>ENA-OQCS01001604-OQCS01001604.1-human-gut-metagenome-genome-assembly--contig:-NODE-1604-length-11218-cov-1.775313_pt1 | contig 11218 bp, 13 predicted proteins | sample MGYA00242757_ERZ504575 | MGnify/ENA primary metagenome ERZ504575 (study PRJEB26092, sample SAMD00036297) | human gut metagenome | host: Homo sapiens | study: EMG produced TPA metagenomics assembly of... | reverse complement strand
TTGCCAGCTGGTTAGCCTTAACGCAGTGATAACCTCCTGAGATTTATCGCTCTGCTCCTCATTCGGAATATACAGTGTCAGTCCACGCTTTTCGGCATATTTCTGGTACAGTCCGCAAGCACGTGTGCCTTTGGTAGACAGCATCCAGGCACCCTTTTCCGGAGAAAGCTCTTTGGCAGCCTTAACGGTTTCGTCAACGATATGCAGCAGCGGTACCGGCAATTCATCAGCAAACTGGTCGATAAAGAAGTGTGCGGTATTGCAGGGAACAGCAAGTACATCCGCACCCATATCGCACAGCTGCAGCAAATCAGCCTTCAGCTTCGGCAGCGGAGATTCACCCTTGCCGAAAATTGCTGTGCCGCGGTCCGGGATATCGCAGTCACCGATCATATATACAACAGGATGCTCCTGGTCGCAGTTCGCCGGGCATCTCATAGTGAACTGACGCAAGAACTCTGCAGCGGCTGCAGGGCCAAGCCACCGACAATACCTAATTTTTTACCGTTTTTCATCATTTTCTTTTCGCTCATATATACCTCTTCTTTCCCATTCAGTTTCGCTTATAAGATTAGTAAATTTCTTATCATTTTAGCATACCGGGCTGTTATTTGCAAATATCATCAGCCTATCTGCGTACACAAAAAGCCGTTGCCGGCCACCCCGCAAGGTGACAAGCAACGGCTAACTTTTGTTATTTATTTGCTAAGCCAGGAACGTACATTAGAAGAAGTTCTTGCTTCCTCTTTGTTGACCTGCACCTGTTCAGGCGCATAAAGCAGCAAATCATCGTTAATTTTTTTCACATCGGCATTAATGATGTAGCTTACACCGTTCAGATAATCGAAAATACGATATCTGAGTGCTTCATCAACTGCATCAAAGCATACCATAATGGCACTGCCGTTCATCAGCGAATCAGCATATTCGCGCACGTCCGCAAAGGATTTCGGTGTACGCACCATAATATTCAGATGTCCGGATTTCAGCAGACGCGGACGGGTATATTCCTCCTGCTGCTCTTCCATATCATCAGACCAAAAGAATTTCATTGCTGTATTTTTTAAACCCATGGCCATCAGCTCCAAACCAAAACAGTTATTTAGACTATTATTCGCTGCCTATAGGCAAAAGTCCTGCTTAGTAATATTAATTGTAGCAGATTTTTAACAGATTGTCAAAAATTATGCCTGAACATTCTTCATACGGCCACGCATCTTGCCGCGCTCCAGACGGTCCAGAACCTTCTTACGCATACGGATGCTCTTCGGAGTAACCTCAACCAGCTCATCGTCATTGATGTGCTCCAGAGCCTGCTCCAATGAGAAGGTCTGAGGCGGAATCAGACGAATAGCGTCGTCACTGCCGGAAGCACGCATGTTGCTGACATGTTTCTTCTTGCAGGGGTTAACGTCCATGTCGTCTTCACGGCTGTTTTCGCCAACCAGCTGGCCTTCGTAAATCTTTTCTGCAGGAACAACGAACATGGTGCCGCGCTCCTGAGCGTTGCCGATACCATAGGAAGTGGTTTCGCCGGTTTCAAAAGCAACCAGGCTGCACGGGTACGGCCGGGGATTTCACCCTTATATTCTTCGTAACCGGCAAATACGTGGTTCATAATACCGTTACCTTTAGTATCGGTGAGGAACTGGTTACGGAAACCGATCAGCCGCGAGCAGGAATCTTGAATTCCATACGCAGATAGCCTGCCATTTCGGTCATGTTCTGCAGCTCAGCCTTACGCAGGCCCAGGCCTTCCATAACAGCGCCCATGAAATCCTGCGGTACGTCGATAGTCAATGCTTCCATAGGCTCCATCAGCTTACCGTTTGCATCGCGATGCATAATAACCTTAGGTTTACCAACCTGCAGCTCAAAGCCTTCACGACGCATGGTTTCAATCAAAATGGACAGATGCAGCTCGCCACGGCCGGCAACCTCATAAGCATCGGGCTTTCGGTTTCAGTAACACGCATGGAAACGTTGGTCTTAACCTCTTTGAACAGACGGTCACGCAGATGACGGCTGGTAACAAATTCACCTTCACGGCCCGCAAACGGACTGTTGTTAACGTAGAAGATCATAGACAGTAGGTTCGTCAATCTTGATGCCCTTCAGAGCTTCCGGATTTTCGCTGTCAGCGATAGTGTCGCCGATGTTAGCGTCCTGCAGACCGATCAGAGCAACGATATCACCTGCTTCAACCTCAGGCACTTCTACACGCTTCAGGCCCTGGTAGGTGTACAGACGGCCGATTTTGCCGTTACGGTTGCCTGCTTCGTCCATCAGAATGATGTTTTCGCCGTTGTGGATGGTACCGCGAACTACACGGCCTACAACGATACGGCCTACATAATCATCATAGTCCAGGGTGTTAACCAGCATCTGCAGCGGTGCATTAACGTCAACATCCGGAGCAGGAATGTTTTCCAGAATTACTTTGAACAAAGGCTCCAAAGAATTGCTTTCCTCGTCCATGGACAGTTTGGCAATACCGTTACGGGCGGAAGCCAGAACAACCGGGAACTCCAGCTGATCTTCATCTGCATCCAGTTCAATGAACAGGTCCAGAACTTCGTCAATAACTTCATCAACACGTTGGTCGGGGCGGTCAATCTTGTTGATTACAACAATCGGTTTCAGGTGCTGTTCCAATGCTTTACGCAGTACGTATTTGGTCTGCGGCATCGGGCCTTCATAAGCATCAACCAGCAGCAGTACGCCGTCAACCATGGTCAGCACGCGTTCAACCTCGCCGCCGAAGTCAGCATGGCCCGGGGTATCCAGAATGTTGATTTTTACGCCGTTGTGCATAACAGCGGTGTTTTTAGACAGAATGGTGATACCACGTTCACGCTCCAATGCGTTGGAGTCCATAACACGTTCTTCAACGCGCTCGTTAGCACGGAAAACGCCGCTTTGCTTCAGCATAGCATCAACCAAGGTAGTCTTGCCATGGTCAACGTGGGCAATAATTGCTATATTACGAATATCGTTTCTAATCATTATTCCTTTTCTCTCCTTCATAAAAGACAAGAAAAAGGATGCTTGTTAAGTGCATCCTTTCACAGTATTACTAAACTATTTTATTATATGCTTTTCCGTCACACTGTCAATAAAATTGTCTTGAAAGTTACAGAAAAGCTTGTAAGATGCAAGGTAAAGGGATTAGCGACAAAGCCTTGCATAAACTATTTGCTAATAAAGTAGTATCTTGCTAAACGTAGACATAAAAAAAGCCTGAGAGCTGAACTCTCAGGCTACGCTTTGCTATGGCAGGGGCACTTAGGACTCGAACCCAGATCGACGGTTTTTGGAGACCGTTGCTCTACCATTGAACTATGCCCCTATGGAGCGGAAAACGAGATTCGAACTCGCGACCCCCTCCTTGGCAAGGAGGTGCTCTACCACTGAGCTATTTCCGCATTGGCGACCCGGATGGGACTCGAACCCACGACCTCCGCCGTGACAGGGCGGCATTCTAACCAACTGAACCACCGGGCCAATGTCAGTGTGTCTGACAGTTATATATATTACCATACGTTTTGCGTTTTGGCAAGAGGTTTTTTTGAAAAAATTTTTAGAGAAAGTTTTTCAGCGCCAACTTATCCACCTTACCGCTTTCATTATGCGGCAGCTGCTCCATAAAAACAAACTGCTTGGGCAGCTCGTAATCCTCTAAGGTTTGACGCAGCAGCTTAACCAACTCCTGCTTACCGTATTCACGCGCCGCCCCCACAAAAGCAATAAGCACATCGACATCGTCCACATGACGGCAGATACCGCAGCCTCCTCAACGCCTTGCAGTTCTGTCAGCGCAGCGCACACCCTGACGGCAGAAACCTTGCGTCCGTTAACGCTCACAATATCATCCGTGCGCCCCAAAAAGTGCAGGCGACCTTCCGCATCCAGATGTCCCCTGTCCTTCAGGGAAAACGGCAGCGAGATTTTCTCCACATGATAAGGCGTATCAATGAAAATTTCTTCATTACAAACACTCACCTGCACGCCCTTGAACGGACGGCCGATAAGTGTGCGGTCATCCGTCATTTCCTCGGCCTTGATGTAGGTAATGTAATTCAGTTCGCTGGCGCCGTAGTACAGCGTGATATCAGCATTGGGGAATACCTGCAGCAGTTTGTCCGCCTCCTGCCTGCCCATGCTCTGCGAGCCGCTGATGATACTGCGCACACGCAAATCAGGCTCACGCAAAAATTTAGGCAGCAGCAGCAGCTTGGATGGAATCAGGTAGATTGCGTTCACCGCATAGCGCTGCATCAGCTGCAGCCAATGGCGCGGACGGAAGCGCTCTGTAACTACCAAAGTGCCGCCTGCCGCCAACACTCCCATATAAATATTAAGATTACCGGTAAAGGCCAAGCTTCCCTGACAAAAAATTACTGTCTGCTCATCAACGCCGAAAACACGGTTCTGCTCCGGGAAAAAGTCCGCCCAGCTATGATAGCTGCGCCACAACAGCTTGCTTTTGCCGGTGCTGCCGCTGGTCATAACGCCCATGCAGGCCGCTTCGGGAATAGCCTCGCAGCTGAACTGCTGATTTTTGCTCACCTCGGTAGCGATAACCGGCACAGTTTTTGTACCGCTATATGCCAGAAAGCTGATTAACTGACGGGCGATGCTGCTTTCATAGATAAAAACCGCCGGAGCGCTAAAATCCGCCTGACTGCGCAGCTCACGCGCTGCTTGCGCCAGTCTTGCTAGGTATATTCTTCTTCGTCCTCTATAAGAGCGAGCTTATCCTGTTTTTGTTGTGTGATTAAGGTCAAGTAATCCATTTGCTTCACTCCACTCTTTCCAACAGCAGCGCCGTACCTAGCCGCCTGCTGCTGCTACGCTTGCGGCGCCGTAGTGACCGCCCTTCTGCTTCAGTGCCTCCAACAGATGCAGCGTAATTATGCCGCCGCTGGCACCGTATGGATGACCGTAGGCCAGCGCCCCGCCGAACACATTGTATTTGTCAATGTACTACTGGAAAGCTGCGGGCAAACAGCACATCAATTACGGCAAAGGCTTCATTCAGCTCAAAGTCTGCGATATCCTGCTCCTGCAGTCCATGCTTGGCCAACAGCTTTTGCAGTGCGGTAACTGCAGTACGCGGACTTACCAAGGATCACCGCCGCAGGCTGCGCTGCCCAGCACTCTGCCTGCGCCTTTAAGCCGTGCTCCTGCAGATATTTTTGCGAGCACAGCACCACAAAGGCCGCGCCATCGTTAATCAGGCAGGAATTGGCCGCCGTAATAAATTCGCCGCCCTCCAGCACCTTGGCATTCTGTCGAGCAGGCGCTGGCTCATGCGCGGTCTGATGCCTTCATCCTTCACAGCACCGCAAACAGGAGCGATAATATTCTGCAGCAATCCCTGCTCGCGCGCCTGCGTTGCAAGCGCATGGCTGCGCAATACCCAACTGTCCATTTCTTCTTTAGTAATGCCTTCGCGCTTGGCGGCAAGCTCCGCACCCTCCAGCATTACTGTTTCGCGGTGGATGCCAGGCATAAACTTGGCTACGCTGTACCAAGTATCGCCTGCATAATCGGGATGATTGGGATTATAACCGCGTCTTGGCTGCGTAGAACTGCTTTCAAAGCCACCGGCAATAATTACATCTGCTTCGCCGCTGTTAATCTTGGCTGCGGCAACAGCAATGCTTTCCAAACCGCTGCCGCATTGCACATCTACCGTAAAGGCCGGCACCGAAATATCTACGCCCGCCGTCAATGCCATCAAGCGCGCAATGTTGCCGCCGGCGCCCACACCGTTGCCGGCAATGATATAATCAGGCTCGCGCAGCTGATATTTTTCCATCACCTGCTTAAGCACTTCCGCACCCAGCACCTCCGCCGGGATATGACGATACATACCGTTGACTACGCCCACGTAGCTGCGCAGGCCACCTAAAATATATGCATTTTCCATCTTAACACCTCTATATCCGAAAAGAGCTGCCTGCCACCTGCCTTGCGGCAAATAGCTGACAGCTCTAAAATTATACCTTATTTATCTGTTGTTGGCAAAATACGGTTAATCGGTCCTGCAATTACGGCAGCAGCCAGACATTTAACAATATCCAGCGGGATGAAGGGCAATGCGCCGGTCATAATTGCCTTATCCCAGCCCATACCGGTAATCAGCTTCAGCTGGACAACGCCGAACACATAAATCAGCGGAATGCCGATAACACAGCCAAGCAGAGCGTAACGCTTGAAGTTGTATTTTTCCCCTTTGAAATATGCCAGGAAAACAGCGGTAACCAAGAAGCCGATAATATAACCGCCGGTAGGTCCGAACAGCTTGCCCGGTCCCGCCACTGCCGCCGGTAAATACCGGCACACCTGCCAAGCCTACCAAAAGATAAACCAGCATGGTCATAAAGGCCTGCTTAGCGTTCAGCACATAGCCTGTAAGATTTACGATCATAGTCTGCAATGCAAGCGGAGAAAGTGAAAACGGCAGCGGAATAATAATATACGCAGATACGCAGTTCATTGCTACCATCAGCGCCATCTTAGTCATTTCCGCAGTCTTGTTGACGCTTGCTCCTCTATGATTCTTATTGATTTCTGTACCAGAAGTTGTCATTTTCATACACCAGCCTTACTATAATTCTTTAATCACAAAAACATTTATTGCTCCCACATAAGCAGCAAGCTGACCTTCTGTCCTGTAAATGCACAGCTCGTCGCCTGCGTAAACAGGAGCGACAAAGGTAATGCGCCAGTCCAGCTCCGTCAGCGCCAGCTCACGCTGCAGCCAGGCAGCCATACACAGTCCCGGCACGATGGGATGCTCACCCTTATGGATGACGTTTTCGTCACCTGTATAAGCAACATAATCCGCTATCTCCTGTGTTGTGAAGGAGTGCTTTGTCAGCAAATCGCCCTTAATTGCTTCAGGCTCCAGCGGCTTCGTGCCTAATTTATGCTTAGGCAGTACCAAAAACACCCGCAGCTCCTTAGCCAGACTGCCATCTGCCGCAGTTCCCGCTACACGATGATTGATTTGCGTTCCTTCGCCAACAGCACCTGATTATCCATAGCCTCCGCAGCTGATGAATATGTGCTTCTGCTCCTGCCAGTACCCAGCCGCCGAAGAATTTGGCATCGCTGTCCGCCAGCTTATGTGCAAGCTCTAACATTTTTGCATTTTCCTTTCATCTGAGCAGCTTATTGTTATCTGCTTCACGTGCTTTATTATAATGCAAGTGATGTAAATAGTCAACTTATTATACAGTATTGGTTTACCATTGTGTCAAAAGAAATGCCGCAAAGCATTTCCCCGCTCACAGAAGGAAGTAAACCGCTCCTCCTATCAGCAGCAGGCCCAGAAAATTGTAGTACAAAAAAGTTCTTACATATTTTCCTGCCTGCGAGGGATGCTCTGCAGCATAAAGTTTATAGGAAATAACGCTCGCCATCGAAGCAATCATCGTACCCAGACCGCCGATATTAACACCTAAAAGCAACGCATCTGCTTCCTTAGTCAAGCCTGCCAGCAGCATAGCCGCCGGTACATTGCTGAGAAACTGGCTGGCCAGCAGTCCGGTTAAATAGGTGCCTGCCGCACTGCCCATCAGCGATTGATGCAAATAGCTTACCGCAGGACTGTGGCTGATGTTGCCGATGAATACAAAGAAACCGGCGAAGGTCACGAGCAGGCTGTAATCAACCTCCCGCAGGCGACGCCAGTCGCACAGGGCAACTACGCCTGCCGTCAGCAGCAAGGCCCACAGCTTGTCGAACCAATGCAGCACTGCACCGATGTTTAACAAAAGCAGTCCCAAAAAGAGCAGCAATATTCCCTTGGGAGGCTGCTGCAGCTTAGGCAGCTCCAGCTTCAGCACGCTGTCCTTGCCATGGAATAATAACAATAGCAGATATGCCAACGAAATCACTCCCGGCACAGCCATTACGGCGAAAAAGCTGCCGGCGCTATAAGCATAATGCGCGTATAAAAACAAATTCTGCGGATTACCGGGCGGCGTCAGCATACTGCCAAGGTTAGCAGCCAGCGTCTGCAGGATAATAATCCGCTCCATATCCATTTTTAAGGTTTTGCCGATAACCAGCGCCAACGGCACAAAGGTCAGCAAAGCCACGTCATTCGTCACGAACATCGAGCTGATATAGGTAACTGCCAACAGCACCAGCTCCAGCTGACGCTTGCTGCGGCATTTGTTCAGCAGCTCCACCGCCAGCCAGTCCAGAAAGCGTATCTCCTTCAGCTCCGCTACCACCAGCATCAGTGAAAGCAGTATCGCCAACACGTCAAAATCTATAATAGCAAGCTGCGGCCTGCTGTAAAGGCTGCTTACCGCAGCCAAAATAACTGCTATGCACAAAACAGCTCACGCCGCCAATAATTCTTCAATTTCTGCATCAACAAAAAGTCACTCCCAGTTAGCCTGCGCCGCGCACAGCGCCAGCGCCGATACACGCGCCGCCCTGCGTCAAGCAGCACCTGTGCCGCTTCCGCAAAGGTGCTGCCCGTAGTATAGATATCGTCGCAAAGCAGTACATGCTTGCCGCTCACCTTGGCATGCGGCAGCATGGCAAAGCAGCCTGCCAGCTCCTGCTTTCTTTCTTCCGGCTTCAGCTCGTACAAAGGCTCCGTATGGCGCACCCGCTCCAGCAAAACCTCCATGCCCACGCTGCGTCCCTCCAAGAGGCCCGCAAACAGCTCCTGCGGCACATCAAAGCCACGCTGCCTGCGTCGCTCGGGCGAGTCGGTACGCAGGTAATAAGGTCAAACTGCTGCAGCCAGCGCATTTTGGCCGCGGGCAGAGCAAGCTCCGCTTCCTCACGCAGCAACGGCAGCCAGCCTGCCTCACCGTCAAATTTTATTTTATGCAGCGCATCCTTAAACACGCCATCATATTTATAGAGCAGCAACGCACTGTACAGAACATCAGTCGCAGCGGTGCTGCCTGTCCCGCCAGATATTCCTCACGCGGACAGCAGGGCAGCTGACGCTGCAGCAGATATTCTTTGCGGCACTGCTCACAGACATAGCCGTTGTCAATATTAGTCGCACACACAGCGCAGCGACGGGGAAAAATAAGCTCCTTCGCCACACGCCCGTAATAAGCAAAATCTCTTAACAAACGATGCATCAGAACACCTCGCTGCTTTCCTGCAGACGCTCAGCCAGCAAGCTGTAACGCCTTTTTGTCTTGTCGTTTTCCACAGCGGTACGCACCGCGTTTTTGCTGCCGACAATCAGCACTTTTTCCTTAGCTCTGGTCACAGCCGTATACAGCAGATTGCGCTGCAGCATGATATAATGGCTCTGCACCATGAGCAAAATAACGTAGGGATATTCGCTGCCCTGCGACTTGTGCACACTCATAGCGTAGGCCAGCTGCAGCTCCTCCACCTCACCCTGAGCGTAGGTAACATAATCGCCCTCAGGACGCTCCGGGAAGGCTACCGTAACATTTTTTCCATCTATTTTAATTACACGGCCGATATCGCCGTTGAAAACATCCTTTTCATAGTTATTGCGAATCTGCATAACCTTGTCACCCACACGCAGTACATTACCCGGTATGTTTACCTCGGGCTTGGCAGCAGACGGCGGATTAAGATATTTTTGCAGCAGCTTATTCAGATTCTGCACGCCGCAGGGATTCTTATGCATCGGCGTCAACACCTGCACCCTGCGCCAGTCACCGCCGGACGTAAGCTGGGCATAGGTACGCGCTACGAATTCCGCAGCATCCTGCTCATTGGCAAACTCCTCCAGCGCAAACTCGCTGTCGGCACCGGCAAGAAACTCCGGCATCTGGCCACGGTTAATCTTATGCGCATTACGGACAATCGGGCTGACCTCTGCCTGACGGAAAACATTTTCCAGACGTACAACAGGCATTCTGCCCGAACGGATCATATCCTTAAGCACCGAGCCTGCACCCACGGACGGCAGCTGGTCCACGTCACCGACGAAAATCAGACGGCAGCCGCCGGGAATTGCCTTAAGCAGATGATAGGTCAGGCTGATATCGAGCATCGAAGCCTCATCGATAATAATTGCTTCCGCATCCAAAGGATCGCTGTCATCCTTGCCGAAGCACAGGCCGTCACCCGTAGGCTGGTATTCCAGCAGACGATGCACCGTTGCCGCCGGATGACCGGCAGAATCAGCCAGCCTGCGTGCAGCGCGACCGGTAGGCGCAGCCAGCAGAATGCGGCAGCAGCTGCTCCAGAACGTTCAAAATACCCTTAACGACGGTTGTTTTACCTGTACCGGGACCGCCGGTGAGAACGAAAACGCCATGCTCCAGCGAAGCATAAATCGCCTGACGCTGTGCCTCTGCCAGCGTAATACCGGCATCACGCTCCCACTTGGCAATAACCTCATCCGCATTCACGCGCGTCACCGGCTTTGCCTGATCGCGCAGCTTCAGCAGACGGCGCGCAGTCTGCACCTCAGCCGTATACAGATATTCCGGATATATCAGGCGAATACCGCCCATTTCTTCAGTGCGCAGCAAATCCTGCTCCAGCAGGCTGCTGAAAACATCCTGCACCATGGAAGTATCTACCGCCAACGCTCTTGCCGTTTCACGCACCAGCAGCTCCTCCGGCACGCAGGTGTGTCCCACGCCTGCGGCCTGCGTCAACGCATAAGCAATGCCTGCGCGCAAGCGTTCCTCGCAGTCATGCTCCATGCCCATAGCCATAGCAATTCTGTCCGCAGTTTTAAAACCTATGCCGGTAATATCCTCCGCCAGGCTATAGGGATTCTCCTTAATGCGGGTAATCGCCGTAGCGCCGTAGGTTGCCTGCAGGCGAGCTGCGTAACCGCTGCTCACGCCGTGCGCTTCCAAAAACACCATCAGCTCGCGCAGACCGGAAAGCTGGCTGTACGATTCACCGATAGCGGCAGCCTTTTTGGCGCTGATGCCGCGTACCTGTGCCAGGCGCTCGGGATAGCTTCCCAAAATCTCCAGCGTATCCGTTCCAAAGGCCTCCACAATTCTTGCCGCCGTCACCGGCCCTACACCCTTCACAGCGCCGGAAGCCAGAAAGCGTTCAATGCCTGCTACCGAAGTTGGCTGCAAAACCTGCAGTGCCACATGAGAAACAATAATAAATGCTTTTTCATCAATTTCTTTAATTTTATCTTTTAAATCAGGAAGTTTACGATAAGGTAAAATCGTTAAAACAACTTCTGTTTCATTTCCATAAAAACCACTTTTAC
>ENA-OQCS01001603-OQCS01001603.1-human-gut-metagenome-genome-assembly--contig:-NODE-1603-length-11222-cov-3.697431_pt1 | contig 11222 bp, 17 predicted proteins | sample MGYA00242757_ERZ504575 | MGnify/ENA primary metagenome ERZ504575 (study PRJEB26092, sample SAMD00036297) | human gut metagenome | host: Homo sapiens | study: EMG produced TPA metagenomics assembly of... | reverse complement strand
TGACCATATGGTGTATTGCTTCACCACAGACCACGACGCATCCCCGCCCCCTTCATGTACGAAGCTTCCCCAAAAGTGTGTGTACCAGCATCAACGATGTAGTGTGCCACGCATTCCCAGCACCAGGGAATTCCTGAAAAGCGGTGATATTGTAAATGTCGATGTATCCACCATTTACAAAGGTTACTTTGCCGACGCATCACGCATGTTCATGATTGGCGAAGTCAGCCCCGACATGCAGAGACTGGTACAGGTCACCAAAGAATGCCGTGACATAGGCATACAGACCGCACAGCCCTGGGCACGCCTCGGTGACGTAGGCGCCGCCATCCAGGAGCATGCGGAAAAGAACGGATACAGCGTGGTACGCGACCTCTGCGGACATGGCTGCGGCGTCAAGTTCCACGAAGAACCGGATGTGGAACACTTCGGCAAACGTGGTACGGGCATGCTGATAGTGCCGGGCATGACGTTCACCATCGAACCGATGATTAACATGGGAAGCTACGAAGTCTTTATCGACGAAGCCGACGGATGGACCGTCTGCACAGACGACGGACTGCCTTCTGCCCAATGGGAAAGCCAAATCCTGATTACTGAAGACGGAAACGAAATATTGACACAATAAGGCGGACACTTCAAAACACTTATGGAGATAGTATTACTGATTATAGGGATAATCATCGGAACCGTAGTCGGCTATCTGGCGGCAGACCGCAAGTCTGCCGCACTGAGGGCAGAAATCAGCGGGACAAAGAAGGAAATAGAATTATTGAAGCTGCAGAAGGAAGAAGCCGAAGCGTTGCACAAGCGCATGAACACCGAGTTCGAGAATCTCTCCAACCGTATCTTCCAGAGCAAAGCCGAAGACTTTACCAGGCTGAATACCGAACACCTGGGCAATCTGCTCCGCCCGCTGGGCGATAACCTGAAGGACTTCCGCCAAAAGGTGGAACAAGTATACAGCACCGAAGCCAAAGAACGCTTCTCGCTGGGTGAACGCATCAAGGAACTGGTGGAACTGAACAACCGCCTCAGCAAGATGCCAACAACCTGACCCGTGCCCTGAAAGGAGACTCCAAAATGCAAGGCAACTGGGGCGAAATGATTCTGGAACGTTTGTTGCAAGCCTCCGGACTGATTGAAGGCGAACACTACTTCCGCCAGGAGTTTCTAAAAGACGAACGGGGCGAAGCCATCATCAACGAGGAAAGCGGGCAGAAGATGCAGCCCGACATCATCGTGAAATACCCCGACGAACGGGAAATGATTATCGACTCCAAAGTGTCGCTGACTGCCTATGCTGCCTACACCTCTGCCGAAAGCAAGGAGGAGCAGGCACACTTCCTGAAAGCACACCTGCAATCTGTCCGCTCCCACATCGACGAGCTCAGCCATAAAGACTACTCGCATTACGACGCCCAATCACCGGATTTCGTTATGATGTTCATCCCCACCGAAGGTGCTACCTCCTCGCCATCCAAAGCGATGCCCACCTCTGGGAATATGCCTACAACAAAAAGGTGGTACTAATGAGCCCCACCAACCTGATTAGCGCCCTGCGCCTCTCGCTCGACCTTTGGAAGAAGGAGAACCAGGTAAAGAATGTGCAGGCCATCATCAAGCGCGGCACCATCTTATATGAAAAGATTGCAGGCTTTACCGACACCTTCCTCGGTATCGGCGACCGGCTGGCCAGCTGCAAAGGGATTACGACAAAGCCTTCAACCAGCTCTCGGACGGTAACGGCAGTGTAGTACGCCAGGCCGAAATGCTGAAAGGCATGAGCCTCACTCCCAAGAAACGCATTTCTCCAAGATTTCTGCCCAAAGATACCATTCAAGAAGAAACAGAAGAGGAAAACGATAACATTCAATAAAACATCCAACATGAAAACTCTGAAAGACCGCATTCTCCTTCACCAAGAACCATTCATACGAGGTCTGTGTCAACAGGAATTACCACCGGAGAAGTAACAGCCATTCTGGCAAATGCACCGATTCATATCAAGGAATAAAGAAAAAGCGACGAAGAATCCACTCCACTTTCTTTCAATAGAGAGGAAATGCCCCGAACAAAACTCCGGCAAAGCCCTGAAGGACAAGCCGGAGTTTTTTTATCTCAAGACGGACAAGGAAGATTATCCGCCAAAGTTATCGAACATCAGGTTCTGAGCCGGAACGCCGAGGTCGTCGAGCATCTTCTCAACAGCCTTCGACATCGGGCCGGGACCACACATGTAGTATTCGATGTCTTCGGGAGCTTCGTGGTCTTTCAAGTAAGTCTCGTAAATTACGTTGTGTACGAAGCCCGGAGTGTACTTCACGCCCGCTGCATCGGCTGCCGGATCGGGACGGTCCAGTGCAAGATGGAACTTGAAGTTGGGGAAATCCTTTTCAATCTGCAGGAAGTCTTCCAGATAGAACACTTCATTCAATGCACGTGCACCGTAGAAGTAATTCATCACGCGATCTGTAGTGTGCAGTGTCTTCGTCATATGCATAATCTGTGCACGCAACGGAGCCATACCGGCACCACCGCCGACCCACATCATCTCCTTCTTGGAGTCGAATATCGGATGGAAGTCTCCGTAAGGGCCACTCATGGTTACCTTATCACCCGGTTTCAGGGTAAAGATATAAGAAGAAGCGATACCCGGCATTACATCCATGAAGCCCGGGCCCTGGTCTTTCGGCTTGAACGGAGGCGTGGCGATACGTACCGTCAGCATAATGCGGTCGCCTTCGGCAGGATAGTTGGCCATAGAATAGGCACGGATGGTTTCTTCGTCATTGCGGCACTTCAAGCCAGCAGACCGAATTTCTCCCATGCAGGCAGATACTCATCACCGATAAGGCTCTTGTCGATGTCCTTATCATAATCCATCGAATATTTAGGAATCTTAATCTGCGCATAAGAACCCGGAACGAAATCCATGTGCTCGCCTTTGGGCAATGCAACGATGAACTCTTTGATGAACGTAGCCACATTCTTGTTGGAGATAACCTCGCACTCCCACTCTTTTACGCCCAGTACGCTTTCGGGAACCTTGATGGCCATATCGCCTTTCACTTTCACCTGGCAACCCAGACGCCAGTGATCTTGTATTTGCTTACGGCTGAAGTGCGGAGTCTCAGAAGGCAAGATTTCACCCCCACCTTCCATTACCTGGCATTTGCACTGTCCGCAGGAACCTTTACCACCGCAAGCGGAGGAAAGGAACACACCGTTTACAGACAGCGTATTCAGCAATGTAGAACCGGAAGCTACGTCCAGTTCCTTGTCGCCATTGATAGTCAGTTTTACATTACCCGAAGGCACCAAGAAATTCTTGGCAACCAGCAGGATAACAACAAGCAGGATGACAACCACGAGGAATACTCCAATGCTTGCTAATATCATATTCATATCCATTGTTTTATTCCTTTCTTTTAGATGTTCAAACCAGAGAAACACATAAATGCCATTGCCATCAGACCTACAGTGATAAACGTGATGCCCAGTCCTTTCAGTGGAGCCGGAACGTCAGAATAGGCCATTTTCTCACGGATGGCAGCCAAGCCTACGATAGCCAGCAACCAACCGATACCGGAGCCCAACGCATAAGAGACAGCATCAGCAATGCCACCGATGAATTTCGGGTCACTCTCGCCCAACGTGATGCGCTGCTGCATGAAAAGAGAAGCACCCATAATGGCACAGTTTACAGCAATCAGCGGCAGGAAGATACCCAGTGAGGCATACAGCGAAGGCTGAAACGCTCTACAATCATTTCCACCAACTGAACGATAGCTGCGATTACAGCAATGAAAAGAATAAAGCTCAAGAAGCTGAGGTCAACGCCTTCAATGATTGCGTTGGCAGCCAGCACCTTTGTCTGCAATAAATAGTTGACCGGAAGCGTAACCACCAACACGAAAGTTACGGCGATACCAGTCCTACGGCAGTCTTCACATTCTTCGATACGGCAAGGTAAGAACACATACCGAGGAAGAACGCGAATATCATGTTGTCCACAAAGATAGAGCGGACGAATAAACTTATTAAATGTTCCATATCTCTTCGATAAATTAAGAATTAAAGAATTAAAGAATTAAAGCAATGAGAACTTGTACTGCAGCAGAGCAGCCCATTTTTCATTCTTTCATTTTTCATTCTTCATTTATTTATTACTGCTTTTCCTGCAATTCTTTGTGACGTGCACGCTGATACCAGATGATGCAAGCGCAGAGAATCAACGCCATTGGCGGCATCAGCATCAAGCCGTTGTTCACATAGCCCAACTTCTGCAGAGGTTCATAGTTCAAGATGTTGAAACCGAGCAGCGTTCCCGAACCCAGAAGCTCGCGGAAGAAGGCTACGATTACCAGAATCTTGGCATATCCCAAACCATTACCCACACCGTCAAGGAAGATTCCCAGGGACCGTTCTGCATGGCAAATGCTTCCAAGCGTCCCATCAGGATACAGTTGGTAATAATCAGACCTACATATACAGAAAGCTGCACACTTACATCGTAAGCAAAAGCTTTCAGAATCTCACTTACAATAGTTACCAACGCGGCAACAACCACCAGCTGAACGATGATACGGATACGGTTGGGTATCGTCTTGCGCAGCAGTGAAATCACTACATTGGAGAATGCTGTAATCACCGTCACTGAAAGACCCATCACAATGGCAGGCTCCAGTTTGGCAGTAACAGCCAAAGCAGAACAGATACCAATACCTGCACGGTAACGGGGTTGTTCAGTCCCAGCGGAGTAGAGAATACTTCTTTATTCTTCTTTGAAAACAATTGTCCCATATTCTTATTCCTCCTCATTATTATTAGTTAAAAAGTTCTTGTAGCTGCTCAGACAAGCCTTCAACATGGCATCCACACCTACAGAAGTGATGGTACCACCGGAAATGCCGTCCACCTGATAGTCAGGTTTCTCTACCTTGCCGTTCTTCACAACACCGAGACTACCTCACCGTTCTCCAACGTTTTCTTGCCGGGGAACTCTCCCTGGAAGTGCGCACTGGCAATTTCGGCACCAGACCCGGAGTCTCACTGGCATGGGAGAAGTAAACACCGTAAACGGTATCCTTGTCGCTGTTCAGTGCAACATATCCAAATAGCGCCCCAAAGACCGGCACCGTAAACGGGAAATACATATTTCTTCTCACCGTCAACCTCTGCCACGAATACGTGCAGACGGTTATTTTCTTTGGCTTCCTTCTCGTAAGCGGTAGCAAATGCACCGGTATTCTCTGTCAGAGTACCGTCAACGTTCATCAGCATATCGCCCTTTACATATTTATTATATTCAGCTTCGGCATCCTTCACGTCCTTGATGTTGAGTGCAGCAAGAATCTGCTTCTTCGTGTCAAGTTCCACATTCTTGTTCTGCGTCTCGCGCAAGGAAGAACTTACGAATGCCAGCAGGAATGCAACGATAACAACCATTACCGAAGCATAAATGATAGTATAACTATTACTATTGGTATTCATTTCTTTTCCGGTATTTAATTGTTAGACTTGATTGCACGTTTTTCGCGACGGCTGATGTTACCCTGTACCACACAGTAGTCAATCAGCGGAGCGAAGATATTCATCAGCAGGATGGCAAGCATCATACCTTCGGGGTAACCGGGATTGAGCACACGGATAATGATAGCCATGGCACCAATCAGGAATCCGAAGATGTACTTACCAGTCTCTGTACGTGCCGATGTAACGGGTCGGTAGCCATGAACACGGCACCGAAGCAGAAACCGCCCAGCACGAGGTGTTCGTACCAAGGCATCTGTGCCATCGGAGTGTCGGGACCGATTGCATTGAACACCCATGCCATGAAGGCACCGCCTACGAATACGGAGAACATCGTTTCCAGCTTGCAATGCCCGTCCACAACAGCAGAATGGCACCCAGAGCGATGGCGATAACGCTTGTCTCACCGATGGAACCCGGAATAAGGCCGGTCACCATGTCCCAGGAGAACTCCGGAACGGCGCCCGAGGTAGCGGCTGCACCCAACGGAGTAGCTACCGTCAGACCATCTACCGACTGTCCCAGACCGAAGATACTGTCGCCCGATACCCAAACGGCATCACCGGACATCTTCGTAGGATAGGCGAAGAATAAGAATGCACGGGTAATCAAAGCTACGTTGAACACGTTCATACCCGTACCACCGAATACTTCCTTAGCAAAAATTACAGAGAATGCAGTAGCCACCGCCAGAATCCACAACGGGCAGTCTACCGGAACAATCATCGGAATCAAGATACCGGAAACCAAGAAGCCTTCCTGAATCTCCTCCTTCTTCCACTGAGCCACTACGAACTCAATGCCGAGACCTACTACATAAGATACAATGATTTTTGGCAATACAGCCAGAAAACCGTAGATGAACATTTCCCAGAAGCCTCCGGCAGCACCGGTAGCGTGGAAATCTGGTAACCTACGTTATACATACCGAACAGCAGCGCCGGTACTAACGCAATGACCACCATCGACATGATGCGTTTGCTGTCAATGGAGTCGTGAATATGCGTTCCCGATTTCGAAGTGGCATTGGGCACGAACAGGAATGTTTCGAAGCCATCAAACACCGAACGAAATGCGTGGAATTTGCCGCCTTCCTCAAAGTTCGGCTTTATCTTGTCGAGATAATTTCTTAACGCTTTCATTAATATATTTACGATTTTACGATTTACAATTTACGATTTGCCATACGCCCCGATTATGCCATTTCGGCACGAAGCATATCGAGCCCTGCACGTACGATGCGCTGCACTTCCACTTTGGAAGAACATACGAATTCGCAGAGAGCGAAGTCTTCGGGAGCTACTTCGTAGATGCCAGAGCCTCCATACGGTCGATGTCACCTGCAATGATTGCTTTCACCAAGTATTCGGGGAAGATGTCCATCGGAAATACGCGGTCGTATTCGTTGGACATAATCATGTGACGTTCACCACCCTTGATACGGGCATCTATCACATATTCCTTCTTGCCCATCAACCAGCTGAAGTAAGAGCGGTTGACGCTGAACTGATTGAAACGCGGCATAATCCAACCCAACATTTCATGGATTTCATCTCCTTCGGGAATAACGGTCAATTGGCTGTCGAAAGAGCCGAGGAAGCCGTTCGGAGAAACTTTCTTACCGGTCAGCACGTTGCCGCTGATGTAGCGGAGGTCTTTGTCGGTAGTCACGTTACCTTTGAAAACGTTCGTCAACAGAGCGCCGACTTTCAGCTTGCAATAAGCGGGTTTCAACACTTCGGAACCCGTTACAGCCACCGTACGGGTCATGTCCACACGACCGGTATTCATCAGACGTCCGATGAAGAGTACGGCTTCGGCACTGATGGTCCAGACCGTTTCACTCTTCACTACCGGAGAGATGTGGTTAATCTGTACACCCACGTTGCCTGCCGGATGTGGTCCGTCAAAAGCTGTTACGGTAACGTTCTTTGCCTGCACAAGAGCAGCAGACTTTTGTTTTACACTAATACCCAGATACGTCTTTGCCATCTTTGACAAAGCGTCGAGTCCCGTCTGGAAGTTTGCTTCTTCTCCCTTCAGCGCGAATTCAAAATCGGGAGCCAGCGGATTGCTGTCGAAAGCCGAAATGAAGATAGCTTTCGGAGTTACCGTCGGATCAGCGATAACGTCGTACGGACGTTGGCGGATGAAAGCGAACATACCTGCTTGCAAAAGAGCTTCTTTTACTTGCTGGCCGCTCATCTTGGACGGGTCCATCTTGCCGAATTCCTCATAGTCTTGCTCAGTGGCAGCCTCTACGACGATGTTCAGCACCTTGCGGCGTGCACCACGCTCCACGCTTGTCACTACGCCGCTAACGGGCGAAACAAATTTCAATTCAGGATGATTCTTGTCGATAAACAAGGGTCCCCCGGCCATCACATATTCCTGCTCTTTGACCACCACTTTCGGAGTGATGCCTGTATAGTCATCGGGAACCAGCGAATAGAATCCCGGTTCCTTAACAGACACAAGTTCCTGGGCAGCAGCGCCTTTCAGGTTGATGTCAAGGCCTTTACGTAACTTAATTACATTTGCCATGCGTTTATTTAAAATAATGGTTTCATTAATTTGCCGCAAAAGTAGCAAAAAAGAACGTGAATAAAGAGTAAAAAAGAAAGGAATTACGGAGAAATTTCCGTAATCCCTTTTCGTTAACGAACACGAGAACAAGGATTAGGGGTTAAGAATTAGGGATTAATACCCTGCGGAATCATAGTGCAGCCCACTAATCCTTAATCCCTAACCCCTAATCCTTATCATCACTTTTCTTCAGCGAACATCGGGTCCCATGCCGGCAGGCAGACGGGCTTTTGTTTAAACAGTTCCATCACTTTGGCGGGAACATACTTTGTCTCCACTACCAGACGGAACATGTATTCATTGAACCACTCGTCGGTCATGATGAGATGTCCCTGATAACCGGAAGCGGCTCCCCAACTGTTCTCTACCATCCATTTTACGGGCTTTCCGTCTTTGTTCAAGTCAACGGCCATCAAGGTCATGGCGTGGGAAGAGCCACTGGAGAAAGTCTGGATACGTTGCTTCTTGTCCATCCCGAAGGTGGTGCCCATCAGTGATTCGTAGTCATAGTTTTTCACATCGAGCAGACCGCGTTCGGAGTTCAGGAACTTGCCCACATCGCAAGAGAAGTACATCATGGTGCTGTCCTTCAAGGAGCAATGGCCATCTCTTTGATGTCCTCTACGGGCAGGTTGACATAAGTCCAGTTCTTGCCGTCGTAACGGTGGCGGTCATAGTCTATTTCATAGCACTTGTAATACTCGCGACTGGGGTCGTTCATCAGCATTACGTAGTTGGTCAGCAGTTGTTTGTCTCCATATTTCTCAAGGAAAGACATGGGAGTGTGATGCTCTGTCTCCACAGGATTACCCTTGGCATCGTGGCGGACATAGTCGAACTCCGTGGGAGGTACACCGAGGTTCAGCACCAGCATGCGGTAGATGGTTCCGAGCATCGTAGTTTTCTCCTTCTCCAGAGCTTCGGGCTTGGCACCGGCGGCAGCCATGTCACGCAGTTGCAGACCATACTCTTTCAGCTTCAGAGAGATGAGGTTGGCCATGCGGGAGGTATTTTCACTGCTGTTTGTTTCGGGCATGGCATCTTTGGAACAAGGCCGTATTTGGAAACAATGTCGGCCACACCGGTAAAGGTACCCCCATCGCTCAGCGGATGCTGGAAGAGCCATTCTACGGTCTTATCAGTCAGGGGACTCTTGGAGGTGTCGATGATGCCTTGCAAGAAGAGGTTTGCCTTCTCCAACTGGTCCCAGAAGAAGGGATAGACTTCGGAGAACTCGAAAGACTGGAAACCGTATTCGGCAAGAGTCTTGGCACGCATCACATTCAGCCCCGTAAACAGCCAGCAGCGGCCAGACGACTTCTGGTCGGTGATGCCTTTGGATTCTACCTTGATGGAGAAGTGGGTATCCATGCCCTGCATATTCTCCTGGTTGAGTGCCAGTTTACGGATGTCATTATTGCCTATGGCATTGCGGAGCGCCTTGTCGGCAGCCGTGCCTTGATAACTTTGCTTGATTTGTCCAAGCATTTCGGGGCTGATACCCCCTTTTCCCTCTTGTGCCTGCACGGAGAGCAGTGCGGCACTCAGAACAATTACAGATAAAAATCGTTTCTTCATTCAGATTATGTGTTTTTAGTTATTGATGTCTTGCTTCGTGAAGCAGACAAAAGTAATGTCTTTTTTGATAATTTTAGTGACATCTTTAGATTTATTATCTATTACAGTGAAAACTATTCGGGATAAAATAGTTTCCTTTGCACCCACATTTCGTACGACATGAAAAGATATATACTAAGCATTATCGCACTGGTGCTGTTCGCCACCACCTTTTATGCCCAGGAACAGACTGCGGCCGCCACAAACGACAGCGTTCCTGCACTGACCAAAAAAGAACTACGCAAGCAAAAGGTAGCGCGTCGGAATCTGCATTACAATATTCTGGGCGGACCCAGCTACACCCCCGACTTCGGTGCCGTGCTGGGAGGAAGCGCCTAATGACCTTCCGTATGAACCCAGCGACACCACGCAGCTGCGCTCCGTAGTGCCCATGGCCATCGCCTTCATGTTCAACGGTGGCATCAATCTCTTCTCCAAACCGCAACTCTTCTTTAAGGGCGACCGTTTCCGTATCTTCGGAAAGTTCAGCTATAAAAATACGGAAGAAAACTTTTACGGCATCGGCTATAATACCAATAAAGATTATGTACGAAGCGACAGTACCAGCAAATACCGGTACAGCGGCGTGCAAATCAACCCTGGTTCCTTTTCCGACTGGGCAACAGCAATATCTTTGCCGGACCTCAAATCGACATCAATTACGACCACTTGACGGAGCCCGGCAAGTTCTTGGTGGACGAACCCTCGTACAAAGAGGCAGGCGGTACGGCTAATGGCTATAACAACTTCAACTCCGGCCTCGGTTTCCTGCTGACATACGACAGCCGTGACGTCCCTGCCAACGCCTACCGTGGTATGTATCTGGATTTCCGCGGCATGATGTACGCCAAGTTCATCGGCAGCGACCAGACCTTCTACCGCCTAGAGATAGACTACCGCCAATACAAGTCACTGGGCAAGCGCAGGGTGCTCGCGTGGACGGCACAGACCAAGAACGTGTTCGGTGACGTCCCTCTGACGCAATATGCCCTCACCGGAACGCCTTTCGACCTGCGCGGCTACTACATGGGGCAATATCGCGACAAGTCCTCGCATGTGGTCATGGCAGAGTACAGACAGATGCTCAATACCGACCGCAGCACTTGGGTGAAGCGGATGCTCAACCACATAGGTTTTGTAGCCTGGACCGGCTGCGGCTTCATGGGCCCCACTCCCGGCAAGATAGAGGGTGTACTGCCCAACTATGGTGTAGGTCTACGCATTGAGGTACAGCCACGCATGAACGTCCGCCTGGATTTAGGCAAAAACACGGTAAACAACCAGATGTTGTTTTACTTCAATATGACAGAAGCGTTTTGAGTAACGCCCTGCCTACCTGCCCATCCCTTTCCTATGGAGAATGATGATTGAAAGCCTTTAATCGCCTCTCACTCACAAGGTTATTCAAGCTCACCTCTATAGGAAGCCCACTTCCTTATAACATCGGAACACCTTGAGAAACAAACATTTTATTTTTCTTTTCT
>ENA-OQCS01001602-OQCS01001602.1-human-gut-metagenome-genome-assembly--contig:-NODE-1602-length-11225-cov-1.694089_pt1 | contig 11225 bp, 17 predicted proteins | sample MGYA00242757_ERZ504575 | MGnify/ENA primary metagenome ERZ504575 (study PRJEB26092, sample SAMD00036297) | human gut metagenome | host: Homo sapiens | study: EMG produced TPA metagenomics assembly of... | reverse complement strand
CGATTCGATGCCTCCTTACATGCCCTTTGATGATCTTCATTATTCTTCATCTGTTCCAGTTTTCCCTCTTTATTGATATATACTCCGGAATACCGATTTTACCGACATCATGCAGAAGTGCTGCCTGCCGGATAATCTCTATCATATCTTCGTTCATTCCAAGAGTCGTCGCCAGTGACGTTGCATAATAAGCTACGTTGTTGGAATGGCTGAACGTATAGTGATCCTTCGCATCAATTGCCGCCGTCAGCGCATAAATCGTAGACTCATACTCCTGATAAATATGGGTGTGATTCCTTGTATTGTTCCCCTCACTGTTGTTCCGAAACATCATATCAAAGACCTGGATCCCATTTTTTCCATTATGTTTCACATGATAAACTGCCAGATCTACATTTTCCATCAGCTCTTTCACATTCCTTGCCGCATAAGGAGCCGCACTGATACCGGCACTCACAGTTACCGCTTTCAGCTTCATATCCGTTCTGCGGTTATTCATAACATAAATCTGTTTTGCAATAGATTCCACCATATTTCTGGCGGAAAAAAGATCATATCCCGTAAAAGAACCGCAAATTCCTTTCCTCCATAGCGAGCCGTGTATCCACTTTCTCCGACACTGCTTCTGATAATATCTGCAATCCGCTGCAGACACAGATCTCCTTCTTTCACCCCATACAACTGATTATACAATTTAAAATCATCTACATTGATGATCGCAAGTGCCAGCGATGCCTCCCTGTTTTTCTCAAGCTCTTCATTCAGCACTTCATAGAAATACTTCCGGTTCAGTAATCCGGTCATCTCATCTGTTCTGGCTTCCTGGCGGGCTCTCTCGTACAATCTTGAATTCTTAATCGCAATCGATGCAACCGATGTAACAGATGAGATCAGCTGCACCTCATCATATACCAGCCGTTTTTTCACCGAAGCATCTGTGATCAGAATCACACCAACCAGGCATTCTCCATCTTTCAGCCCTGCACAGTAACGGATATGCGTCTTATCCAGCCGGTGTTTTTCACTCTCCCACATCGACTTATACTCCACGGTATAACGGAAATCCCGGTAAATGATCGGCTCTTCATGTTCTTTCAGCCACTGGATCATCGGGTTTTCTTCTTCCATCGTAAATGTCAGATCATTCAGTGCTGATCACTTGCCACTCCCCGATATGGCTGTCCCGGTGCATCCTGCATACAAATATAGATATTTCCAACATCCATCAGTTCTTTCATGACACTGATCGTTTTGTCCAGAATTTCATTTAAATCCAGCGTCTTCGAAATTGCAGAGCTGAACTCCCTGATTTTTTCTGTCTGATAATTTTCTTCCCGGACAAACACACTGCGTACCAGAAGCTTCCACAAAAAAGTAAACAGCGCATAAATCACCAGAAACACAATTGCAAAAGCAAGGGCATAAAGCGTTGTATTCTTATTCATCTGTATATGGAAGATTTTCTGCAGATATGGAATTACATTCAAAAATACAATAACCGAAAACAAAAATCCCACACCGTAACACAGACTGGGCGATGCCAGCATCTGCAGCCGGAACAGACGTCTGCGGATCAGTGCATAAAACAGGAAAAATACATTTACAACACCACTTAAAATATCAATCGGAAATCCACTGAAAAATGGTATTCCAAGCAACATGTTCCCTGCAAACAACACCAGAACCCCTGCCATGACCGGTTCATACTGTACTTTCATATTGGGATTTGCTTTGCAGATCCGCACAAGGATAAGGAAAAGATAAATCAAAAAAATCCCAGCCGGGAAAAAGAGTACTAATATAGTAGGTTTAATCTCATACACAAAAGTAGGAAGCCCATTCTTTTCCACCACATTCGGGCATCCCAGGAATACCCCATGCCGGATATTTACCACAAAACAGATCAGCATAACAGCCAGATATATTTTCCCTGGCAGACCTTTTTTCACCCCGCCAAATGCCAGAATAAAACAATAATATGCATACGGCAGTAGTAAAATTCCAAGCAGGGAAACCTGATACCAGAATTCATAACTTGGCCACAGATGAACACGCATAAATGCCGATCCTCCAGCCCAGAAAAGCAGTCCAACCAACACAACCAGAAAGCTATTACAATTTTATTTCGCTTCGCTGTCAGAAACATCAGCAGCATAAATCCATAGCACACCATTGCTATGATTGAAATATATCCATAGGTTCCCATAATTCCCTCTTATCTCACTTTGTTCAAACATTCCTGCACTTCCAGCAACGCCTTCAAATCATAATAAGAAGGATTCATCTGATGCAGTTTTTTTCCAGTCTGTTTTTCATAAGTTTCAAATGTTCCGCACGTAAAAATTGTAACCTGCAAAGGATCCATTCCCAATATTTTCTTCAAGTCACGGTAATCCTGATCAATATATTTAAAATATGTACTCAGTAACTCTTTTAAAATATCGGCGCTCATGGCACTGTTCAGCAAGGATTCCCGTTCCAGTTCTACATACATATGCAGATATGGGCGGTTCTGTTCATTATATTCTTTTGTTGCAACCCAGTTTATGATCGGCAGCTTTGACAGACGAATAACATTTCGGATCCCATTTTCTGAAATCCTTGTAAATCCTGCTATATCAATGATCCATGGTACCCTGTCCACATATTCAAAACGTGGGATCTGTGTTCATCTTCCCTGTTTTCCAGTCCAACGCACCGGTACATAGTCACCACAACGATATCTCGCGAATGCACCGCCTTTCAAAATCGTAAATACGAGCTCATATTTTTCTCCCGGTCGGACTTCATCCATCAGATATGTCGGTGGAACATAAGACGGATCCTCATGATTTTTCAACATATCCTTCTCTGTAATAAATTCATAAAATGCCGTATCCGGGAAGAAATACATTCCTTTTCTCGTCCAGGTCTCTGTCCCCATTATAGATGGCTCCGTACCGGCAAACAATTCCATCGGCCGGATTCCCCAGAGTTCTTCCAGATCATCTTTATAGCACTGATTATCCGTCCCTGCTACCATGAACCCTTTTAAATGGAATAAATCCTTTGGAAGTAATTTCCGATTCTCCTTTTTGCAGCGGTACTTTGCCTGTATCAGGCGGAAAATCATATGCGGTCTGCATTTCAGAAGACTTGATAGTTGGATACCACCGCCACCGGTCAGCGAAGAAAGGCTCAGGCTTACTGCATAGCCACACTTCCAAGCCAAAGAAAAATCCCAGATCTTTTTTCATCGCCATTTTAAATCCCAGCTTGTTTCGTTCGCTGAAACTCATATTCACAGCATCTTTTACTGCCGGAAGGAACTCGATATCGATTTCTTCCCCGAGTGCCAGTGGAAAAGTCCGGTAGCATACGGAAGCGGTGCCAGCGCATACAGAAATTTGTCCGTAGATGCAACATCAAAAGATCCCTTTTTCCTGCTGGTCGATAAAATCAGACATGCTGTCACATTATTCCGGTAGGTATCCAGCATACTTCTTGTATACGGCGCAACCTTAATCGGATGTTTCCCGCCTTCCCAGGTTGTCTGAATCCAGATCACCGGATTCCCAGGAAGCATATCAGGCTGCTTGGTCAAAAGAATATCTGCATAATCTTCATACTCCGTCAGTGTACCATTTTACGGAATTCATCCAGATTTCGGGGATGTTTTCCTTTCAAAATCGACTGTCCAAGTCCACAGTTACTCCACAGCTGGATCTGTTCTTCCATCAGCCGCCGCTGGATTTTCATGTAGCCGTCCATCGACAGATCCAGAAATCCACAGTATTGCTGCCATATTTCATTATACTGTTGTTTTTTTAATTTTTCTTTTAAATTCATAGACTGTCCGCTCCAGATCAATCATTTTTCTGATAGTACGCAGGCACACCAGTATGCTTTTTCTGTTCGGTATCAGAAACGGCGTACTTTGCTGATATTCTTTATAGTTAAAAAATGTCCGTGGGAATGTCCACAGATCCTGAAAAATAATATACAGATAATTCCAGAAAATCATAAGTAAAAAATAAATCCCATGCTTCCATCCACCGACCATTCCCCACATGCACAGATACGCTCCCGCAAACCATAAAACACCAGGATGGCGGCACAATCCATACATACCTTCCGTATAAGCCGCACGCAGTTTATTTTCTTCACAATAGGTTTCTTCAAAGGGAAGCGCAAAAAACAACGTATAAATGAGCAGACAAAAGAAAAGGAGTCCTCCTAATCCAAATCCGGTCATTGTTCCGATCTTCCGATGGCAGCTCCCCCATGCTGCATAAAGCTCTGCAATCAGCGATACTACAACGAGAATACTCCCAACTGCAAAAAATTTTTGTAATACGGCATTCTTCATACGAACACTGTTAATATCATAAATAAAATACAGAATAAATCCTGTACTTCCTAGTATAAACTGCCACATTTTTCTCTCCATGATTTGTGCATTATTATGCACAAATACCTTTTCACGCACTATAAATTATAATAAAAGCAACTATAAATTGCAACAAAAAAAATAGCTTCCCTTTCTCCTTTTTTCAAAAACATTACCATATCATTACATTTTTACAAATTCCACTTTTGCTTTAAATAGTATACCATCATTTGACTCTATCTGATACAATAGATATATGGGATTTTATCCAAATTTTGACTAAAAGGCAGGTACTAGAATATGTGGGCTTATGAAGGAATTTTTTATCAGATCTATCCAATTGGATTCTGTGGCGCTCCGACCGCAAATGACGGCAAAACCGTATCCCGGATTTTAAAATTAAAGGACTGGAGCAGTTATCTGGAATCCTTAGGTATCTCTTCTATATTATTAAATCCAATTTTCGAATCAGACAATCATGTTATGACACCAGGGATTATAAAAAATCGACTGCCGTCTCGGAACCAATGAAGATTTTGAAGAAGTATGCAAAGATCTCCATGCACACAATGTAAAAATCGTTCTTGACGGTGTGTTTAATCACGTAGGACGCGGCTTCTGGGCATTTAAAGATGTACTGGAAAAGAAATGGGATTCTCCATACAAAGACTGGTTCTGCATCAATTTTGACGGGAATTCCTGCTACAATGACGGATTCTGGTATGAGGGATGGGAAGGACATTTTGAACTGGTCAAACTGAATCTTGCCAATCCTGCTGTTGTAGATTATCTTCTGGAATGTGTAAAGGGCTGGATCGATGAATTTGACATCGACGGTCTCCGGCTTGATGTTGCATACTGCCTGGACCGCAATTTCATGAAACGTCTGCGCAGTTTCTGTCAGGAATTAAAACCTGACTTTGCACTGATCGGAGAGGTTCTCTTCGGGGATTACAATCAGATCGTCAATGACGAAATGTTGCACAGCTGCACCAACTATGAATGCTATAAAGGCATTTATTCCAGCTTCAACAGCATGAACATGTTTGAGATCGCACACTCTCTGAACCGTCAGTACGGACCGGAGCAGTGGTGCATTTACCGTGGAAAACATCTGATGTCTTTTGTTGACAACCACGATGTAACCCGGATTGCAAGTATCCTGACCAACAAGAACCACCTCCCGCTGACTTACGGACTTCTTCTTGGTATGCCGGGTGTTCCTTGCATTTATTATGGAAGTGAATGGGGTGAGGAAGGAGTAAAAGCTCCGGACAATGACTATACTCTCCGCCCATGCTTCGATGCGCCAAAACCGAATGCACTGACTGAACAGATCAAAAAAATGATCCATGTCAGAACCGGAAGCAATGCTCTTTGCCATGGAAGTTATCGCAATGTTGTCCTTACTAATCATCAACTCATCTTTGAGCGCAAAACAGATGATGAACGGATGCTGGTTGCAATTAACGCATCGGATACACCATTTACCGCACACAACGGCGAACTCGGGGGAACTATGACTGATCTGCTCACCGGAAATGAAATCCAGATGAACGGCCAGCTCGAAATGCCACCATACAGTGTGCAGTATCTGAAATAAAACTTTTTCTTCCTAAAAAACTGGGAGAGATGACTTTTCCAACAAGTCATCTCTCCCAGTTTCTTTTTTAATAAATATATTCCTTCATTTCCTGATAAACTCTCGCAAGAGGAAGACCCACGATCGTATTATAATCGCCTTCAATCCCACGGATATACATGCCAAATGCACCTTGGATCCCGTAGCTCCTGCCTTGTCCATCGGCTCTCCTGTTGCAATATATTCCCGGATTTCTTCCTTGCACATCGGATATACATGCACATCACTGCATTCATGAAATGTCTTCCGGATCTTTTCCCATCCTTCTTTATCAGAAGCGTAACACCGGTGTAAACCTGATGCGCTTTTCCCTGAAGCATGGAAATCATCTGATATGCCTCTTCTTTATCCTTGGCTTTCCGAGAATCTTTCCATCTGCTGCAACCACCGTATCCGAACCGATCACCAGAAATCCCCTGCATTTTTCTTTTCATACTGCTGGTAGACATCTTCTGCTTTCTGCGCAGAAAGTTCTTCCACAACCTGGCTTGGAACCTGGGATGTAATTACTTCCTCACAGTGTGACGGCATGACTACATGCTTTATATTTCCCTGTTCCAGCAGTCTGTCCTGCGCGGTGATGCAGAGGCCAGAACTACAGTCAGCTTCTGTATTCTACTACACATAGCCTAATCCTCTTTCACAAGAATCTTCTTAATTTCTCCCATATACATGTTATGCATATCTTTGTCAGCATACCATTTGTCAAGATTTGCTTTCTCAACAAAATTTTCTTCTCCCATGCGCTGTACATAAACCTTCTTGCATACAAAGATCATTTTTGCTTCTTCAAACGCAACTGTTCCATCTACATAATATGGTGTCAGACCGGCTTCTTTGATCTTATCTTCGTCCCTTCCGGAAATTCTTCCACAGAGATTTAACGCTTCTCTATGCTCTTCTCCAAAGAATGCCAGTGTAAAATAATCTTCTCTGTCCACAAATTCTTTGGTATAACGGGAATCACGGATATAGCTGTCGCAGTCGGCTTGCCCCACATAATTCCAACACCACCCCAGCTTGCTGTCATGGTGTTACATTTTTCTTCATTTCCTGCTGTGATCAGCATCCACTGTTTTCCGATCAGGTCAAATGGATTATCCTTTAATTCTTCTGCTTTTATTTCTGTAAAACTCATTTTTTTGTCCTCTTATTTTGCGATTACTTTACGGAAATTCTTCTTTCCTTTTCTTACAACTTTTCCTTCACCTTCAAGTCTGCTTTTGCAAATGTTGTCGCAATATCGGAAACCTTTTCTCCGTCAACGGCAACTCCACCCTGCTGTACGGCACGGCGTGCTTCTGACTTGGAAGCAACCAGTCCACTCTTGTGAAGCAGTGTCAGGATATCGACAGACCCGTCTGCAAAATCTTCATCAGAAAGCTCTGCTGTCGGCATATCTGCTGCATTTCCTGAGCTGAACAGTGCACGTGCACCTTCCTGTGCCTTTGTAGCTTCTTCTTCGCCGTGAACCAGTTTTGTCAGTTCGAACGCAAGGATTTCTTTTGCTGTGTTAAGCTGTGCGCCTTCCCATTTGTCCATCTCATCAATCTGCTCAAGCGGAAGGAATGTCAGCATACGCAGACATTTAAGAACATCTGCATCTGCCACATTTCTCCAGTACTGGTAAAATTCAAACGGAGAAGTCTTTTTCGGATCGAGCCATACCGCACCGGACTGTGTCTTACCCATCTTCTTACCTTCTGAATTCAGAAGTAGTGTGATTGTCATCGCACTTGCATCCTTGCCAAGCTTACGACGGATCAGCTCTGTACCGCCAAGCATGTTACTCCACTGATCATCTCCACCAAACTGAAGATTACAGCCGTATTTCTGGTATAACATATAGAAATCATAGCTCTGCATGATCATGTAATTGAACTCAAGGAAGCTCAGTCCCTTTTCCATACGCTGTTTGTAGCATTCTGCAGTCAGCATACGATTTACGGAGAAATGTGCTCCGACTTCACGAAGTACTTCCACATAATTCAGATCCATCAGCCAGTCCGCATTATTAACCATCAGTGCTTTCCCGTCTGAAAAATCAATAAAACGGCTCATCTGCTTCTTAAAGCAGTCACAGTTGTGCTGGATTGTCTCCGGTGTCATCATCTGACGCATATCTGTTCTACCGGACGGATCCCCGATCATAGCAGTACCGCCCCCGATCAAAGCGATCGGCTTATTACCAGCCTCCTGCAGTCTCTTCATCAGGCACAGTGCCATAAAATGTCCAACATGCAGACTGTCTGCCGTCGGATCAAACCCAATATAAAACGTAGCCTTCCCATTATTCACCAGATCCCTAATTAACGGCTCATCCGTAACCTGCGCAATCAATCCTCTGGCCTGCAGCTCTTCATAAATACCCATTTTCCTAATTTCCTTTCTCTTACCAATCTTTTTATCTTATTCACAGCCAATCTTCTCCGCCGGAAGAAGGATGCGTCCCTGTCCGGAACTCTTCGAAGTTTTTCAAGGATGTCAGCCATCCGGAATCCATTTCTATTTGACTGCATGTGCAGGCGGATGCTCATACTTCTTGGTTTGGAAATTTGTGTTATGATTAAATCCATCTGTCTGAGCGCAGCGAGTTATGGATTTCAATCTGCCCTTAACAAATTTACAAAACCTTAGAAGTATCAGCCGCCGAACCCGCAGACAAATAGAAATAGATTCCGGATAGCGTCCGTCCTGAACCCCTTCAATTTTTCCAATAAAAAACCTCGTCCTCCGGCCAATCAGCCTTTAAGGACGAGGTATATTCTCTCGTGGTACCACCTTAATTCACATCCGGCTCGCACCGAATGCCTCAGTCAGTAACTAACATTACCGTAGCAGGTATAACGTCCGCCACTCCGTCACAGCTTACTTGCGCTTCCGCGCGTCGGTGTGAAGCTCCAAGATGTATTCACATCTGACTCTTCGTGCACCTCTCATCAACCGGTTACTTTCTGTCTGAGCCTTGTCATCTGCTACTTGTTCTCTTCATAGCCTGTAATTTTCTCTTCTTTTGTCATACTACCGTATCCTTCAAAATTTGTCAAGCCGGATTTCACGCCAAATTATCACAAAACAACTTTGTCAAATCCAATTCACAGCCTTCCATCATTTTCCGAACCACTCTCGCAGATTCCCTAATTCCAGAAATCCGTCTTCTGCTCCAGCTCAATATCTGCACTTTTAAACACCGGATTAACTCCCCGCTTCAACTGATCCTCATAATCCCGGATTGCCTTAAATGCCGTCCCGGACAGGATCAGGATCACCGGAATATTGATCAGTGCCATCACGCCCATCAGTACATCGGAAAGATCCCACAAAAGCGACATTTCCATACCTGCTCCCAGAAATACAACAAATGCCGATACCAGGCGGAATCCGCGCATAAATTTTTTCCCCGGTTCCTTTTTATGGATATAGGTCAGAAGATTGTCGCAATAGAAACAATTTCCAAGCAATGTTGTAAACGCAAAAAATACCATAGCCACCGTGATAAATACCGGGCCAAAGGTTCCCAGGGATTCCTGAAGAGATGCCTGAACCACGGTGCCCCCTGCATCTCCCTGGTTGGATCAATGCCAGACGACATACACATCATCGCCGTTGCCGTGCAAAGAAGAAGTGTGTCGATAAAGACAGACAGCATCTGAACCAGTCCCTGTTTGACCGGATGACTAACATTTGCAGAAGCAGATGCATTCGGTGCCGAACCAATTCCGGCTTCGTTGGAATAAAGCCCCCGGCGGATTCCCTGCATCATAGCAGAACCCGCAAACGCTCCGAAAATTGCCTTGAAATCAAACGCTTCCTCAAAAATGCGTAGGAACATTTCCGGCACATTGCGGATATTGATGATAACCACAATCAGCGCAATCCCGATATATGCAAGTCCCATCACCGGCACAATCATCGATGTCACCTTTACAATACGCTACCGCCGCCAAGCAGACACCATCCGTCAGAACTGCCAGAATCCCGCCAATGATCCATGGGCTTACCTTCGGATCATAAAAAGAAAATCCGGAAAATGTAGACTGCAGATTATAGGATGCCAGCATATTGAATCCAAATGCATACGTCATGATCATGCAATACAGAACACGATTGCCAGTGGTCTGCAATGCAGCGCCGCCTCGATATAATAAGCCGGACCACCATAGCATTTCCCATCCTCTCCCTTTTTCTTATAAATCTGTGCCAGCGTACTTTCAATCAGCTGACGCACTTCCGATGATCGCAATCACCCACATCCAGAATACAGAACCAAATCCCCCAATACAGATTGCTGATGACACCCCGACAATATTTCCTGTTCCTACTCTCGATGCCGTTGAAACCATCAATGCCTGGAATGATGAGATTGCCTCTTTATCGTCCGGCTTCTCCATCACGGACTCACAGGCTCTCTTAAATAAACGCGCCTGTGGAAATCTTGTCCGGATTGTAAAATATAAACCTGCTCCGATCAGCATAATCACCAGAAGTTTGCTGTACATAAATGAGCTGACCGCCCCAATAATTGTCTGAAACATACCTTTTTTCCTTTCTCAATGTTTTCTACCATTTTCGCAATATCTTAACGGAAACTCTCAAAATTTGCAAGCTTTTTCTATTTATTTCCTGTCATTTCGTCCCCAATCACTTTGTAAAAATATTACTTTTTTCAATCAAAATGTCAAACCTGAAAAAAAGCGGACAAGCAACACCTGTCCGCCAAATTTATACTATATTTTTCTAACCCTTTACAGCTCCTGCAGCAACACCCTTGATGATGTACTTCTGTCCTGCCAGATATACAATGATGATCGGGATTACTGTAAGCATGATGCTTGCCATCATCGGTCCCATTTCAACTCTTCCGTAACTTCCGCGGAATATTGGATCAGCATCGGGATTGTTTTATATTTCTTAATATCAAGTACAAGAGTTGGAAGCAGGTAGTCATTCCATACCCACATTGCCTCCAGAATACCTACGGATATCATAGTAGGCTTCAGGATATGGATATCGATCAAAAAGAAAGTCTGCAGCGGATTACAGCCGTCGATCATGGCAGCTTCTTCGATTTCTACAGGAATCGATTTTACAAATCCGCAGAACATAAATACCGCAAGACCTGCGCCAAATCCGAGATAGATCACCCAGATATTCCATGGCATATTCAGATGTAAGGTATCTGCTGTCTGTGACAAGGTGAACATAACCATCTGG
>ENA-OQCS01001601-OQCS01001601.1-human-gut-metagenome-genome-assembly--contig:-NODE-1601-length-11226-cov-2.204703_pt1 | contig 11226 bp, 15 predicted proteins | sample MGYA00242757_ERZ504575 | MGnify/ENA primary metagenome ERZ504575 (study PRJEB26092, sample SAMD00036297) | human gut metagenome | host: Homo sapiens | study: EMG produced TPA metagenomics assembly of... | reverse complement strand
TTTTTTCCATCCACCACAATATCATTGGGCCACTTGATGCCTACCTTTGCCGCACCTTCTTCACTGCCGCGTCCGAGAGTCTGCCGAATACCCTTAGCCACCGCCAGTGCCATGACTAACGTTAACATCGGCGCGCAGTCCGCATTGAAATCCGGTTTGAGCATTAACGTATAGTAAATATTGCTTCCCGAAGCTCTCCCAGCCGCGGCCTCTGCGGCCCCGTCCGGCAGTCTGCTGATCCGCTACGACCAACAATCCGCTCTCTGCTCCCTGTTCCGCTTCCAGCTTGGCACGGATATTGGTGGAATCAATGCTGTCGAAAAACAGTAAGGGATGTCCCACCCACTTTGTCTTCAGTCTGCTTTGGATATCGGCCTGGTTATAGACCTCCTCCGCCTGATCCACCAGGTGGTACCCCTTGTTCTGTACCGCCTCGATGACATAGCCTTCTTTCTTCAGTTGTCCGATTGCTTTCCATACGGCAGTCCGTGATACTCCGAACTGCTCACAGAGTTCCTGTCCGGAGACGTAAGTCTCCTTTTCCCGCAGGAGCTCCAATATCTTTGCTTTCATACTCATAAAGTTGCCGCCATCACTGCCTTGATTGTATGCATACGATTTTCTGCCTCTTCAAATACCAGAGACTGTCCGGATTCAAATACTTCGTCGGTGACTTCCATCTCGGTGATGCCGAAACGCTCACCCATCTGGGCACCGATCTTGGTCTTCAGATCATGGAATGCGGGGAGACAATGCATAAAGATCGCCTGCTCACCGGCATTATCCATCACCGCTTTATTCACCTGATAAGGGGACAATTCCTTGATACGCTCGGTCCATACTTCGTCCGGCTCACCCATGGATACCCAGACATCCGTATAAATGACATCCACATCCCTGGTACCTGCCTTCACATCTTCGGTCAGGGTGATGCTGCCGCCGGTCTGTGCCGCGATTGCTTCGCACTCTGCCACCAGCTCTTTTGCCGGGAAATATTTTGCCGTGGTGCATGCGGTAAAGTGCATACCCATCTTCGCACAGGCTACCATCAGAGAGTTTCCCATGTTGTAACGGGCATCTCCCATATAAGTCATGCGGATTCCCTTCAGGTGTCCGAAATGCTCACGGATGGTCAGAAGATCTGCCAGCATCTGGTGGGATGGAATTCATTGGTCAGTCCGTTCCATACGGGAACCTTGGAGTATTTCGCCAGTTCCTCTACGATATCCTGTCCAAAGCCACGGTATTCGATACCCTCGAACATGCCTGCCAGTACTCTGGCGGTATCGGCGATGCTTTCTTTTTTACCGATCTGGGATCCGGTAGGATCCAGATAAGTGGTACCCATTCCCAGGTCATGCGCTGCCACTTCAAAAGCACATCTGGTACGGTACTGGTCTTCTCGAAGATCAGAGCCACATTCTTGCCTCGGAGTATCTACGGGGATTCCTTTTTTCTTTTTATCTTTCAGGTCTGCCGCCAGGTCCAGCAGATATTCGATCTCTTCCGGTGTAAAATCCAGTAATTTCAAAAAATCGCGTCCCTTTAAATCCATAATACTCCTCTTTTCCGAGGCTTCGGCCTCTGTATTATTTTTAGCTATATGTAATCAATATACTTCATTATCCGGTGTTTTTCAACCCCTCGCAGCATGCACTTTATGCCACGTTTCCTGATCCTTGGAGCAAAAAAGGATCCCTACCGGCATTCCGGAAGAGATCCTCTTTGATCTGTCTGATTCTATTCGTTATGACTTTTATTCTGCTTTTTTGCCGGCTGCTGCCTTGAAGGTCTCTGCTATGCTGGCAATGCCCTGCAGCTCTGCGGGGAGCAGGATGGTGGTGGCCTGACCATCCGCTACTTTCTCGAATGCTTCCAGGCTCTTTAACTTCAGGACTGCGGCATCTGCACCCGCTTCCTTCAGCATCTTGATACCGTCGGCACTCGCCTGCTGCACCTTGAGGATGGCTTCGGCTTCACCTTCTGCCTCGCGGATCATCTTCTCCTTCTCTGCCTCTGCACGGAGGATGGCTGCCTGCTTATCTGCCTCTGCGCGAAGGATGGCGGATTCTTGGCACCTTCTGCCTCCAGGATCTTAGCCTTTTTCTCACCTTCGGCACGGGTTACGGCTTCACGTCTCTCACGCTCTGCCTTCATCTGCTTCTCCATGGCGTTCTGGATCTCTGCGGGAGGGATAATGTTCTTCAGCTCTACACGGTTCACCTTGATACCCCAGGGATCGGTAGCAATATCCAGTGCTGCACGCATCTTGGTATTAATGGTCTCACGGGAGGTCAGGGTCTGATCCAGCTCCAGGTCACCGATGATGTTACGCAGGGTGGTGGCAGTCAGATTCTCGATCGCCATCATAGGGTTCTCTACGCCATAGGTGAACAGCTTAGGATCGGTGATCTGATAGAAGACTACGGTATCGATCCGCATGGTTACATTATCCTTGGTGATTACAGGCTGGGGCGGGAAATCCGCTACCTGCTCCTTTAAGTTGACTTTTCTGGCAACCTTGTCGACGAACGGGATCTTCAAATTAAATCCTACATTCCAGGTAGCCTGATAAGCACCCAGACGCTCGATGACATAGGCCTGTGCCTGGGGAACGATCTTGATACAGGATACGAAGATCCATAATACTAAAACGGCAATAATAATTAATACTATCATTTTTCCTCCTTCTGCGTACGTTTGTGTACGCTGCGTACCCCTTGTACGCACTTTTCCCTCATGTATTGGTTCTACACGATTCTTACGACTGCGGCTCTGATAAGTTTTCCGTCACTTTTGCCATCTGGGGATCCACTTTAACGATCAGCTTGACCCCGTTGACTGCCACAATGTCCACCACGGTCCCGGGCTGTAAATTCAGTCCGTCTTCTTCCGTTCTGGCACTCCATTCCTGTCCACCTACCGTCACCTGGCCGATGCCTGCAGATTGTCGATCTCACTGGTCACGATCGCCTGTCTGCCGATCATGCTTTCCACATTCGTCCTTACGCGGTCTCTGTTAAAATATCTGACTGCGATGGGTCTGGTGAAAAATAACAGCAGCAGAGATACTGCAAAAAATAACAGGATCTGTAACCAGACCGGTCCATGAAATGCGGCAACGATCACTGCCACAGCCGCGCCTCCGGCGAACCATATGCTCGTCAGTCCCAGAGTAGCGACCTCCACCCCGATCGATACGATCAATACCACAAGCCACAAGGTTACCATTTCGCTCATATAATCACTCCTTTGGTTTTGTAGTTGTATCCAGTGTACTACAAATGTATGTGTATGGCAACTGCAACCTTCGCACGATACTTATGGTTATTGTGCTGTCTGTAGATGTCTTTGTAGTCAAAAAGACGGCATCCCCTTTGGGACAACGCCTCTTTTGTAATTTTGTGATTCTAATTTTGTGATTTTAATAGAATACATGATTACCGATCACGATTCCGTCACGGCCGTTGTTACGTCTGAAGTGTGTCAGATCTCCACATTGGATACGCCGGAGATGGCTTCTTCCGCTGCCTTGATACAGCTTGCGTTGATCTTGCCGGATTCGTATACGGTATTTACCTTACCGTTCAATGCCGGAGTGAACTGTCCGGACGCATAGATCACACCATGAATGCTACTCGGGTAAGCGCCGCTTCGTACACGGTTCATAACAACAGCACCTACTGCCAGCTGTCCTTCGTAGCTCTCGCATCCTGCCTCGCACTGGATCAATGCTGCCAACAGCTGCGTGGTATCCGCATCGGTGGTGTATTCGCCGTAGTTCACATGACGTTTTGCTTCACGCTCTGCGGCTTCTCTTGCTTTGATCTCCTCTAAAGTCTCACCGGAGTCGATCTGGAAATCTACTGTTACATACTCCGCAGACACATATCCGTCTGCTCCTTCGTAGTCGATGCAGACCCATTCGGGATTACTGTTATCTACTACATCCACTATATCGCCCTTGGGAAGAAGTCCCAGAACTCCGGCCTCCTGATCCGCCTCGGTTCTCACACGAAGAGTCTCCGTGTTGATCTGTGCGATCATTCTGCCACATCATTGGCCAGTGCTTCGCATCATCCCCGAACAGGAGATATTCGTCTTTGGCCCAGCCGATCAGCGTACCGGACTGGATCTTGGTCCAACCGTCCCTGCGCTCTAAAATCGTACCTCCACAGTCTTTGTACAGCTTGCCGACCTTGGAAGCATCCTCACTGGCATCGCTTCGTACATTCACGCATCTCTTACGTTTGCCATGACCAGCCCGGAACTGATCTCTTCCTCAGAGGGGAATGTCAGATTCAATTCCTGCACCGTTGCATTGATGACCTCGGTACTGTTTTTGGAACCGGGGTCTAAGATCGATGCGACACCACCGTTCAGATCATTGACATAGTTTTTTGTATTGCTTGCCTGTGCGGTCATGCTCATTTGCATGCTCAGGAAGATAGAACAGAGCAGTCCTGCACATACAACCAGCATTCTTCTGCTTTTTGTCATCTTGATACACGCCTTTCCCACAGGAAAATTCCCCGTACGGGTGGTATACCTGCGGATCTCCCAGTGAATAGTATATGATGTATTTCTTAATATTTTCACCAGTTTGTTACAAAAATGTTAAATTTGTTACGCGGAATATCATAGCAGATGACAATTTTGTCAAGTTATGGGGGTGGCGCTATTTAGCATGACAGCTCGGCTTGCGCCATTCGCAAAGTCGCGTTATCACGCTTTTCGTCACTGCGTGACTACCTTTGCTCATGAACCGGCGCTCAACTCATGAACATATTCGTTCACAAAATCATGTTAACATGATTTTGCTCTCGACTCTGTTCATGGTCGAGCTGTCACTACATACATTTCGACTTCTCGATGCAGGCATCCATGGCATCCATCACAGCGGCACGCATGCCCTTCTCTTCCAGTACTTTGACTGCCTGGATGGTGGTACCTCCGGGAGAACATACCATATCCTTTAATTCACCGGGATGTTTTCCGGTCTCCAGCACCATTTTGGCACTGCCGAGTACGGACTGTGCTGCAAATTCATAGGCCTGTTTTCTGGGCATTCCAGCTGCCACAGCTTCATCCGCCATGGCCTCAATAAACATAAATACATATGCGGGAGAGCTTCCGCTGACTCCCACGACCACATCCATCAGACGCTCCGGTACGACACTTGCGATGCCGAAGGAACGGAGCAGGGAAAGCACCTGCTCTGTCTCATCCTCCGTGACATTTTCTCCGATGCATACACCGGTACAGCCCTCCAGTACCAGGGCCGGCGTATTGGGCATGCAACGGATCAGCTTAAGCTCCGGTCTGTCAAATGCATCCTTCAGATACTGTAGATTCCTGCCTGCTGCGATGCTGACGATCAGGGTATCGACCTTAACAGCATCCTTGATCCGGCGATCACTTCCGGGAAAAAGATAGGCTTTACGGCTAAGAACAGGATATCTGCCTGCTCAGCCACGGCAGTATTGTCTGTTGTTGTGTTAATATTAAATTTTGTTTTAACTTTTTCTGCAGTTGTTTCTGTCTTAGAGGAACCGATGATGTCCTCCGGCTTTGCAATGCCCTTCTGCAGCATGCCGCCGATCATTGCCGTTGCCATATTTCCCAATCCGATAAATCCAATCTTCATAATATCTGTCCTCCTGCTCTGTTTTCTATCTAAATATCATATAGCCCCGAACCGCTACTATGCCTACAGGTTTCGCTGTCTGTGCGCCTCATACATCAAAAGAGCCGCTGCGATCGAGCATTCAGGGATTCCACCTTACCCTCCATTGGGATTTTGAGGTATTGCCCGGCCTGATCGGAGATCTCTTTGGTCAGTCCGTTTCCTTCATTGCCGATGAGAAATGCAGTGGGCTCCCGGAAGGAAAAGCTATCGTAATATTTCTGTCCCTTCAGGTGTGCCGCGTAGGTATGGATTCCTTTTTCATTCATCTGCGTCAGCACCGGGGATAGCTCCGGCACATAGACAAACGGTACCCGGAATATGGATCCCATGGTGGCACGGATGGTCTTGGGATTGAAGATGTCCACAGTCTGTTGGTTCATAATAACGCCCGTTATTCCTGCTCCTTCCCCAGTACGTATCATGGTTCCCAGGTTCCCGGGATCCTGTAAATTCTCCAGGATCAAAAATAACGGCTCCGGCTGTTCCAGAAGCTGTGTCAGATCATAGGAAGCTGCTCCAACACGGTGAGGATCCCCTGGGGAGTCTGGGTATCTGCCATTTTTGCAAATACCTCCGGGGATACGGTCTCATAGCCGGTCTGCTGAAGCTTATCCCAGAATGCAGTATCGCCGTTCTGTGCGTTCCGGCGGAGCTTCTGCTCCAGTTCTTCTGTGAGATAGACCTCTCTTACGCTTTTTACCGGCGCTTCCTCACACATCCTGACGCCCTCCGCCAGGAATACGTGATCCTTACGCCGTTCCTTCGCCTTCGTCTGCCACTGCACGACCTGTTTTACTTTTGCATTGTTGCTGCTTGTGATCATATCTGTCTGCTCCCTGCTATATGTCCATAATAATGCATAATAATGCGATTTTTCGTGCTACGCACTCTCAAAATCGCAACATCCATTCGTATTCCGGACTATCGTCCTTCATACTCATGTCTGTTTACTCCTCTCATAGAATGCATCCCCTGTCTGCAAGCAGACGTGATGCATTCTATGGATGAGTTTATTATAGTCAAAAAGGCGCTTCCACGCAATGGGAAACGCCTTTGTCTTCGTGCTCCGCTCATCATGAGTAGAAAAATATGCTTAGTGTGCAAGCACCCACGCATATTTTCTATTCATGATGTCTGAACTGTTAAATTAGATGGAAAGTAAACGAGATACCTCGAACTGATAATCGTTGATACCCTTCTCCATCTGCAGTGCATCCTCAATATCGAAATCGATGAATTCACCGTGCTGGTAACCAACGACACGATTGGTCTTGCCTTCCAGCATGATGTCTACTGCGTAAGCACCCATGATAGATGCATAGTAACGATCCTTCGCAGTAGGGCTTCCTCCACGCTGCATGTAACCTAAGATCGTAGCACGGGTCTCAATACCGGTAGCTGCCTCGATACGGCGTGCCATGGAAGTGGAATGTCCGATTCCCTCGGCATTGATGATGATGTGATGGGTCTTGCCATGCTTACGGTTGGTAATGATATTATTGATAATATTCTGTTCGTTGTAATCGTACTTCTCGGGAAGCAGGATATCCTCGGCGCCGTTGGCAATACCGCACCACAGAGCAATGTATCCGGCATTTCTGCCCATTACCTCGATGATACTGCATCTCTCATGAGAGGAAGAGGTATCCTTAACTTATCAATAGCCTGCATTGCAGTGTTCACTGCGGTATCGAAGCCGATGGTGTACTCAGTACATGCGATATCCAGGTCGATGGTTCCGGGAAGGCCGATGGTGTTGATGCCCAGTCTGGACAGAGCCTGTGCTCCACGATAGGAACCGTCACCACCGATGACAACGATACCGTCGATACCGTGCTTTTTACAGATCTCAGCGCCTTCTTCTGTCCTTCCGCTTCCTTGAACTCCAGACAACGTGCGGTTCCTAAGATAGTACCACCGCGCTGGATGATATCGGACACATCCTTGGCTTCCATATCTACGATCTCTTCATTCAAAAGACCCTGATAACCTTTTTTAATTCCCTTAACCTTCAGTCCTCTTGCAATGGCTGTACGAACAACTGCACGGATAGCAGCGTTCATTCCCGGTGCATCACCGCCGCTGGTCAGTACGCCGATCGTCTTAATCTCTTTTGCCATGACTGTTACCTCCTAAGTAAACGAACGAATAATTTTCTCTTCTTGATTCTTTATTTTAATCTATTTTTGAGCGGTTTTCAATAGGTTTCGTTATAAATTTAACATTTTCTTTTCCAAACTGCGATGCAAGCTTTTCCATTAATGTCTCATCGGCTTTTACCCTGAGATTTGCAGGCAGGATCTTGATGTTTTTAATATCCCTCAGGTAGATCACCACATCGTCATTGCCGTCGGAGTCAGCGATGGCCTGTAGCAATTCCTGTTCTCTTGCCTTATAGGCTTCCATATTGGGAAACTGGATCCAGGCCCCCGCGGGCATGCCTTTTTTCTGCCCGGTTCCGGCATTCTGCGGCCGCTGACCCGGTTGTGTCTGTTCCACTGTTCGGCCTGTCTGTCCGCCTGACATGTCACCGACCGGCTGCTGCCCACTGCCGTTCCCATTTCCATAGGATCCGCCGCGGCTGCCTCCCCGGCCTCCGTAATTCCTTGGGAACAGAGGCTGGTTCGCCGCTCTGGCTGCCTGTGCATCCTCGAAGCTGATGATCTGGTCGCAGATCAGCTTGCCGTCCTTGTCCTCTTCCAGGGACACTCTGCCCCGGATGAACACTTTGGCATCCTCTGTAAGCAAAGTGTTGTAGCGCTCGTATACCTGGGGAAATACCACGACTTCCACGTTGCCGATCAGATCCTCCACATTTAAAAATGCCATGATCTTGTCGTTCTTGGTGTATTTTACGTTTTTGTCCGCGATCAGTCCACCGATGACTGCATTCGCCTGATCCTTGACCAGTTCCACCTCTCCGGACTCTTCATCCAGCGCAAAGTCTCCGGCGGTATTGCTGATGCAGTTCTGCCACAGCTCCTGGTATTCCTCCAAAGGATGACCGCTGACATAGACACCCAGGACCTCTTTTTCAAAGCCAAGCAGCATTTCCTTGCTGTATTCACCTACATTCGGCATCCGGATATCAAATTCTTCCTTATCTTCTTCGCCGGCGATATCAAACAGGGAAATCTGTCCTGCCAGGTTGTTTTTCTTGTCATGGGCGATGTGATCCGCGATCTGCACATAGACGCTCATGAACTGTTTTCTGGTGCCGCCCAGTCCGTCCATGGCTCCTGCTTTGATCAGGTTCTCAATGGCCCGCTTATTCATCTCTTTTTTGTCAGACATGCGGGTGATGAAGTCCTTCAGGTTTGTGAAGGGGCCTCTCTCCTTACGCTCCTGCACCAGGCTGTCGATGACCGGACGTCCCACACCTTTGATGGCCGTCAGGGCATAGCGGATCTTGCCGTCTGTCACAGAGAATCCGGCTTCTCCCGCATTTACATCCGGCGGCAGAATGGCGATATTCATGTTCCGGCAGTTCAAAATATACTCCGATACTTTTTTCGGGTTATCGATGACGGAGGTCATCAGTGCCGCCATGAATTCTACGGGATAATAGTATTTTAAATACGCCGTCTGATAAGCCACCACCGCATAACAAGCCGCATGGGACTTGTTAAACGCATACTTGGCGAAATCCATCATGGTATCGTAGATCTGTCCTGCGGTCTGTTCATCAATGCCGTTGGCGATACAGCCGGGGACATTCTCCTCCGGATTGCCGTAGATGAAGTTCGCCCGCTCTTTTCCATGACGGCCTGCTTCTTTTTACTCATGGCACGGCGCACCAGGTCGCTTCGGCCAGAGTATATCCCGCCAGGTCACGGACGATCTGCATTACCTGCTCCTGGTATACGATACAGCCGTAGGTGGGTTTCAGGATCGGCTCCAGCTGAGGACAGGCATAGGTCACATCCTCCGGATGGTTTTCCCCTGGATATACTTCGGGATAAATCCATAGGACCCGGACGATACAGAGAAATACCGGCCACTACATCCTCCAGATTCTGGGGACGCAGTTCCTTCATGAAGCTCTTCATCCCGGCACTTTCCAGCTGGAACACACCTTCCGTTCTGCCGGTGCCGATGGAAGCCAGTACTTTCGGGTCATTATAGTCTATGGCATCCACATCAATGTGTCTGCCGGTGGTATTCTCTATGAATTTTACAGCATCATGGATCACGGTCAGGGTACGCAGTCCCAGAAAGTCCATTTTCAACAGGCCCAGTTCTTCCAGCGTCGTCATGGTAAACTGGGTAACGATGGAACCATCAGAGCCTCTGGACAGCGGCACGAATTCGTCTGCGGATTTCTGACAGATCACGACACCGGCCGCATGCATAGAGGTATGTCTGGGCAGTCCTCCAGTCGCTTACACATATCGATCAGATGGTGGACCTGTTCGTCCTCCTGATAGAGCTTGCGGAATTCCGGATTCATCTCCAGTGCTCTGCTCAGTGTAATGTTCAGTTCGTTCGGCACCATTTTGGCAATAGAATCCACGAACGCATAGGGCAGGTCCATGACACGGCCCACATCGCGGATGACACCTTTCGCCGCCAGAGTACCGAAGGTGACGATCTGTACCACCTTGTCATTGCCGTATTTTCTGCCCACATAATCGATGACCTCCTGTCTCCGTTCAAAGCAGAAATCCACGTCAATATCAGGCATAGAGACACGTTCCGGATTCAGGAATCGTTCAAACAGCAGATTGTAATGAATCGGATCGATGTTGGTGATCTTCAGGCAATATGCCACGATACTTCCCGCCGCGGAGCCTCGTCCCGGTCCCACGGGGATCCCGTGCTCCTTCGCATAATTGATGAAATCCCACACGATCAGGAAGTAGTCCACATATCCCATTCTCTGAATAACGCCAAGTTCATAATCCAGGCGCTCCCTGAGCGTCTGTCCGGTCTCTCCGGCGGGCTGATCACCGTCGCCGTAGCGTTCTGCCAGTCCGTCATCGCAGAGCTTATTTAAGTAGCTCCAGGAATCGTACCCCTCCGGCACATCGTATTTCGGCAGCTTCGTCACGCCGAATTCAATCTCCACATTACATCGGTCTGCGATCCTCTGGGTATTCTCCACTGCCTCCCAGGCATAGGGGAACAGTCCCTTCATTTCCTCTTCGCTCTTGACATAATACTGTCCGCCCTCGTAGCGCATACGATCCTCGTCCGCCAGCTTTTTGCCCGTCTGCAGGCACAGCAGAATGTCATGAGGGATCGCATCCTCCGCATAAGTATAGTGCACATCGTTGGTGGTCACCAAGGGAATATCCAGCTCCCTGCTCATCTGGACCAGTTCCATATTGACCGTGCGCTGTTCCGGGATGCCGTGATCCTGTAATTCCAGAAAATAGTTGCCCTTGCCAAAGCATGCCTCATACTTACGGGCCGCCATTCTCGCCTCTTCCTTCATGCCCTTTAAAATCAATCGGGGCACTTCACCTGCCAGACACGCAGACAGCGCAATGATACTCGTGAACTGCTGCAGTACTTCCAATATCCACACGGGGTTT
>ENA-OQCS01001600-OQCS01001600.1-human-gut-metagenome-genome-assembly--contig:-NODE-1600-length-11227-cov-1.490721_pt1 | contig 11227 bp, 21 predicted proteins | sample MGYA00242757_ERZ504575 | MGnify/ENA primary metagenome ERZ504575 (study PRJEB26092, sample SAMD00036297) | human gut metagenome | host: Homo sapiens | study: EMG produced TPA metagenomics assembly of... | reverse complement strand
GCTGCGGCCAGGGCGGCGGTTGCGGCGGCAAAGGTGGCGGTCAAGGCCACCATCGCGGCGGTGAAAGCCATTATAGCTGCAACCAAGGCGCTGATTGCGCCATCGCTGCGGGCGGCTGGGTTGCGGTGCTGGTGATTATTGTGATCTGCCTCATTGGTATGATTATCGGCTCCTGCTTTGGGATTTTTTTCTCCGGGGAGGATTCCGGCACCGGACAGACCATGCAGACCGCCGTACAGGAGATCAATACCGAATACCAGGAAAACCTTGACGAGATTAAAGCGGCCCACAGCTATGACGTGCTGGAGATGTCCGGGAGCCGGGCGGTTTGGAAAGAGGTTCTGGCGGTTTACGCGGTAAAAACTACCACCGACCCGGACGCTGCCCAGGAAGTGGCCACTATGGACGATTCCAAAAAGCAGCTCTTAAAGGATATTTTCTGGCAGATGAATGAAATCTCGTCCAGTACCGCTACCCAGACGGAAACCATCATTGAAACCTCAGATGATGGAAATGGAAATATCGTAGAAACGGAAACGACTGTCACCCGCACTTATCTGTATATCACCGTCAGCCATAAGACTGCGGAGGAGATGGCCAATCAGTCGGTTTTGACGAAGATCAGCGGGAACAGATGGCGGAGCTTCTGGATGACGAGAATAATTCCCTTTGGTCACAGGTACTCTATGGTATTACCGGAGGCGATGGCGAGATCGTCACCGTGGCGCTCTCTCAGGTGGGGAACACAGGCGGCGCTCCCTATTGGAGCTGGTATGCTTTAACAGCCGGGTGGAATGGTGCGCCTGCTTTGTGAGCTGGTGTGCCAATGAGTGCGGTTATATCGACGCCGGTGTTGTTCCGAAGTTTGCGGCCTGCGCGTCCCAGGGTGTACCCTGGTTCAAGGAGCGCGGGCTGTGGCAGGATAACAGCTACGAGCCGCGCCCCGCGACATCATCTTTTTCGATTGGGATGATGGAGGCCAGGATGGTTCTTCCGACCATGTGGGGATTGTGGAGAAAGTGGAGAATGGCCGTGTCTACACTGTGGAGGGCAACTCTGGCGATTACGTGCGGCAGAACAGCTATCCCATTGGGTACTATGAGATTTATGGGTACGGTGCGCCGGCCTATTAACAACCTCAAAAAAGAAAAGCCCAGCCGTGTAGTGCGGCTGGGTACATAAAGCTGCTGGAGAAATAAAGCAAGAGCATACCTTGAGGAAATGGCACGGTATCAATATCTTGCCCTTGCCTATCTTTTCCTGCCTTTTATGTGCTCAACCCAAAATACTGTTGACAAGGCAACCGATCCGTGCTATCATATCGGTGATATATATCGGTGATATATATCGGTGATATGTTGGATGGAAAGGAATATTTAGATATGGCTGAGCACACAGAAACCCAACGTAAAATTCTTGAAATTGGGAAACGGGAATTTTTAACGAAAGGCTTTAAGGATGCCTCGCTCCGCAGTATCGTTAAGGAAGCTGGCTTTACTCAGGGGGCGTTTTATGGATATTATCCGGACAAAGCAGCGCTTTTTGAGGCGCTGGTCTCCGAGCCTGCAGATGGCTGATGGAGCAGTTCAAGGCGGCGCAACAGGCACATTTCGAGTTGATTCCGGAGGATAAAGCGGCTCAAAGCAGAGAATTATCAACAGATTATTTAAATCATTTTATCAATTTTATCTACGACAATTTTGATGCTTTCAAATTGGTGATATGCTGTTCCGAAGGAACAAAGTACTCCAGTTATATTCATGATCTGGTAGAAATTGAAGTTACCCAGACAGATCTTTATTATGAACGGCTTCGACAGCTTGGTAAGCTGGAGGGGACTGTCAGCCGTGAACTTCACCACATGATTACAAGCGCCTATTTCACCGCTGTTTTTGAAACGGTGGCTCATGATATGACGAGAGAACACGCAATTCAATATGTAAATGAACTTGCCACTTTCTTTAACTGCGGCTGGGAAGGCATGTTAAGGCTCAAATGAGCCTTAATTTTCACTCTAAAGGTTAGCTTCACCTAACCAAAAAATCAGGAGGTTATTATCATGAACAAAAAATCACAGAAACTGCAAACACGGGATTTTATTTCCGTCGGTATCTTCTCGCTTATTTATTCGGCTGTCGCATTTATCATCGGTGGAATTGCGCAGATGACGCCCATTACTTTCCCGTTCATGCCAATGATCGTAGCTTTGTTTACAGGAACCGTATTTATGCTCTACATAGCAAAAATTCCCAAAAGAGGGGCTATCACAATTCTTGGAATTATTTCGGGTATTCTTTTGTTCATTACCGGGATGTTCTGGATGATGTCAGCATTTTTTGTGGTGTTAGGTATTATCGCAGATTTTATCTGCGCGTCCGGTGGATTTAAATCTTTTAAAAGAAATATGACGGCTTATTGCTTATTTGCGTTATCTCCTATGGGAGCCTATGTTCCAATGGCTATTATGCCCGCGCAGTTTGACGAGTTTATGAGCAAAAAAGGAGATGTATCTTCTTTCGCTGGTGTAATTGATTCTATTGGCGCAAACTGGTGGGCTATCCCGGCGATGCTGATTGGGACAATTCTCTGTGCTTTCATTGGCGGCTTTATTGGCAAAAAACTGCTGAAAAAGCATTTTGAAAAGGCGGGGATTGTTTAAATGAAGATAGATCCCCGCACAAAATTACTTATTTTAGCTATAACCAGTATTTCCGTCTTTCTGAACGGGAGTATTACGATTGAGTGTATTTTTGCCGCATTACCTTTTTTACTGTTGCTCAGTACAAAGAAGATTTATACGGCTTTAAAATATGCAGCATTGTTTCTTGCCTTACTGGCAATTCAGCTTTGGCTTGTTCCTTTATTGCCAGTGAGTGCTGGCGGCATTATTTATATGTTTGCAGTTTACATTCGCAAGCTGATCCCCTGTTTTATGTTAGGGAGTCTGCTTATTTCTACCACGCGTGTCAGCGAATTTTTAGCTGCGGTTGGAAAGCTCCGCTTGCCGAAAGGGTTCACGATTTCTCTTTCTATCACTCTGAGGTATTTTCCTACGATGGGGGAAGAATGGAATTCGATTAAGGATGCAATGGCTCTGCGGGGAATACCTGTAACAGCCGCAGGGATTCTCCGCCATCCTATGCGGACGATGGAGTATGTTTATGTCCCCATGCTGGTATCTGCTTCTAAAATATCGGATGAAATTACACAGGCAGCCATTACAAGAGGCATTGATCATGTACAAAGACGTACCTGCATGGAGACCGTTCGTTTTCATGTGATGGATATGCTGGTTTTGGTTGCGTATATAACCGTGATTGTTCTTGCGTTCCTGGCAAATGGAAAGGGGTGGTTCTGATGATTTCTTTAAAAAACGTTTCCTTTTCTTATGATGGGAAGGAGAATAATGGGCTGCATAATGTTTCTCTTGAGATTCCAAAAGGGCAATGTGTTTTGCTGTGCGGGGGAAGCGGCTGTGGAAAGACTACAATTACACGCCTGATTAACGGGCTTATTCCACATTTTTTCAGTGGAGAACTGTCAGGTGAAATTTCTGTATGTGGGCTGGATGTAACGAAAACAGATATTGCGGATATTTCAGACTATGTAGGCTCTGTTTTTCAGAACCCACGCACACAGTTTTTTAATACAGATACAGACAGTGAGATTGTGTTTGGTTTGGAGAATCGAGCCTTACCACAAGAGAAATTAAAAATGTGCCTTGAGAAAACCAGCCGTGAATTAAATTTGTCTGTACTCCGTAAAAGAAATATTTTTGAACTTTCAGGCGGTGAGAAACAGAAGATCGCTTTTGCTTCTGTTTATGCAACGGAATCAGAAATCTTTGTCTTAGACGAACCATCCTCTAATTTGGATATGGGAGCCATTGAAGAGCTGACTGATCTGCTTCAAAGAGTGAAAGCGCAGGGAAAAACGATTATTATTGCGGAACACAGGCTCTGGTATCTGATGGATGTTGCAGATCGTGTTGTTTATATGCACGGAGGGAAAATTCTGAAGGATATGACGCTTACCGATTTCAGGCATTGCCTGAAAGTGAGATTCTTGCCATGGGGCTTCGGTGCAGAAACCTGTCTCATGTAAAGAAAACTGCTATCGCTCCAAAAACAAGCAGTAATGAGTTAGAAGTGCAGGGAATATCAGTCCGTCTTGGAAAACAGACAATCTTCCAAGATCTGAGTTTTACTGCTCATGGCGGAGAAGTCATTGCTGTTGTTGGGAAAAACGGTGTGGGAAAAACAACGCTTGCCCGTGTCTTGTGTGGATTACAAAAAAATGATAGTGGGACTGTTTTGCTGCAGGGAAAGGCTCTCGCGGAGAAACAGCGGAGAAAGTGTTCTTACATGGTTATGCAAGATGTGGGGCATCAACTGTTTACGGACAGCGTAGAAGCTGAGTGTTTACTTGGTGTGAAAGCCCCAGACACCGCAGCCGTTGAAAAGGCGCTTGAATGGCTTGATCTGTTGGATTTCAAAGACCGGGCACCCTCTCTCTTCGGGGGGACAAAAGCAGCGCCTTGCCGTAGCGGTCAGTCTGCTTTGCGAAAAGGAGTTATTGATTTTTGACGAACCCACCAGTGGGCTTTGATTTAAAAAGTATGCAGGAGGTGGGGAGGCTTGCAAAAGAATTGTCCGCACAGGGGAAGATACTGCTGATTATTACCCATGATTATGAATTTATCCAGACGATTTGCTCTCGTGTGCTGGTCTTAGAGGATGGGAAAATATCAGATGATTTATCCGGAGCCATGCGCGGAACGGTTTTAGAAAAAATGAAAGGAGCAGGAAATGGAACAGGAAAAAAATAACACATTCAGTTGGGTCCTGCGGTTTGCAACACAGTGCAAAGGGAAAATGACAGCCTCTGTCTTACTGGCGGTACTTGGCTCTGTGTGCGGGATTGTACCTATTTTGCGGTTTCACAGATTGTGATCCAGATATGCGGTCAAAATTATGACCTTATCCCATTGGTTTCTGGGCGCTTGCCGCACTTCTCGGCTATCTGGGGAGCACCTGGTTTGGAACGGTTTCTACCATACTCACATCGCTCGGCTTTTACAATTTTAAAGAATATCCGGACAGAATTAACAGCGAAGCTCTCCTGTGTACCCATGGGTTATATTCTGGATACACCTTCCGGTAAATTCAAGACCCTGCTGGTGGATACGGTGGAAAAGCTGGAGCTGCCGCTGGCACACATGATACCAGAACTGACAGCGAATATTCTTGTTCCAGTCCTGATGTTGATATATCTTTTTATCCTGGACTGGCGCATTGCCTTGATTTCGCTGATTACAATCCCTATTGGACTTGTGTGCTACATGGGGATGATGAAGGACTATGCAAAGCGGTATGACCGTGTACTGACTGCGGGGAAAAATATGGATGCCGCCATTGTGGAATATATCGGCGGCATTGAAGTCATCAAAGCTTTTAACCAGAGCACTGCCTCTTATGGCAGGTATATGGATGCTGTAACAGAAAATGAAGCGGCAAAGACGACCTGGTTTAAGCAGACCAACAGCTTCTATGTGGCGGGTATTTCTATTATGCCGTCCTGTCTGCTGGGCGTATTGCTTTAGGTGCCTATCTGTATATACAGGGCAGCCTGGAAACGCCGGTTTTAATTACCTGTGTGATCCTCGCCCTTGGATTAGTCAAGCCACTGATCCAGGCACTGCAATATACGGACAGTCTTGCCATGGTGGATTCCACGGTTAAAGAGATTGCCGGGCTTTTGGAAACAGAGGAAATGCAACGGCCGGAGGAACGGGTAACACTTCCTAATTCTCATATATCTTTCCGGAATGTTTGCTTCGGATATGGAAATACGGAAGTATTGCACCAGATCAACTTTGATGCGGTACCGGGCGGTATGACGGCGATTGTGGGACCTCCGGCTCAGGCAAGTCAACGGCGGCGCGCCTCATCGCTTCTTTCTGGGAGGCGGACAGCGGAGAAGTACAGATTGGCGGAGTAGATGTGCGGAACATCCCGCTCTCACAGGTCATGGATACCGTGGCTTATGTGTCCCAGGACAATTTTCTGTTTCATCTGTCCGTGAAGGAAAATATCCGCATGGGGAAACCGGGGGCGACGGACGAAGAAATTGTAAGCGCCGCAAAGCAGGCGAGCTGCATGAATTTATTTCTGCCCTGCCGAAGGGATATGATACGCTGGTGGGAGACGGCGGCGGGAGCCTGTCCGGTGGGGAGCGCCAGCGCATTGCCATTGCCAGGGCGATCTTAAAAAACAGCCCCGTGGTGGTACTGGATGAGGCTACCGCATTTACCGACCCGGAGAATGAGGCTGTTATTCAGGCATCGATCAATGAACTGGTAAAAGGGAAAACGTTGATTGTCATTGCCCACCGTCTTTCTACCATCGTGGGCGCAGATAAGATACTGGTAATGGATCAAGGGTGCATCAAAGGCAGGAACGCACAAGAGTTGTTAAGGAACAATTCTCTTTACAGAGAGCTGTGGACCGCGCATATCAGCGCGAAAGATATGGGAGAGGAGGCGCCTGTATGATTCAACTGATGAAACGACTGCTGGAATTTTCGGGAAAACAGCGAAAGAATTTGATTGCTTCTTTTGTCTTCAATCTGCTGGATTCTGTTTTTGAGATGATGCCCATCATGGCGATCCTTACGGTACTTTCAGGCTGCTTTCAGTGGCGGAGGGCGGCGTCATGCCGGTTTCACCATCTGGGTATCCCTTGCCATTATGGTGGTAAGCATTGCCGGACGGATCTTTTTTAATAACCTATCCTGTATCAGGAGAACGCTTGGCAGCTTTTCCATGTGTTCGGAAAAACGGCTGGAAATCGGCGAACATATGAAACATGTTCCTATGGGGTATTTCAATGAAAACCGGCTGGGTGAGATCGTAGCCGCCGTGACGACCACACTTGGAGATATTGAGAGTAACGCCGTCATGGTTCTGGAAAAAGTAGCGGGAGGCTTTATCCATGCCCTTGTCATAGGCGTTTGGCTGCTTTTTATGAATGGCATATCGGACTTTTGATGTTTGCGGGGCTGGCCGTTTCTATGCTGGTCTATGGGGGAATCCAGAAAGCAGGTAAAAGGCTGTCTCCCAGACGGCAGGCCGCACAGGCGAATCTTGTGACGGGTTTTCTGGAATATATCCAGGGAATGGGCGTCGTGAAAGCCTTTGGATTGGGAGAAATGTCGGGAAAAGCGGTCAATCAGGCAATCGGGGAAGTGCGGACGCAACATCATTCTGGAAAGTGTCTTTTCCTCGCTGACCGGCGTTTATCAGACGATCTTCAAGCTGGCAAAATCCGCAATCTTAGTCGTTGCTCCTTATCTGCTGCTGGGCGGTGAGATCACACCGGTCAAGTGCCTGCTTCTGCTGGTGTCAAGTTTTATGTATCTACTCCAGTGTGGAGCTAGTGGGAAGTATGGCCTCCGTTGCCCGTGTCATCGATGCCTCCCTGGACCGTATGGAGCCGTTATGGATACGCCGGTACTGGATGAACATGGCGGGGATATTCCACTGGATCACTATGACATTGAGCTTGCCCACGTTCCTTTGCCTACGGACAGGAAAATGTGCTGCAGGATGTAAGCGCGATCATTCCTGAAAAAACAACCTGCGCCATCGTAGGGCCTTCCGGCTCCGGCAAAACGACCCTTGTAAGCCTCATTGCCCGTTTTTGGGATGTGCAGGAAGGGAAAATCTGTGTGGGCGGACATGATGTAAAAGATTTTACCTGCGACAGTCTGCTGAAAAATTTTTCCATTGTGTTCCAGAATGTTTATCTTTTTGAGGATACCATTGAAAACAACATCAAATTCGGCAGGCTGGACGCCACCCGGGAAGATGTGATCGAGCGGCGAAAAAGGCGTGCTGCCATGAGTTTATATCGGCATTGCCGGAAGCTACCATACCCTTGTAGGCGAGGGCGGAGCCTCCCTTTCCGGTGGGGAGCGCCAGCGCATTTCTATTGCCCGGGCCATCTTAAAGGATGCGCCGATTATCATTTAGACGAAGCCACCGCCAGTGTGGACCCGGAGAATGAGCGGGAACTGCAGGCGGCGATTGCGGAGCTGACAAAAGACAAGACGATCATTATGATTGCCCACAGGCTCTCCACAGTCCGGAATGCCGACCAGATTCTTGTTTTGGATAAGGGCCGGATTGTCCAACGCGGCACGCACAGGGAACTGATGGAAGAACAGGGGCTGTACCGCCGTTTTATTCAGATGCGGGAGACGGCAATCGGCTGGAACCTTGGAAGAAAAGAAAAGCTGCAGGCAAATGATTAAAAGAAAGATCAGGAGGAAATTTCAATGAAAACAACGCAGAAATGGAATGTCAGGGATGTAATCACCACGGTGCTGCTTACGGTGCTGCTCATCGTCATACAGCTTATTGTGAATATGGTCTGCATGGCAAACGATTTTGTCAGCATGGTGCTGTCGGTGGGCTTTACCATGTTTTTGTGCGCCCCGGTTTATTTTTCTCGTGGTAAGCCGGTACATAAGCGTTTCGTGACGCTGATTTACATGACTATACTGGGGCTTGTGTTCCTCATCATGGGAAACTGGTATCTGCTGCCGTATTACATTGTGGTGGGGATCATCTGTGAGGCGATTCTTTGGAGGGATGGCTGGAAATCAAAAAAAGAAAATGACGGCGGCCTGGTCGGTGGCAAGCCTGTTGTACAACGGCGTGAATCTTCTGCCGATCTGGTTTTTCTGGGATACCTACGAAGCCTTTGCCCTCTCCAGCGGCATGGAGCAAAGCTACATTGATTCCTTTGTCCGTTATTATACCTCCCCGGGATGGCTTGCGTTCATCATCCTCTTTACCGTGCTTGGCGGCTTCCTCGGTAGCCTGGTGGGCGGGAAGCTGGTGAACAAGCATTTCAAAAAAGCGGGAGTCCTCTGATGGGCCGCAGGAATCTTGCCGTCCCGGTGAAGCTGTGGGCACTGGCCTGTACGATCATCGGCATATCCCTGACTACCGATACTTTACTGACCTGCGTTCTGACAGTCGCGGGATTCATTTATCTGGGAGTGCAGCGAAACTGGCGTTTCCTGCGCTCATGGCAGCTTTCTACGCAGCGCTTGGGATTCTGTTGTACCTGATCCGGTTCCACGATTTCCATCCGGCGGTATTTTCGGAATTTTATGTGCTGATGTTCTGGAACCTGACGCCGGTGTTTCTGGTATCATGGGATCTGATTACCACGCCGCCCGGAGAGCTGGCAGCCTTTTTATCCCGTATCCACACGCCGAGTCCTGTCATTCTGGGCCTACTGGTCATGTTCCGTTTTTTTCCGACTATGAAGTCGGAATTGCGGAGTGTCTGGCTTTCCATGCGCAACCGGGGATTGACCACGCCGATCCAGCTTGCGGGGCATCCGGCGGCATCCTGTGAGTATGTGCTTGTCCCCTTGCTGCTGCGCTGTCTGCAGATTGCCGATCAACTTTCGGTCTCTGCGGTGGCCCGTGGGGCGGAGCGTCCCGGAAAGCGGGGCAGCTATTATGGAAAGAGGTCCGATGCCTTGGATGGTATCTGTCTGGCGCTCTGGACTGGGGCGACGGCGGTATTTCTCTTTGCGGGAGGTGTACGGATATGATTGTTCTTAAGGATGTGTCATTTCAATATGAAGGCTGCGAAGAGGGTGTTCATGGGATTGACCTTACTGTTTGCGACGGGGAATGTGTCGTGCTGACAGGCCCTTCCGGCGGCGGGAAAACGACGCTGACAAGGCTGCTCAACGGTCTGGCTCCGTCCTATTATCAGGGAACGAAAAAGGGTGACCTCTGGATAAACTATACAGAGATTGCTTCTCTTCCCGCTTGGAAGATTGGACAGGAGATTGGCAGCGTATTTCAGGATCCCAAGAGTCAGTTTTTTTCCTCGGAACTTGCGGGGGAGGTTGCCTTTGCTTGTGAAAATTATGGGATGGCGAAACAGGAAATACGGAAACGCACGGATGAGGCTATCGCTTCCATGGGATTGGAGACCCTGCGGGCGCGTCCTCTGGATGTGCTGTCCAGCGGCGAGAAACAGCGGGTGGCGGTTGCTTCGGTCTACGCACTGCGCCCCCATACCTATGTCTGCGATGAGCCACGGCCAACTTGGACAGCGAGGGAGCTACAAGGCTTGCGGGCATACTTCGGAAATTGAAAGACGAGGGAAACACCCTGATTATAGCGGAGCACCGGCTGGCATGGCTAAGCGGTATCGCCGACCGTTTCGTCTATGTTTCAGAAGGAACCATCCAGTGGGAAACGCCGGCGCAGATGAGGGAACTTTCAGAGGAAGAACGAAAGCGGTACGGTCTGCGGGAAGTCACGGAAACAGAGGCTTCCTGCCGGGGGTTCCTGCAAACGCCGGGGAGGAACATTTTTTCTGCCGGAATCTGACCTGCAGGCGCAAAAAGCTCCTTATTTTTGAAAATCTGAATCTTTCTCTGCCCGCCGGGAAGATCACCGCCCTGACTGGCAGAAACGGCGCGGGAAAAACTACCCTTGCCATGGTTCTGGCGGGGGCTGCAAAAGCAGAGCGGTGGGGAAATTTATATCGGCGGAAAAAAGCTGCCCCTTAATAATCCGATGTCCTGCAAAAATAAAATAAGCGCAGCAAATCCTTCAGGATCAGCGCGGCAAGAAATTTTTTATGTTGATGCACTCGGCATTGAGGAATATAATGCTATTCGGGGAACTGAAAGATGATGTGTTGTGCTTTTATGGTGAAGATTCAGATGATACGGATATCCAGTTTGAGGATAATCTGGAACACTTTGAACTGATCGAGCGTGCATTAAAGGAGAATGCAGCGGAGGTGCAACGTATTCTGGCAAATGTCCCAATCGTTTGGGATGGACAGCAATGGAAGAAGCCGGGGGACTGTTATATTCCGTTTGCATTTCTCGATCATTCAGACCTTACAGGACAGGCGGTGCTGAGCCAGCTGAATGTGCCATGGGTGTCGGAAGATTACTATGGGAAAATCCCGGCGGAAGTGTTTGAAAAAATCGGCTGTAACATCGGAATTAAAGATATACTGGTGGATTGTTGTACATATGACGATAGGCTGCAAAGAGCAGATGCCAGTTTCTTTGAAATGCTACAGAAGCGTGTCCTTTACAAGAGATGTCAAAGAGTAGACTACCCGGAAACATGGGATATGTACCATTCTATCGACCATTTGCAGGATATCTTGTGT
>ENA-OQCS01001599-OQCS01001599.1-human-gut-metagenome-genome-assembly--contig:-NODE-1599-length-11227-cov-1.544234_pt1 | contig 11227 bp, 12 predicted proteins | sample MGYA00242757_ERZ504575 | MGnify/ENA primary metagenome ERZ504575 (study PRJEB26092, sample SAMD00036297) | human gut metagenome | host: Homo sapiens | study: EMG produced TPA metagenomics assembly of... | reverse complement strand
CGAACCCCGGGTACCTCGCAGTACAACGTTTTCAAGACCGCCGCAATCGACCACTCTGCCACCTCTCCCAAACTTCCTTTCAGAAGTGCTTTTGTTGAAAGCGTTGCAAAGGTACGACTTTATTTTAAATATGCAAGACTTTTGAACAAGAAAAATTAAAGGTTTTATTATATTTGCACTCTCAATCGAAAAAAGCATATGAAACTAAAATGTCTTTTCTTACTGTTACTTTTGGGAATATCCTTTTGTGTACATGCACAAAAGCGCCCGTCATCCTTGAGAAACAGTTGGAGATCATTAGGAAAGAACCTGATAACGGGGATGCATTAAAGTTTCTATGCCAATACTATTTAAATAAAGGAGATTATTCCAAAACCATCACTTACGCTGAGATTATGAAAAACGTAGCGGACAAGACTAAAAATCCTCTACTCCAACTCTATTCATATATCTACCAAGCACAAGCGCAAATGATGAGCGGACGGGAAAAATAGCCAAAAAAAACTTGAATCTTTCTCTTGAATTAGCAACCAAACTGAATAATGACTCCACCCTTTGTTCCGTCTATGGTAGTCTCGGACTCTATTCAGCAAATATTGAAACCGATTATTACCGTGCCATACGATGGCTTTATAAAGGTATCCAATTGGCACAACAAAATAATTTCCAACAACAATACGCTTTGCTTTTAGGCAATTTAGCAAATATCTATTACCTCAAAAAAGATACAGCCGGCATCAAATACGCATTAGAATGTTATGAATTAGGACACAGTATGCGTAATCCATACATCATTTATTCCGGTGCAGTAAATTCTGCCTATATGTATTTTTTAATGAAACAGAATGAGGAAGCAATGAAATATATCCATGAAGCCGAAACATTGATGCTGGAAAATGATTTCTACGACCAAGCCCATACCTATAATCTCTTTGGCAATATATTATATGATATGGGTGAATATGCTCAGGCTTTGGAATATTACAAAAAAGCCATGAAGGATAAACAGGCGGCACAAACTTCCTCTATTGTCTATGCCCATTTGGGATATGCACGTATACTAATGCAGCAAAACAAACAACCAGAAGCTATTTTATTGTTAAAACAAGGAATAGCTATTTCTTATGCACGCGTCAACGCCATCCATCGCAATGAACTATACGAAAATCTGTCTACCTGCTATGAGCAATTGCACCAATATCATGACGCACTGAAGTATTATAAAATATTCCGTTTGGAAAACGACAGCCTTTTCAACAAGGACAAAGAAAGAGATTTAAGCGAAATGCGATTCAAATATGACTCTGAGCGGCAGGAAAATTTAATAAAACAAAGCAAACTAGATGTAATGCAGAAAGAACAGCGTATACAGCAACAAACATTTATTCTTATTATCACTGTAATTGTTTTAGGGTTGCTTTATTACCTCTACCGCCGTAAAAACAAACTTTATTTAAGTATTGTCAAGCAAAATCAAGAAGCAATCAAAAGAGAAACGGAACTGAATCGCCGTATAAAAGAATTGGAGACCAATGCCCCCTCCATGGTTTCTACTTCCGAAAAGTATGCTTCCTCCTCACTCACCGATGAGAAAAGTTTAGAACTTTTCCGTACATTAGAGCGTATTATGAGAGAAGAAAAAATTTACAAAGACAATTTTATAACAAAAGACAAAGTAGCGGAAATACTAGGAACTAACCGTACTTATCTATCACGTATCATCAATGAGCAATCCAAATTATCCTTCACTCATTATGTAAATCGTTTCCGTATTGAAGAAGCTATCCGCCTATTATCTGACCCCAATAACGAAACTCCGATGAAAGCCATTTCTGCAGAGTTGGGATTTAACTCCATTTCCACCTTTTATAACCTTTTCCAATCCTCTGTGGGAATGACCCCCTCCCAATATAGAAACAAAGTTATGGAACTCCAAAAAGAGCAATAGATTATCTTTTTGCTCTATTTTTATTCTGAAAACAGCAATTGCCGATATTTATATAGGTATAGAGAGACATATCTAAGATATTATCCCTTACTTTGCGGTATGAACATTAATCAAAATTTAAATAATACGTAATGAAAAAGAAGTTTTTTTTAAGTTGCCTCTTAATCGTTATGGCATTGCTTCCGGCAGTTGCCCAGATTCAAGATCCGGTACAATTCAAAACCGAGTTAAAGACGATTTCCGATACGGAAGCACAAATAGTATTCACTGGTAAGATTGATGCCGGATGGCACGTTTATTCCACTGATCTTCCCTTCGGGAGGTCCTATCTCCGCAACTTCAACGTAGACAAGATAGAAGGAGTAGAATTAGTAGGAAAGCTCACTCCACAAGGTAAAGAAATTGAAAACTTCGACAAGGTGTTTGAAATGAAATTACGTTACTTTGAGAACACTGCCATTTTCATTCAGAAACTAAAAATAACTGGCGCTACCTATATGATAGAAGGTATATGGAATTCGGTGCCTGCAACGATGAAAACTGTCTGCTCCTACTGAAGTTTCTTTCTCTTTCTCCGGAAAAGGAGTTGCCGCTGCCACTACAAGCAAGACTACTGAACCTGCAAAAACAGAAACAGCCATAACGGAAGTTCCTGTAGCGGAAACAGCTACTGCAACTACCGCAACAGATAGTGCTACAACTGCCGCCCTGATCGGCAATGACACTGCTGTCCAAGATTATTGGACTCCGGTTATCCAAGAGCTGAACGCATTTGGCGAAACGACATCACAACAAGACCGTTCATGGATTTACATCTTTCTTTGCCGGATTTATCGGTGGATTACTAGCCTTATTTACGCCCTGTGTATGGCCTATCATCCCAATGACGGTAAGTTTCTTTTTAAAACGTAGCAAAGACAAAAAGAAAGGAATCCGTGATGCATGGACATATGGTGCTTCTATTGTAGTGATCTATGTATTATTAGGTCTTGCCATAACCTTGATATTCGGTGCCAGTGCCTTGAATGCACTTTCCACAAATGCTATTTTTAACATATTCTTCTGCTTGATGCTAATTGTGTTTGCAGCCTCTTTCTTTGGAGCATTCGAACTTACTCTTCCTTCAAAATGGAGCAACGCAGTAGACAGTAAAGCGGAACAGACCAGTGGTTTGTTAAGTATCTTCTTGATGGCATTCACCCTATCTTTGGTTTCATTCTCATGTACAGGCCCTATCATCGGCTTTTTGTTAGTAGAAGTTTCCACCACAGGTAGTGTGATTGCCCCTGCCATCGGTATGTTAGGTTTCGCCATTGCACTGGCATTACCGTTCACTCTGTTTGCCATGTTCCCATCCTGGTTGAAATCCATGCCTAAATCAGGTGGCTGGATGAATGTAATTAAAGTCGTATTAGGCTTCCTCGAACTTGCGTTTGCTTTGAAATTCCTGTCGGTTGCTGACTTGGCTTATGGATGGGGGATTCTAGACCGTGAGACATTCCTTGCTTTATGGATTGTGATTTTCGCTTTGCTAGGCTTCTATCTGTTGGGTAAGATCAAATTCCCTCACGATGATGATGATGATAAAGTAGGTGTTGCCCGTTTTTTTATGGCTCTTATCTCACTTGCATTTGCTGTATATATGGTACCGGGCTTATGGGGTGCTCCTTTGAAAGCTGTCAGCGCATTTGCTCCTCCCATGAATACACAAGACTTCAACTTATATACCAATGAAGTACATGCGCAGTTTGATGACTACGATGCCGGTATGGAATATGCAAAACGTACCGGAAAAACCGGTAATGCTCGACTTACAGGTTACGGATGTGTAAATTGCCGTAAAATGGAAGCCGCTGTATGGACTGATCCGAAAGTAAACAAGTTGATGACTGAGGACTATGTACTGATAACATTGTTCGTTGATAACAAAACCCCGTTGCCCGAACACATCAAAGTGATGGAAAACGGTAAGGAACGTACACTACGCACGATCGGTGATAAATGGAGTTACTTGCAACGTTCTAAATTCGGTGCCAACGCACAACCTTTCTATGTATTGATTGACAATGAAGGAAAACCGTTGAATAAATCATATTCATATGATGAGGATATAGATAAATATGTTGACTTCCTCCAGACCGGATTACAAAACTATAAAAAATAACCAAAGTGTGTCAAAAGTCGAAGGAGTGTCAAAACTAAATAAACCTATCATTCTATTCATTCAGAATATTCTTTAATGAAAAATATTCTGAAAATCAACGAAAAGGAAAAGACAAACGAAAATGATAGTTTTATTCGAGTTTTGATACACTTTCAAAAAGAATTTTTGCAAGACCCCTTAATAATTATCTACTATGATCGCCAAACCAGAAAGAGAGCAATCATTGCCCTTATAAATCGCGAGGTCGTTCCGGCTATCGGGTGCACAGAACCCATAGCCGTAGCCCTTTGTGTAGCAAAAGCAACAGAAACACTAGGTAAAAGACCTGAAAGGATTAAAGCTTTACTCAGCGCCAATATTCTTAAGAACGCCATGGGAGTAGGCATCCCGGGAACAGGAATGATTGGGCTACCTATCGCTATCGCCTTAGGGGCATTAATCGGAAAATCCGAATATCAATTGGAAGTCTTAAAAGACAGCACTCCTGACGCCGTAGCAGAGGGTAAAAAACTAATTGACTCACAAGCTATCTCTATCGGGCTGAAAGAGAATATAGAAGAAAAGTTATATATCGAAATTATCTGTGAAGCTGACGGTGATAAAGCAACGGCCATTATTGCTTGCGGGCATACCAATTTTATATATGTGGCCTTTAACAACCAAGTTTTACTAAACAAACAAACTACCGCCGCCTGCAATGAGGATGCAAAAAAACCGGAGTTGAACTTGCGAAAAGTGTACGATTTGCCACCACCACACCATTGGATGAAATTCGTTTTATTCTTGAAACCAAACGTTTGAACAAAGCGGCAGCAGAACGTTCTTTCAAAGGAAACTACGGTCACGAATTAGGCAAAATTCTGAAAAGTAGCAAAAGTGAAGAACAAATATTGGGAAGTAATACATTTACCCACATCCTTTCTTATACCTCGGCAGCTTGCGATGCACGTATGGCGGGAGCCATGATTCCTGTCATGAGCAATTCGGGAAGCGGGAACCAAGGAATTACAGCTACCTTACCGGTAGTAGTCTATGCCGAAGATAACCATAAATCAGAAGAAGAATTGATCCGCGCACTGACACTCAGTCACCTAACAGTGATTTACATCAAACAAAGCTTGGGGCGTCTGTCTGCACTATGCGGTTGTGTAGTAGCTGCAACAGGTTCTAGCTGTGGTATCACTTATTTAATGGGAGGCACTTATGAGCAAATCACTTTGCTGTACAGAATATGATCGCCAACCTGACGGGTATGATTTGTGACGGAGCCAAACCCAGTTGTGCTCTGAAATTAAGCAGCGGTGTCTCTACCGCTGTATTTTCAGCCATATTAGCGATGGAACATAAATGCGTATCTTCTGTAGAAGGTATCATTGATAATGATGTGGACCGTAGCATCCGCAACCTTACCAGAATCGGTTCACAAGGTATGAATGAAACCGATAAACTAGTATTGGATATTATGACACACAAACAATGTGATTAAAGGTATATATAAAGATAAGAGAGCTAAAAACGAATCAGACACGGCATTTTATACAATCCGTGTCTGATTTTATTTCTCACTCCACCAACATGTCTTTATATTGGGTATGCCGGGTAAAAAACATTTTTGCAAAAGAACAAGTAGGACGTATTTTAAGCCCTACAACCGAAGCATATCTCACAGCGGCCTCGGTCAAAGCCTGAGCTATTCCCTGCCCTTCCAACTGTGGGGGAACTATGGTATGAAGGATATCCAAAACTCCGTTCTTTCATCATATTGCAAATAGGCGATTTGTCCCGATTCAAATACTTCGAAACGGTCTACTTTCTCGTCATGTATAACTGTATGTTCCATTCTATATTGGTTTTAATGTATGACTATTACTAATAAAAACAATAATAAAATGGAATTGTTTTTACTCATAGATGAAATCTGTTACAGAACGTATGTCTGTTGACGAAACTCCGATACAAACCTTAAATGGCACTATAAAATATTGAAAACTATCTACCTTGTTTATATTGGAAAGCCGAAGGTAGTATACCAAATTCTTCCTTAAAATACCGACTGAAATATTTCGGATTATTAAAGCCCACCTGATAGGCTATTTCCGAAATATTCTGTTGACTTCCACGGAGTAATTGGGCAGCCCGCTTTAAACGAATTATACGAATAAACTCGATAGGGTCTTACCGGTAATAGCCAATAACTTTTTATATAAATGAACGCGGCTCATCCCTAATTCCTTGCTTAGCTCTTCTACAGACAAATCGCTGCGTGCAATATTATCCTCTACATATTTCACAGCATGATTTATCAGTTTTTCATCCATCGAAGTTATGGCAGTCCCACTAGGTTTGAGATCAATATAAGCATGATTCCAAACCGTTTTCAACTCCAGTTCACTTTTTTCTTCAGGAACAGCGGTCACCATTTCCGGTACCCCCTCCGGTGGAATAATATGAGTTATCATCTCATTACTCTCACCCTCAACCAATTGAATCACCGTTGCTCTTTGTGGAGCAACGGCAGAGATTGTTTCTATATTTTTTTCTTCTGCAATTTCTTCCGTATTACCAGATTCTAATCTTCGGATATCCTCCTCCAGTCCTTCTATTGTTATTATATGGTTCAGTTCTTCTTTCGATTCCTCCCCGACATTAGACGCCACATAAGACTCCGGAACTTGAAGTGTGGAAATATCTTCTACCGACTTATCTACAACTTGCACCTGTTCTATCTTCATCGGTTTACCCCCAGAACGTTTTACTGGAATATGGATAATAAAAACACAACCGACAGGGGTATTATCCATTACGTTCACCGTGCCATCGTGAAGCGTGACAAAATCACGTACAATACTCAGACTACCTCCGCCACCTGAGAAGCTCATATCCGGATAATCCACTTGATAAAAATGTCCGAAAATGCGTTCTCTGTCTTCTTTTTTAATGCCGATCCCTGTATCAGCCACTCTGATTTCCAGCATTTCCCGAGAATCCTGTCCTTCCACTAAACTGACAAACACATCAACTCTTCCACCACTGCAAGTAAATTTAAAAGCATTGGAAAGCAGACTCATCATCACTTCCCTCATTTTATCCCCATCAAACAACATATTCAATGAGGAAACAGCTGAATAAAAAGTGAGAGAAACATCTTTCTGTTCAGACAAAGAGATAAAAGAATCACAAATCGTATGAATATAAGAGATGATATCATCATCAGACAAACTTAAATAATATCCATTCACATCAATTTTCCTAAAATCCAACAACTGATTTACAAGATTCAACAACCTTAATGCATTGCGTTGCACTATATTCAATTTATCCATCAGAGCAGCATCCGATTGATATTCCTTCATCAGCGTTTCCAACGGTGAGATAATAAGAGTGAGCGGAGTACGTAATTCGTGGCCGACATGAGTGAAGAACTTCAATTTCATATCTGCCTTCTCCTGATTCCTCTCTATTTCTTGCTTTATTTGCTGTTTTTTAAATTTATCCCGTTCTCCACGCAGAATCCAATAGCGTCCCAATATCAATACAGCAACCAACAAAAGGCTATAAACAACATATGCCCAAACGGAACGCCAAAAAGGAGGATAGATAACAATTTTCAATGAAGCTTCTTCATCTCCACCATATCCGTCACTGTTGACTGCTTTCACCTTCAGCATATAAGTTCCGGGAGCTAGATTAGTATAAGTCACTTTGCCAAAGGCAGTAGTCATCCAACCCTCATTGAAACCTTCCAGTTATAAGCATACTCCGTTTTTTCCGGCAAAATATAGTTATCAGAAGCAAATTGTACACTGAACATATTCTGTTCATAACTCAATTTTATCTGATCTACCTTGTTCAACGCCTTATCCAAAATCACCTACCTTCATATTCCTCACCACCTACTTCTTCATTGAACAAGAACAAACGGGTAAACATCACGCTGGGACATTTTTTATTGTATTTTATATCATCCGGACGGAAGCGGTTAATACCATACAGCCCTCCCATAAGAATTTCTCCAGAAGACAATTTTTTAATGGAACGCAGGTTGAACCCACTATTTTGCAAACCATCTTTGTCATCATAAACACAACTATGAAAAATATAGCGCCCTGTTTTTAAATCTACTGCCGGTATGACATTAGTTATTCCACGTGCTGTAGTCACCCATATATTTTCATTACCATCTTCTACTATTCCAGAAATGATAGGGCTGGAAACTCCTTGCTCCACTCCTAATATAATCAGTTCATCCGTTTCGGGATTATAAACATTCAGCCCCCTCACATGTACCAATCCATATCAATCCACGGCTATCCTCATACACCTGACTTATATTCTGATCAGAAAAATATTCCTTACCAGATTTAGTACCTTCCAGATTAACCACTTTTTTAGTTTCAATATCCAATTCCGAAAGTCCCTGAACGGTGCCAATCCACAAAGAGCCCTCTTTTCCCATACACAAAGAGGAAACATAATCGGATATCAAGCCGGCCGAAGTTGTATTATAAGTGGTGAACAAACCCGTCTTGGGATTCAAACTCTGCACTCCCCCACCCAATGTACCTATCCATATAATCCCCTGCTTATCTTCAGCCAAAGCCAATACATTATTATGAGCCAAAGAATTTTGCGTTCCGGTATGTTTTTTTATAATGAATAATACGACCGTTATCATAACAAATCAGGCTCCCCCCAAAGTACCAATCCAAAGTTTCCCATCACTAGCTTTCAAAATGCAAACAATGGCATCAGTAATGAGTTTATCCGTACCTTTCTGTGGAAAAGCAGCCCGATTGCCAGTCACGGAATTCCAATATATGATACCGACATCGTTGATACCCAGCCACACATAGCCCTCTTTGTCTTCTTCAATGCAACTAATATCTCCCATATACTCTGCACCAAATTTAAAAGCACACTCATTAAAATAGGAAATTCCTTTTTTATAAGTCCCCACCCACATAGTTTCACTGGAATCCTCGTATAGAACCATTACTGTATTATTTTGCAAGCTACGTTCATCACCTGCCTTGTTCCGCAACTGCCTCACTTCCCCTGTCTTCTTATCTAATATATCAATGCCATCCTGATCTGTTCCTATCCATATACGCCCCTGCTTATCCTGTGATACAGCACGGACCATGTTATGAGACCGACGCTTGATAATATTTGTCAGCCAAGACAGCCACTTCTTCTGCTCCGGACTATAAACCCATATTCCAAATGGACTATACATCCATATATCATTATCACGATCTACAAACAGAGTGAAAATTCCCTGCTTGTCAGTTCCCAACTCCCTAGCTAAATCATCCTGCTGCCATTTAATCTTATTTGTCCGAGTATCCAGACAAACAAGCCTCCCGGTATTATATACCAACAAGATTCCCTCTCTACATTCTACAATGTCCGTAATATCACCTTCTGGCAACTGATGAGTATCAAACAAAAGCGGATATAGTAATTGAGATTCCGGAATGTACAAATAACAGCCTTTTCCTTTTATATAAAACCACATATTTTTATTATGGTCTATATATACTAATGCAGGAGTTCCGTCAATACCGACTTCACATAGCCATGCATGCACCTCCCTATCAAATGTTTCTGATTCCGAGTTGTAAATGGCATAACCCACACCGGTAAGAATCCATAAGTTTCCTTTATAATCTTCTTGTATGCTTTTGATATAATTATCAGGTAAAGAAGCCGGATCGGCATTATAACTACGAAACAAAGTCATCTGACACCCGTCATACCGATTCAACCCAGAAGCTGTGGCAAACCACATAAAACCTTCGGAATCTTTAAAGATATCAAGAACTTGATTGTTTGACAGACCATCTTTCACCTCCAAATGTTTAAACATGAATTCACTTGCATACATTAGACTAGAAAAGCATAATAATGTAATGATCAAACATTTTTTTCTTATTCCCATAGATTTTAAAGGCTAATTATTTTTATTCCACTGCAAATGAAGCAAAAAGCTTGATAACAGACAAACTAATATCGGCTTTTTTATCATTCGATACCCACAATATGTTTCATTTTTCCTATTTTTGCAATTGAAATGAAAGCATTAACGGATACACAATACATACGACAGCTTGTCTCGGAGGGAGAACACTGTCATCAGGATTTTAAATTCGAGATTTCGGACGCACGCAAAATAGCCCGCAGCCTTTCCGCATTCGCCAATACCGAGGGCGGCAGGCTGTTAATAGGAGTAAAGGACAATGGCAAAATAGCAGGAGTCCGCTCTGACGAAGAAATATATATGATAGAAGCAGCAGCAACCATGTATTGCAAGCCCAAGTAGAACTGGAAACGCAGACTTACAAGGTAGAAGGAAAGACTGTATTGGAAATACGTATTAACGAAACGGTTTCTAAACCTGTATATGCCCTAGATGAAACGAATAAGCCATGGGCCTATATCCGCATCAAAGACGAAAACATACTGGCCACTCCCGTCCATCTAAAGATGTGGCAACACAGCAAGAAACCTGAAGGAGCACTTGTAACATTTACCGAAAGAGAGCAACGGTTACTGGATGCCTTGAAAGAAAAAGAGAAACTTTCATTAAATCAATGTTGCAAACTTTGCAGGTTAAACCACAAGACAACTTGTGAACTATTAGCAGACTTTATCCGTTTTGGTCTAGTGGAACTTGTTTTCCATGGACATAAGTTCTATTTTAAATTAAACAAGGAATAAGTAAAATGGATATACTGACCCTATTAATCAGCAGAGTGAATGATGTGCTTTGGACTTACATTTTGATCATCATGCTGTTAGGATGTGCGTTTTGGTTTACTTTTAAAACAAATTTCGTACAATTCCGCATGATAAGAGAAATGGTACGTCTATTAGGTGATTCTACCGGCAAGACAGAAGGTCGCGAACACCATATTTCCTCTTTTCAAGCTTTTGCCGTTTCCATAGCTAGTCGCGTGGGAACAGGTAATTTAGCAGGAGTTGCCACCGCTATTACTTTGGGTGGTCCGGGTGCAGTTTTCTGGATGTGGGTAATTGCTCTTTTGGTGCCAGCAGCGCTTTTATTGAGTCCACATTGGCCCAATTATATAAAGTACACGGACATAATTCTTTCG
>ENA-OQCS01001597-OQCS01001597.1-human-gut-metagenome-genome-assembly--contig:-NODE-1597-length-11235-cov-6.380356_pt1 | contig 11235 bp, 18 predicted proteins | sample MGYA00242757_ERZ504575 | MGnify/ENA primary metagenome ERZ504575 (study PRJEB26092, sample SAMD00036297) | human gut metagenome | host: Homo sapiens | study: EMG produced TPA metagenomics assembly of... | reverse complement strand
AACAGGAGGAAATTTAAGAAATGGCAAGAATTAAAGGCGGATTAAACGCAAAGAAAAAACATAAATCGTACATTAAAACTGGCAAAAGGCTACAGAGGAGCCCGTTCCAAACAGTATAGAGTTGCTAAACAGTCTGTAATGAGAGCACTTGCTAGCTCCTATGCAGGAAGAAAGCAGAAAAAACGTCAGTTCAGACAGCTCTGGATCGCTCGTATCAACGCAGCAGCAAGAATGAACGGATTATCCTACAGCAAACTGATGCACGGACTGAAAGTTGCAAACATCGACATCAACAGAAAGATGCTTGCTGAACTTGCAGTAAACGATGCAGAAGGATTTACAGCACTTGCTGAGATCGCTAAAAAAGCAATTGCATAATTGTCGGTTTTAGAGAGACATAAGATTTGATAAATTAAATCAGAATTTTGAGGTACACATAGAAATTGTTACGGTTTCTATGTGTACCTTTTTTAATGCATTTTTCGATGAATGGGATAAAATTGCGTGCGCGGTACGGTCAAGTGTCCATGAAAGACGGAAAAATCTTAAATTTCCATAAAGTTTTTCTTGCATGGTCAAATATATGGTGATATAATTCAAAACAGCAACATATTAAAGTGTCAGTGGAAGCCAAAGCCGGCTGGGAACCCAGTTGGCTTTTTGTTACTTTTCAGTTCCTCTACATAATAAATGAACTTGCGGAATCTGGTGAAAATGATATACCGGGTGGAATGAATGGTAACGGAAGCTAATCTTATGAGCCGTAAGAGGGACGAAAGGACTGACAAAATATAAGGAGGATTTATTATGAAAAACCTGAAAAAAATCATCAGTGTTACTGCGGCAGCAGCAATGGTAATGTCAACAGTTGCACCTGTATCTGTATTTGCAGACGATGCTACATTTAAGATCGGTGGAATCGGACCTGTAACCGGAGCAGCAGCAATCTATGGACAGGCTGTAAAGAATGCAACAGAGCTTGCAATCAATGAAGTAAACGAAGACGGCGGAATCAACGGATATCAGGTAGAGTTCAAATTTGAAGATGATGAAAACGATGCTGAGAAAACCCTGAACGCTTACAACGCATTAAAAGACTGGGGAATGAACGTCCTGGTTGGTACAGTTACTTCTACACCTTGTGTAGCTGTAGCAAATGAAACAGCAGCAGACAATATGTTCCAGCTTACTCCATCCGGATCTGCAACAGAGTGTGTTGCTAATCCGAACGTATTCCGTGTATGCTTCTCTGACCCGAACCAGGGTACTGCAGCAGCTCAGTACATTGGAGAGCATAAACTTGCTACAAAAGTAGCTATTATCTACGATAGCTCTGATGTATATTCATCAGGTATCACACAGAACTTCACAGCAGAAGCAGCTAATCAGGGTATTGAAATCGTATCTTCCGAAGCATTTACTGCTGATAACAATAAAGACTTCTCCGTACAGCTTCAGAAAGCAAAAGACGGTGGTGCTGAATTAGTATTCCTTCCGATTTATTATACAGAAGCTTCCCTGATCCTTGCACAGGCAGACAGCATGGGATTTGAAACTAAATTCTTCGGATGCGACGGTATGGACGGTATCCTTGGTGTAGAAAACTTTGATACATCTCTTGCAGAGGGGCTGATGCTTCTTACACCATTTGCAGCAGATTCTACAGATGAGAAAACCCAGAACTTGTAAAAGCATACAAAGATGCTTACAAAGACACACCAAACCAGTTCGCAGCAGATGCTTATGATGCAGTATACGCAGTCAAAGCAGCAGCAGAAAAAGAAGATGTAAAAGCAGACATGGATGTTGCAGATATCTGTGCAGCACTTGAAAAAGGCATGACCGAGATCACACTTGAAGGTGTTACAGGTGACGAGATCACATGGACAGAAGACGGTGAGCCGAACAAAGCTCCGAAAGCTGTAGAAATCAAAGATGGTGCTTACGCAGCAATGGAATAATGAAATTGAAATAACTGAAAAGATTTCATAAGAAATAAAATGCGATTGTTCCTGGAGTGGACAATGGTTGCATGCCAACGGGGCTGTCTGAATTATGCAGACAGCCCTGTTGCCTAATACGTTATTACATTAATGCGTTAATGACAGATTTACTTTTGGCAAAATAAACAAGACAGATTTCGCTAAAGGCAAATCTGCCAGTTTTACACACAATAAAATTATTTAAATATAAGAAAGGAAAGACTTCTATGAGTAGTTTTATATCATATCTTATCAGTGGTATCAGCCTCGGAAGTGTATATGCGATCATCGCTCTTGGTTATACCATGGTATACGGAATCGCTAAAATGCTGAACTTCGCTCATGGAGATGTTATCATGGTCGGCTCTTATGTAGTTTATGTCGCAGTCAGCGGCATGGGATTAAATCCGATTTTAGCCATCCTGCTGTCCATTATCATCTGTACACTCATGGGCGTTGTGATCGAAGGCGTTGCGTATCGACCATTGCGTAATGCAGCTTCACCTCTGGCTGTTCTGATCACAGCAATTGGTGTCAGCTACCTGCTTCAGAACGTGGCCCTTCTGATCTGGGGAGCAGATACCAAATCATTCAGTAACGTGATCAGTCTTCCATCCCTGAAACTTGCAGGTGGTTCTATCGTGATCACTGGTGTAACCATCGTAACCATTATCGGTGGTATCCTGATCATGGCAGGTCTGATGCTCTTTATCAGCAAGACAAAAACAGGACAGGCAATGCTTGCCGTATCTGAGGATAAAGCGCTGCCCAGTTAATGGGTATTAACGTAAACAAAACAATCTCCATTACTTTTGCAATCGGTTCCGGACTTGCAGCAATCGCAGGTGTGCTTCTCTGCTCTGCATACCCGTCTTTGACACCATATACAGGTGCTATGCCTGGTATCAAAGCATTCGTTGCAGCTGTATTTGGCGGTATCGGATCTATCCCGGGAGCCTTTATCGGAGGTGTTGTTCTGGGTATCCTGGAGATTTTTGGTAAAGCTTATATCTCTTCACAGATGCTGATGCCATTGTATTCGGTGTTCTGATCGTAGTTCTGGTTGTGAAACCTACCGGTATTCTTGGTAAGAACATTCAGGAGAAAGTGTGAGGTGGCAGACATGGAAAGAAGAAATTAAACAAAACAACAAAAAGCAATCTCATTACATACGGAATGGTTCTTGCAGCATATCTGATCGTACAGGGAATGATCGCAGGGAATCTGCTTTCCAACCTGATGCAGGGTCTTCTGGTGCCTCTTTGTGTATATATTATCCTGGCTCTTTCCCTGAACCTGACGGTTGGTATTCTGGGTGAGTTAAGTCTTGGACATGCCGGATTTATGTGTATCGGTGCTTTCACCAGTGCAGCATTTACAAAGGCAACTATGGATACATTTACAAATGCAGGACTTCGTTTCTTCGTTGCTCTGATTATCGGAGCTGTATGTGCAGGTATCTTTGGATTCCTGATCGGTATTCCTGTACTTCGTCTGAAAGGTGACTACCTTGCTATCGTAACACTGGCATTTGGTGAGATCATTAAGAATATCATCAATGTGCTTTATGTAGGAATTGACAGCAACGGAATCCATTTTCCATGAAAGACCAGATGTCTCTTGGAATGGAGCCTGGTGGAAAATGATCATCAGTGGTGCATGGGTATCACAGGTACACCGAGACAGTCAACCTTTACTATAGGTGTGATTCTGATCCTGGTTACTTTATTCGTAGTTCTGAACCTGATCAATTCCAGAGACGGACGTGCGATCATGGCAATCCGTGATAACCGTATTGCAGCGGAATCAATTGGTATTGATATCACAAAGTATAAACTGAAAGCATTTGCAATCTCAGCAGCATTAGCCGGTATCGGCGGTGTGCTTTATGCTCATAATCTTGCAACTTTAACAGCACTTCCGAAGAACTTCGGTTATAACATGTCTATCATGTTCCTGGTATTCGTAGTTCTCGGTGGAATTGGAAATATGCGTGGTTCTATTATTGCGGCAGTGATTCTGAACCTTCTTCCTGAGCTTCTGCGTGGACTCAGTGATTACCGTATGCTGTTCTATGCAATCGTGCTGATCGTAATGATGCTGATCAACTGGGCACCTAAGGCAATCGAGATGAGAGAGCGTCTTTTCAGTAAATTTAAGAAAAAGGAGGCATAAGCTATGGCATTGCTGGAAGTAAATCATTTAAATATTTCATTCGGCGGTCTTCATGCAGTGGATGATTTCCATGTCTCCATCGAGAAAGGACAGCTTTATGGTCTGATCGGTCCGAATGGTGCCGGTAAGACTACAATCTTTAACCTTCTTACAGGTGTGTATAAGCCGGACGAGGGAATCATCAATCTGGACGGACAGGATATCACCGGAAAGAGTACCATTGATATCAACAAGGCAGGAATCGCCAGAACATTCCAGAATATCCGTCTGTTCCATCAGATGAGTGTGCTGGACAATGTAAAGGCAGGACTTCACAATCATGATAAATACAACCTTTTTACAAGTATTGTACATACTCCGAAATACTTTAAGGTTGAGAAAACCATGAATGAGGAAGCAATGAAGCTTCTTAAAGTGTTTGATCTGGACAAAGAGGCAGATATCCTTGCATCCAACCTTCCTTATGGTAAACAGAGAAAGCTGGAGATTGCCAGAGCACTGGCAACAAAGCCGAAGCTTCTTCTTCTGGATGAGCCGGCTGCAGGTATGAACCCCAATGAAACTGAGGAACTGATGGATACCATTCGTTTTGTTCGTGATAACTTTGATATGACCATTCTTCTGATCGAGCATGATATGAAGCTGGTTTCAGGTATCTGTGAGGAGCTGACTGTACTGAACTTCGGTCATGTTCTGAGACAGGGCAAGACTTCAGATGTGCTCCATGATCCGGAAGTTATCAAGGCATATCTTGGAGAATAGGAGGAGAGACAGATGGCATTACTGGAAGTACAGGACATACAGGTTTATTATGGAATGATTCAGGCATTGAAGGGTGTTTCTTTCTCTGTAAATGAAGGTGAAGTTATTGCTCTGATCGGTGCCAATGGTGCCGGTAAAACTACTACTCTGCATACAGTGACAGGGCTTCTTCGTGCAAAATCAGGACATATTATTTATGACGGACAGGATATCACAAAGGTTCCGCCTCACAAGATCGTAACAATGGGTATGGCACATGTTCCGGAAGGAAGACGTGTGTTTGCAAATATGACGGTTCTTCAGAATCTGAAGATGGGTGCTTTTACAAGATCTGATAAAAATGAGATTGATGCGACCATTGAGAAAGTATATAAACGTTTTCCGCGTCTGAAGGAACGTCAGAATCAGACTGCAGGTACCTTAAGTGGTGGTGAGCAGCAGATGCTCGCCATGGGACGTGCGCTGATGAGCCAGCCGAAGATCATTCTGATGGACGAGCCGTCCATGGGCCTTTCACCGATCTTTGTAAATGAGATCTTTGATATCATTAAAGAGGTAAGTGAGAGTGGAACAACGGTTCTTCTGGTTGAGCAGAATGCGAAGAAGGCTCTTTCTATTGCTGACAGAGCTTATGTCCTTGAGACCGGAAGGATTACACTGGAAGGTAAGGCAAGTGATCTTCTTCATGATGAATCTGTTCAGAAAGCTTATCTTGGAGAGTAAACAGGAGGGATTTTATGGAGAATTTTGTAATTACCATTGCGAGACAGTATGGAAGCGGCGGACGTACCGTCGGTAAGATGCTGGCAGAGAAACTGGGAGTTTCTTTCTATGACAAGCAGATCATTCAGATGGCTTCTGATGAGAGCGGGATTGATGTGAAGCTTTTTGGACAGGTGGAAGAAGGCTCCAGTGTGAAGGCATCTCTGTTTAATAAGACAGGGTTATATAAAGGAGATCTGATCGCACCGGATCAGAAGGGGTTTGTTTCTGATGAGAATATTTTTAATTATCAGGCGAAGATTGCAACGGATCTGGCAGAGAAGGAATCCTGTGTGATCGTTGGGCGTTGTGTGAATTATGTGTTTAAGGACAGACCGAATACTTTGAGAGTGTTTGTTCATGCACCCTGGGAGTTTCGTGTGGAGAAGTCCAGAGAGAAGATCAGCGGCAGTGATGAGGAGATTGAGAAGTTTCTTCGTAGGGATGATAAGAGAAAGCAGGATTATTATCGCAAATTTGCCGGTGGGGACTGGAGTGATGCGACGAATTATGATCTGTGTCTGAATGCAGGAAAGCTTGGATTTGAGAAGTGTGTGGATGCGATTTTGGCGCAGATGAACGTTATGGGAATTAAATGATGAAAAGGGCAGTCTCTCTTTGGAGGCTGCCCTTTTTGGGATTAAGACTGGGATTTGATTTTGTTTTGGTATTCTTTTAAGGTTTTCTCGTAGCCCATTTCTGAGAGTTCGTAGAAGTGTTCTCCCTGGATTTCGGTGGGGAGGTATTGTTGGTGTACGTAGTGGTTTGGGTAGTCGTGGGCGTATTCGTAACCGATGCCGTGGCCCAGTTTTTCGTGGCCGCCGTAGTGGGCGTCCTGGAGGTGTGGCGGGACTGTGGTTTTTGTGCGTTTGACGGAGTCCATGGCAGCGAAGATGGCGTTGACTGCGGAGTTGCTTTTGGGGGCGCAGGCCATGTAGGTGACTGCCTGGGAGAGGATGATCTGGGACTCGGGCATTCCTACGCGTTCTACTGCCTGGGCTGCGGCGACTGCTACGCAGAGGGCCTGTGGATCGGCGTTTCCGATGTCTTCGGAGGCGAGGATCATGATTCTTCGGGCTATGAATTTGACGTCTTCTCCGGCGTAGAGCATTTTTGCAAGGTAGTAGACTGCTGCGTCAGGGTCTGAGCCACGCATGCTTTTGATGAAGGCGGAGATGATGTCGTAGTGGTTGTCTCCGTTTTTGTCGTAGCGGACGACGCGTTTCTGGATGCACTGAGATGCCACATCCAGGGTGATGTGGATGAGACCGTCTTCGCTACGGGGGGTAGTGAGGATGCCCAGTTCGATGGCATTGAGGGCATTTCTGGCGTCGCCGCCTGCCATGTCTGCAAGGAAGTCGAGGGCGTCTTCATCTATCCGGGCTTTATAGTTTCCCATTCCTTTTGTTTTGTCGTTGACTGCGCGAAGGATGAGTTCTTTGACTTCGGAGATCTCCAGGGATTTCAGTTCGAAGATGATGGAACGGGAGATTAAAGCAGCGTTGACTTCGAAGTATGGATTCTCTGTTGTGGCACCGATGAGGATGATGGTTCCGTCTTCTACGAATGGGAGGAGATAGTCCTGCTGGCCTTTGTTGAAGCGGTGGATCTCGTCTATGAAGAGGATTGTTTTTTGCCGTACATACCAGGTTTTGCTGGGCTTCTTTTACAACTGCTTCCATATCTTTTTTGCCTGCTACAGTGGCATTGATCTGGGTGAATTCTGCACTGGTAGTGTTGGCGATTACTTTTGCCAGGGTGGTCTTGCCGGTTCCGGGAGGGCCGTAGAAGATGACGGAGGTCAGTTTGTCAGCTTTGATAGCCCTGTATAATAAGGTGTTTTTTCCGATGATGTGTTGCTGTCCTACAACTTCATCCAGAGTTGTGGGGCGTAGTCTGGATGCCAGAGGGGATTCCTGGTCCAGGGTTTTTGATTTGGCGTATTCAAATAAATCCATAGTTTTTTCTCCATAGAATCTGATGATAAAACAGTCACATTTCATTTCGTGTTTATAGTAACATAAAACATTTCTGACAAATTATAGCAAGTCTCTTAATCAATATACATTATTTACGAGGAGTGCTATAGAACGTATATTTGTTTTAGTATAACGTATCCCTGTTTTTTTGTAAAGATTAGGAAATAAAAAGGAAGAGCATTATAAGAGCTCTTCCATTATTTTACCGTATATTTCCTGGTAATGTGTGGACCATTTTTTACAGATCGACTGTGCTGCCTCAAGGTTAGGAGCTGCGATGTTCAGGTCGATGAGGGAGTTGCCCTTTTCGATGAGCTGGCATCTTACAGAATAGGTTCCCTGTTTGGTGATGTAATAATCGGCAGGAGTGACGATTCGCTCCTGGCTTTGAAGCCGGTAGATTTCAGGTATTCTCTGACTTCCTGTTTGATCTCAGGAGAGAGATCTTTCTGGAAAAAGGAGAGAGTCTTTATGCCATCTTCGGTAATCCGGTAATGGGAGACATTGGAACGGGTGTCCATGGTGATCAGTTCTGCCTCTACCAGTTCTGAGATTGCCTGCTGGAGATGGAAATAGTTTGTATATTCCCGGTCCAGGATAAATTCCGAAATCTGCGAATTTGTCAGGGTATTTTCGGTATTCTGAAGCATGTATAACACGATTAATTTGTAAACTGTGAATGGTGTTGCCATTTTATCCCTCCTTTGCATAGAGTAGCAGAGAATCTTTTAGTGTGAAAACAGTCTTCCCTGGTAGCTTTGTTCTTCTTTCATCCTGTGATGCAGCATATTTAATACCTCACGTTTACGGCTTGCCCACAGTGGTGCGATCAGCAGATCTTTGGGGCCGTCGCCTGTGATGCGGTGTATAACCATATCCGGTCTGAGATGTTCCAGACAGTTTATAAGGAGAGAGATGTATTCATCCCGTTCGTAAGTCTGAAACAGTCCTTTCTCGTAATCTGCTGCCAGATCAGTGCCGCGAAGCACATGAAGTAACTGCAGTTTGATTCCCTGAATATCCATATGGTTGAGGTATTCCATAGTTTCCAGAATATCTGCTGTGTTTTCACCGGGCAATCCGAGGATTGTATGCACGATTACTTCGATATTTTCTTTTCGCAGGTGTTTTACGGCATTATCAAAAACGCAGAGAGGATATCCCTTCGGATATACCTGGCAGTGGACTCATGGATCGTCTGAAGTCCAAGTTCAATCCAGACAGGTTTCTGTTTATTTAACCGGGACAAAAGTGTCACGATTTCAGGACTGAGGCAGTCTGGTCTGGTGCCGATGGAAAGAGCAACTATCTTTGGATGAGAGATTGCTTCTGTAAAAATTTTCTCCAGATATTCCACAGGTGCGTAGGTATTTGTGTACGCCTGGAAATAGGCAATATATTTATGAATCGGACGTTTCTGTGAAAGGATACTGATCTGGCTTTCTATCTGGTCAGTGATGGAAAGTGCAGCATCTGCAGCGAAATCTCCGCTTCCTCCTGCGCTGCAGAAGATGCAGCCGCGGGTTCCAATCTTACCGTCTCTGTTGGGACAGGACATGCCGCCATTTAGCGTGACCTTATAAACCTTTTCTCCAAACCGCTCTCTCAGCATATAGTCCAGAGAGTGGTATGGTTTCTCTCCCCATTTGGTCATACTGTGTGATCATTTTCTGCTGATGAAGTTTCAGCAGAGTTTCCGTTCTGAAGGTCTGTATCCTGGGTATCTGTATCAGCCGGAATATAATTATCAAAAATCTTTACCAGAAAATGTCCGTTGATAAATGCCTCCAGTGCAAATCCAAACATGCACAGAAGCATGATGGCCATGGACTGTATGCGGAAACTTTTAATAAAAAACACGCCTGCAGGTAACAGAGTGATGACTGCCATCAGGACTGTATACGGAAGATGACGGATAGCCATCAGGAATGCATTGCGGAAGGTGTTTTTGATGGAGTTGTAGAATTTGGCAAGCACCGGATAAATATACAGAAATACCATCATATAAAGGATACCAAATGCAAAGAAAACGATATACAGTACCTGAGACATTGTTCCGTCGATATTGCCTACAATACGCAGATCCATGTAAAGGATAGCTGCAACTGCAAGCATGATAAGATTGATGACAGTTGCCTGTTTGAAGTTCTGCTTAAAGGATTTGAAGAAGCTTCTGATAATATAAGATTCTTCGTTACGTGCCATTTTCAGTGTGACATAGTGGAGTGCAGTCAGTGACGCACCAATAGTCACGATTGGCAGACAACAGATCAGAAAGACCACATTAAGCATAATAAGATCAGCCACGCGTCCCATGACGGTGAAGAATTTGTTGTCCATGTTAAATAGTCTGTCCATTCGTTTAATTACTCCTTTTGTATATAATGATGTACAGCATACTCTGCGGATAATCCTGCTACAGAGAAATCTGTACAAGCTTTGTATAACAGTATAACGAATCAGGCAGGAAAAAGCAAATCTTTTATGTGAGCAGGAGCTGGTCTGCAGTGACAAAAACATAGCCTTTTTCAGTAAAAAGATCAGCGATTTTCAGGGCTGCATCCACAGATGTCTGATAGCGTCATGCATCAGGATGATAGAACCGTCATGAACCTGTGTCTGGGCGATAGACAGGATAGAATCGATGTTTTTGCTTTTCCAGTCCAGGGTATCTACATCCCAGAATACGGGAAGCATGGTGACAGAAAGTTCCATATCCTTGATCCATGCGCCGAAAGGCGGTCGTACATAAGAAGGGTAAATTCCGGAAGCTTCATAGATTCTGTTATTTGTTTTTTCAATTTCCAGTCTGGCTTTCTCCGCCGGTATCTTGTCAAGCTGTACATGATCCCAGGTGTGATTTCCGATAAGATGTCCGTCTTTTCGCATTTGCAGGAGTATGTCTTCGTTTCCTTCAATGTTCTCGCCTATCAGAAAGAAAGATGCCGGATGTTTTTTTTTTTAATCCATCCAGAAGTATGGGGGTATACCGGGCATTGGGACCGTCATCAAAGGTCAATGCGATTCTGGGAGATTCTTCAACGGGAATCCCGGCAATGGTGTCAGTTGAAAAATTCTCCAAAGCTGTAGCTTTTGCAGATGCCTGTTTTACAAGGGAAAGCATACCGGGACCTGCCAGTGAAGTAAGGAACTGTGTGCGTCTGTCAGCAGAAGAAAAGAGCAGGAAAAAAATCATGCATAATATTCCAAAAAATATTAAAGTCCGCTTCATGCAAAGATACTCCTCATAAAAATATCTCTCTGATTCCGGAACACAGAGTATGAATATCTGTGTCAGAACGAAAGAAACAGCAGGTGGCAGATGTAATCATTACAGTATATGAAAAAAATAAAGCAATTCATACCGATTTATTGTATAATAGATTCTGCAAAATATCGAAGAAAGAATTTACGGAGATTGAGATGAAAAAGAAACGGACAAAACTGCCAATGTCATTAACTTTAGCAAAAAGCAGAAATCGTAAGTATTTATAAAACTATGATTCCTGCTTTTTGTTTTTTTATATGGGCATACTTATCCCCTTCTCTTTGTACTCGTATTTTCTAGATTAGTA
>ENA-OQCS01001594-OQCS01001594.1-human-gut-metagenome-genome-assembly--contig:-NODE-1594-length-11258-cov-1.731920_pt1 | contig 11258 bp, 16 predicted proteins | sample MGYA00242757_ERZ504575 | MGnify/ENA primary metagenome ERZ504575 (study PRJEB26092, sample SAMD00036297) | human gut metagenome | host: Homo sapiens | study: EMG produced TPA metagenomics assembly of... | reverse complement strand
GCTTTGTCTGCAAATGCTTTTATAGATGATATTCAGGAATCCCTGGATTCAGGCATGAATGACCATATTCCAAGCCGATTAACATGGAGGAATTAACTGATACAATCGCTAAATACATTAAACGTGACACATGTTTGGCAAAGGAACTGAAGCAGAAACAAAATGACAGATAAGTGTCGGAGCATTAGGAAAATCGCATCGTTACAGGGATTATATAAAGCAACAATAGAGGTGAAGGATTGTAGATGCAAATCGTCCCCAAGTTGGGGATGCTTACCATTGTAGAGATTGAAGCTGAATTAATGAATAACTTCACGTTTGTAGAGATGACAGTCAGCTATTCTATGATTAGGAAAAAAAGATAATTACAATGAATAACGCCGGTGCGGGATTTTGATATCCAGTACGCGTTACCGATTCTATAGGGATTTGAGAGTGCAGCCTACTTCATATCCGTATTAGGCATTTAAAAATAATGGAAGTAATGATCAGGCATGTGTATTATGAAAAATAAATTTGTTATAGTGACAATATCAACAAAAAATAAACAATCGGAAATTTCGTTTTATGATATACTCATTATAGAATATAAAGTTGTAAAAAACGGGAAGAGGCATATGAAAAAAGAGAAAATTTATAGTCCCTGCCATTGCGATAATTGCTGCAGCATTACTGTTGGAAGGTTTTATTTTAAAGTATGTTAATGACAGAAACGCGGACCGGACGTCAAAGGTACTTTTAGATCGTGTTATTACCGTGCTTGATAAAAATGATGAGAGTGAAAAAGCGCTTATTAAATCGCTGAAGGATGATTATATAGTCAGAGCCAAGGCGTTTCTTATATTATCGATGCAAAACCAGAGGTAGAATATGATGTCGACGAGTTACAGAAGATTGCGGCGTTGATATCTGTGGATGAGATACATTGTTTGACACAAAAGGATATATTTACAGCGGTTCTGTGCAAAATATTTTGGATATAGCTTTGATTCAGGAGAACAGATTGGAATATTTCAAGCCAATGCTTACGGATAAGAAGCTTACTATGTGTCAGGATGTGACGCCGAATACGTCCGAAGCTAAAGAAATGATGTACGCGATTACCTGGAATGAAGCCGGAAACAAAATGATTCAGGTTGGTTATTGAGACCAAAACGGCTTCTGAACGAGGTCAGGCAGAATGAGATTTCTACCGTAGTTGCGGATATGCCAGTGTATAAAGATATGGAGATACTGGTTGCAGATTCGGATACAAAGATCGTAGCCGGAGCTACAGACAGCAGTAAAATAGGCCTGGAAATTGACAGTATTGATATGCGGCATTATCGGTGTGTGGAGAAGCAGGAGGGGGCATATATTGTTACTGTAATGGTAAAGGATTCTTATTATCAGCAGGGAAGCCTTTTGGCTATTCTTATAGTTGGAATATACTTGATTCTGGCTTCGTGTTGTATGGTGTATATGTTGTCGAAGGTCATGAAAGAGAAATATGAAAAAGAAAAATTCCGGTATACATCGAATACGGACGAACTCACCAGATGTTATAACAGACGTGCGTATGAGGAGGACATAAACAAGCTCAATCTTAGTAAGGAATGGGTATATGTTTCTATGGATCTTAACGGGCTCAAGAGAGCAAATGATTCTTTTGGACATGTAGCAGGAGATGAGCTTATACGGGCGGCTGCAGATTGTATGAAAAGCAGCTTCAGTGAACATGGCAAGGTATACAGAGTGGGCGGCGATGAGTTCGTTGTTATCATTACAAAAGACATACCGCAGTTTGAAAATATGCTGAGGACATTTGAGCAGAGAGTGGCAAGCTGGCATGGAGAATTTGTCGAGTCGATGGCGGTTTCGTATGGATATGTCTTCAGTTCGGAGCGAAAGTGGAACAGCATATTTGATATTTCAAAAGCTTCGGATGAAAGAATGTATGAGAGTAAGAAGCAATATTACATTAGAAGCGGAATGGACAGAAGAAGATGATAAAAATCAGAGAAATTCGTTCGATTTCTTTTTTTACTGATTTTGAGTTTATATGCAGCACTTGATTTGGAAGTAGATGAGGGATTTGCCTATGAAGAATATCATTTGTTGAAGCTTTGGGAAGGTAGGAAATGGAAATGAAAGAAGAATGTATTATATGTAAAGCACCACTTATATATCTTGAAAAAGATGAAATGATGGAGTGCGTGTTATGCCATAAAAAGGAATTAAGCAAAACTAGATGTGAGCAGGGTCATTATGTATGTAATGAATGCCATACAAAAGAAATGGGTGTAATTATAGACATATGTCTTAGTGAAACATCTAAGAATCCGATAGAAATTATAAGAAGAATGATGGCGCAGCGTTCTGTCATATGCATGGACCAGAGCATCATGTTATGGTTGGTTCAGCGCTTCTTACCGCATATAAAAATGCAGGTGGTGAGATTGATTTGCCGGAAGCTCTGCTTGAAATGATGAATAGAGGAAAAGCTGTTCCAGGCGGTGTATGTGGATTCTGGGGTGCTTGTGGCGCCGGAATTAGTACAGGAATGTTTATATCAATAATCTCAGGAGCGACTCCACTTAAAAATGAACCTTGGGGTCTGGCTAATAAAATGACTTCTAAGGCACTTGACGCAATCGGGAGCATTGGTGGACCAAGATGTTGTAAAAGAGATTCCTATATAGCCATAATCTCAGCAATTGACTATGTGGCAGAGAATTTCAATATACAAATGGAAAAGCCTGTTATAAAGTGTATTCATTCTGATAAGAAACAACCAATGTATTAAGGAGAGGTGTCCGTTTCATGAATAAGAAAAAAGTCGCATTTATCTGTGTTCATAATTCATGCCGTAGTCAGATCGCAGAGGTATGCAGTAGATAAAATAATTATCTACCTCCTACCCGATTTGAGAAATTAAGAAAGTTCTGCCACATTCTTGTAGCCCAGATTGAATTAATCATCAATGCCGTATTTGTTTTCCAGCGCTTCTTCTGCTAATTCCAGTTCATCTTCCAGTTTTTCAATCGCGCGTTCTCTCGCTTTGTATGTCTCGAAGCTAATCTCTTTCATCTGGTAAGCATACTCAAATTCATCATCAAGTTTATCCAGTTCGTCATCAACTGCGTCTACCTGTTTTTTCAAAGCGTAGAATTGTTCGTGATTCTCAGATGCATTTGTAGATGTTTTTGCATTGTTTACACTTTTTGTTATATTACGGATATCGTTTTCATAAGAAGAGAAATCATAATCCTTTTCCTTCGCATTCTCTACTGCGTTTTCTGTGTTACTGATATTATCATCATTGTCATCTGTATTTGATGTTACAACTTCCTGGGTCTTAATATCTTCTGTAGCTTCATTATTGGATGAAGTGCATCCTGTAAAAGCAAATATTAATGTGAGGGATAATAAAACTACTAATATTTTTTTTCATAACGTGTTCTCCTTCCGTCTCTTGGATGTTTTGTTTTTGCTGTTATATGTATCATATGGGGGGAAGATTAAAAAAAGATTAAAACAAATAGTAATTTCAAAAAATGAAAAAAAGGACTCTAGCACACGAAAATGATTGGTATTATAATAATTACATTATGAGATTACTGATTGTAGAAGACGAGAATGATTTAAGAAACATTGTCAAAAAAAGGCTTGTCAAGGAACATTACAGTGTAGATGCCTGTGGGGATGGTCTGGAAGCGATGGCTTATATCGATATGACTTCCTACGATGGTATTATTCTTGATATCATGTTGCCGGGAAAGGATGGATATGAAATCTTAAGAGAATTAAGGCAACGAGAAGATGATACACCGGTTCTGTTACTGACAGCAAAAGACAGCATTGAGGACCGTGTCAAAGGACTGGATCTTGGTGCCGATGATTACCTGATCAAACCATTTGCATTTGAAGAACTGCTTGCAAGAATCCGTGTCATGATGCGTAGAAAGCCACAATTTACATCCAATCAACTAAAAATAGCAGATCTTATTCTGGATCGTGACACAAGAAAGGTTACAAGAGCCGGAAATGAAATTGATCTTTCTGCAAAAGAATTTATGGTTCTGGAATGTCTTATGCGCAACAAAAATATCGTAATGACAAGACAGCAGATTGAACAGAATGCGTGGGACTTTGATTTTGAAGGTGGTTCCAATGTGATCGACGTATACATTCGTTATTTGCGAAAAAAAATCGATGCACAATATGAACAAAAACTCATCCACACTGTTCGCGGTGTCGGATATGTAATGAGGGAAAACGAATGAAACAGCTGACGATCAAGAAAAAAATTACGCTATGGTACACCGGAATCATTGCCGTAGTCCTTGGGACTATTTTAGTTCTCGTCCTTCTTTTTGTGGATAAGGTTGGAATTTCTGTGACAGAAGAAGAAATCAGTGCCGCAGTGACTGGTTTCTCTTCAAATATTAATTTTCAGGATGATTCCTTTTATCTTGACGGCGATACCGAATTTTACGATGACGGTATTATGTTTTGTATTTATGACAAAAACGGACGCTTACTTTATGGAACGATTCCAACCCAATTTCCAGAAGAAACTATCCTCAAGTCGAATACACCGCGAATGATAACCGGATCAAATCGAAAATGGATGATATATGACAGCGTTTACACTTACGGTGATGATGAGGAAATGTGGGTACGAGGAATTACCTCTGTACATTCTATAGAACTTTTCGTGCAGACATCCGAGAAAATGCTGTTGATTGTATTCCCATTACTCATTATTCTGATCGGAGCCATCGGATATTTTATGATCAAACGGGCATTGAGACAGGTGGATCTTATCTGCGATGAAGTTGAAAACATCAGCAATGGAAAAGATCTTTCCAAACGATTGTCTCTGCCAAAAGCAAAAGATGAATTATACGAATTGTCGGAGAAATTTAACGGAATGTTCGAGCGATTGGAATTTTCGTTTGAGAAGGAACGTCAATTCACATCAGACGTATCCCATGAACTGCGGACGCCCGTTGCTGTTATCATTTCCCAGTGTGAGTACTTATTGGAAAATGAAAACTTATCTGCGGAAGATAAGGAAGAGATTGCAGTCGTCTTAAGGCAGGCAAAACGAATGTCAAAGCTGACAAGCGAAATGTTAATGATCACCAGAAACGAACAGGATGAGCAGCATCTGATGGAAAAACTGGATTTTGGATTATTAAGCAAACTTGTAATAGAAGAACTGCAGACAAAAGCACAGGAAAAAAAATATTGAGATTACCCTGCAAAAGCAGGACGACTTATTTATGAACGGCGACCAGACATTGATTTTGCGTATGATGATAAATTTAATAACCAATGCCATCAATTACGGAAAAACAAATGGACATATCCATGTTATCCTGAAGGTCGAAAATGACCAGATTGTCGGTGAAGTGAAAGATGATGGTATTGGAATAAGTGAGGAACACCTGGACAGAATCTGGGAGCGTTTCTATCGCATAGACAAAAGCCGTTCCAGAGAAAGTGGCGGTACCGGACTCGGCCTTTCTATGGTGCGTTGGATTGTAAATCTCCACAATGGAACCATTCACGTCGAAAGTATCGAAGGTATCGGAACGAGTTTTATTTTCCGATTTCCGAAAATATAAGGAGCTATCGCTGTATATCCAATTTTTTTTACCAAAGAGAAGGGTTCATTATTCAATGTGAAGGTTTGGATGAAGCTACTGGTGAAAAAGAAAGGCCCGTATCCGTTCAGGATATGAGCCTTGCAAGAATTGGAGAATTGTAATCCGTAGATTTTACAAGTAAAATCTCTCCAGTTTTGTTTTAAAAATTGAATTAATGGCCGTTGAAGCAGGCATTTATAATTGTCCCAATCCCTACTACCGACCAGATACCCGCCCCAGATGCAGTGGCAAATATGATTCCGATAATCACGACAACAACATCTGAAAGAATCCTTGCTTTATGGAATGGAATTTTCTGATGTGTCAGTTTCTCGATTATAATTGCGACACTGTCATATGGAGCGATTCCCATATCTGCGACCATATATAATGCCACTCCCATAGATGCCATCAACTGAGCAAGCAGCAGTGCAAGGATACGCAGTGGCAGATTCATCTGAATCTGCACTACATCATTCGCTACATAACAAATAAAGTCTGCAATGTATCCGACAAATACCATATTGATAATGGTCCCCGCACCAATGCAGGATCTTGCCTGAAAAAATACAACTACAAGGATGATCGCATTGACAAGCAACTGCCACGTTCCAAAGCTCCATCCGATAAATCCGCTGATTCCAAGATTCATTGCACTGAATGGATCCACGCCAAATTGTGAAAGTCGTAAGAAAGATACACATAATCCAATAAACAATATTCCCAGTACCATTCCGCCGGTTCTTTTTGTCTTCGTCATGATCTATCTTCCCTCCTGAACTTTTTGCCTTTCAGCATATATATTCTAGATTCAAAATCGGTACAAGGAGTCACATTCCCTGGCACTTCACCAGCTGTCACATCGGATGTGATCAATCCATAATTCATCAATTCGTCTCCGTAATTTTCTGTATGATTCCATACATTTTCATAAATCATATCCGGGTTCAATCCCTGTAATCTGACACGGCTATACGGCTGATTCACTCCATTTAAAACACGATAGTAGCCTACGATTGCAAGCGTGCGGTCTTCATTTGTCACCATCCATACCGTCTCATTTCCTTCGAATGGACTTTTCAGACGATAAAATGTTCCAAACTGTAACACTTCTCGGTATTCTTTCATAAATGTGATCTGTTCTTTTACTTCTTTGATCTCTTCTTCTGTCAATTTGTTGAGATCCAGTTCGTATCCAAAAGTTCCAAAGTATGCTACATTCGCTCTTGTATGTAATGGGGTATTGCGAAATACCTGGTGATTCGGGACAACAGACACATGGCTTCCCATACTGCTGAGCGGATAACACATAGAAGTTCCGTACTGAATCTTCAGACGCTCAATTGCATCCGAATCATCGCTTGTCCATCCCTGTGGTGCATAATACAGCATTCCCGGGTCAAATCTTCCGCCACCGCTGGCGCAGGATTCAAATAATACTTCTGGAAACTCATTTGTCAAACGTTCATACAGATCATATACACCTAAAATATAACGATGGAACACTTCTCCCTGTCTGTCTGAAGAAAATTTGCTGCTGTAGCATTCTGTAATGCTTCGGTTCATATCCCATTTAATATATGAGATTTTCGACTCCGATAATAACTTTGCCATCATTCCGTAAATATGATCTACTACTTCTTTTCTTGCAAAATCGAGTACATATTGGTATCTGCCGTGTGATGTATTTCTTCCTGGTGTCTGTAAGATCCAGTCCGGATGTGCTCGATAAAGATCAGAGTCTTTATTTACCATCTCCGGCTCAAACCAAAGACCGAATTTTAATCCTAGTGCTTCAATTCTTTCTGACAGGCCTTTGATGCCATTTGGCAGAAGCTCTTCATTTGCCACCCAATCACCAAGACCAGCTCTGTCATTTCTTCTTGCGCCAAACCATCCGTCATCTAAGACAAACAGTTCTACTCCACATTCTTTTGCTTTCCTTGCAATCTCTACAAGGCGATCTTCTGTAAAGTCAAAATAAGTTGCTTCCCAGTTGTTATTTAAAATCGGTCTTGCCTTATCACGCCAGTACCTCTTGCGAGTCTCTTTGCATACAGCTTCTGGAATGTCTGACTCATGCCATTTAATCCATTTTCACTGTAAACCAGAACTGCTTCCGGTGTCTGAAAGCTTTCTCCCGGTTCTAATTTCCAATCGAACCCTTCCGGATTGATCCCGGCTGTAATTCGTGTCACATCGTGTGTATCTACTTCTGCCTGCATACGGAAATTTCCACTGTATACAAGACTTACTCCGATTGCTTCTCCTGCATTTTCATCTGTGTTGTGACGTTTTTAAAGCAAGGAACGGATTATGTTCGTGAGAAGAATTTCCGCGCATGCTGTCGATAGCTGTTATGCCTTGCTCCAATGTTCGATTCTTTATATAGCGCTCTCTGGACCACGCACCGGACAACTGCATCCATTCATAATCCTTATCCGGAAGATCCAGGCTTAAGCTCATCATATTTAATACATGCAGATTTTTCTCACCGGCATTTTCAATATAAGCACTTCTTGCAATTGCACTATATTCATCAAAAATCGTATATAAAAGCGCCGGTTTTGCACCAGTCAAAGCGTCTTTCAGAAAGATGCGCAATGTCTGCGCTTCCTCCTTGGACTCTGTGTAAGTTGCCGGCAATCCGGAGAGTTTCGGTTTTCCGGCAATAATCTCATAACTGTCATATTGGAACTCACTGATTCTGCTGCCATTTTCCTGCAACAATTCAATTGCCGGATGTCTGTAGTCTGTCGTACCGTAAACAGGATATTCCTGTCGGATATGTTCCAATGAAAAAGTACGATCCCATTCATATATATATGATGTCATTGGGCGTTCACATTTCTCAACCAGATAAGAAAAATCTGCTTTGTCATGAAGTCGTTTTCCAAAATATAATTGTCCCAGATGTCCATTTTCTAATACACATAAGATATAACTGATTTTTTCATTGTATAAATGGAAAGTTTTCGTTTCCTCGTGAAAAATAATCTGTCTCATATAATACCCCTTTTACAATTTAATTGTTGGCTCTTAAGCTGTCTGCTTTTTCGCATGCATTTCATTTACTTTTCTTGTGATTTCTTCCATCTTCTCACCTTTTAAAATGTAGTATTTTTTGTAAATACCAAAGCTAGCAAATGCAAGAATGATTGGAATTACAATCATTAACACGCGAATACCCATTACGGTTGCTGTGCTCTGCGTTACCGCTTTTGCGTTGTATCCTACAATCTGAAGACCAATTCCTGTTAATCCACCTGCTGCTGCCATGGCTGCCTTCATAAGGAATGTCTGTGCAGAACATGTTACGCTTTCATTTCGTACACCAAACTTCACTTCTCCATAGTCGATAACATCTGCCATACAGCATGTTGTTACTCCAAGTGAAAGACCTGAGCCGAAGAAAAGTAATGCACAACATACAATAACTAACACCTTGCTCTGTGGTGCTACATATCCTGCTGCACCGAGCAGTACAAATCCAACAATCGGAAGTCCGCATGCAAATGCGTATACTTTTTCACGGCTAATTTTTTCTGCGATTTTCGGGAAGAATAAAAGTCCTGCCATCTCAGCAATAATCGCAAATCCAAAAATAGAATACAGATATTCATCATGGCATACACATTTGAAATAATATACAGCAAAGCTTTTTGCAATCTGTGTACAAAGGTTAAATGTCAAAAGTAATCCGATAAATGCAAGCAGCTGATCATTTTTTACAATTACCTGAAATGCCTGTTTCAGACTTGTCTTTTCTGCTGATATACCTAATGTTGATTCCTCTTTTACATTAAATACAGTAATGCCGATTGTAACGATGAAAATAACTGCGATAATGATTGCGAAAAGTGTATATCCTTTTTCTGCGTAGAGATTGCTCTCGCCTGCAACTTTGTTCAGGTAGTTGATGATGTAAAGCCCAAATGTTGCTACTGAAAATCCTGCAAGACTTGCGAAAAATCTTGGAATTACGGATACTTTTTCACGTTCGTGCGGATCATTTGTCAAGTTCGGAAGCCATGACCAGTAAGGGACATCCATGATCGTATAAGTCATTCCATATAAGATATACATAACGGATACATATACGTACAATGCTGTTCCTGACAGGTTAAAACTGTGGAATAGCAAAACAAATACAACTGAATTTACCAATGTTCCGATTACAAGCCAGATTCTGAATTTACCAAAACGTGTATGTGTATTGTCAACAATCATACCCATCATCGGGTCATTGATCGCATCCCATATTCTTGCCACAAAAAACAGTACGCCGACAAATGCCGGTGCCAGATACAATGTATCTGTAAATAAAGCATTAAAAATGCTCCTACTAAATTGCAAATCGCGTCTTTACCGATTGCCCCAATTCCAAAACATAATTTTTCTCTTGTAGACGCATATTTATATTGCGGATTTTTCTGAGTTTCTTTTTGATTTCCCATGATTCTCCTCCTCTAATACTCCTTTGTTTATTTTTTATTTGAGTGAAGAAACCTGTGCACGTGTTCCTTATGTTTGTTGATACAAGTATAGCGTACAAAAAAAACATCCGTTATACCTTTTTGTTAAGGGTTATATCCCAAATGTTAGGTATTGGATGTTTTTTAAAACATTTTGTCTATTCTTTTTCAATGTCTCCCACATAAATTGTTTTATGCTTCTTATATTCTTTCAGTTCATTTTGTACACAGATCAATCGTTTTCGGGCATCCTTTCTGTTGTCGTTACGATATTGGGTCGGCGTTATTCCCATTTTCTGCTTAAATACTTTACCGAAAGCAAGGGAATTACGATAGCCACAGGAAACTGCAATCTCCTCCACAGACAGATCTGTAAGTGCGAGCTGCTCCTTTCCTCTGGAAATTCGAAATTCCGTCAAAAAATCTTTTGGAGAGATTCCGAGACTGTTCATAAATATTGTATATAAATAGCTTCGATTTAGTGCCAAATAATTTGCTATATCTTCCACTGTGATTTTCTGTGAATAGTAATTCTTTATATAGGAAATTGCCTCCTGCACATGTATGCTTTCTTTTGTATCATTCGAATATTGCTGAATTTCAATCCCGCGAGCCAGTACTGAGAAAAACTGATAGAGCTTCCCCTGGAGATAGTAAAGATTTTCTGCAGTTGAACATGTATGATGAAGCATTTCAAATACAATTTCTTTCAGTTCTTCTCCATATTCACACTCGCATGTAAGCTGACGACTGTTCAGTCCAAGATCTCTGACAAATCTCTGTGCTTCCGTACCACCAAATCCTACCCAAAGGTAAGACCATGGGTCCGTTTTATCTGCCTGATAAAAGGTAAGGCTTTCCGGCTCGATCAGAAAGGCTTGCCCTTCTTTCAGCTGATACTTCGTTTCGCCGACCTGATAGATACCTTTGCCCTTCATTACATAATGCAAAATATAATTGGGTCTTGCGGCTGGCCCGTAGCTATGTAATGGCTTGCATTCTGCAAACCCGCAGAAACACAAATGAAAATCTTTAAACTTTGGTTTCAACAGTTGTAATACGTAAGAATCTTCCATAATCTGTATCCTCTCTTAATCCCTAAGATCGCAAGCACTTTCCAGTCATGCTTACTTTTGCTGTTGCTCAC
>ENA-OQCS01001593-OQCS01001593.1-human-gut-metagenome-genome-assembly--contig:-NODE-1593-length-11263-cov-1.781879_pt1 | contig 11263 bp, 13 predicted proteins | sample MGYA00242757_ERZ504575 | MGnify/ENA primary metagenome ERZ504575 (study PRJEB26092, sample SAMD00036297) | human gut metagenome | host: Homo sapiens | study: EMG produced TPA metagenomics assembly of... | reverse complement strand
GGTCTGGAATCCAGATGATTCATCATCAGACCTTTGTTGTGGACTTTGCGGTAGATTCCTTTTCCTTTCCAAATCCGGCGTTCTTCCCCGTCTCTTACATTTTCTTCAGTATATTTTTTAATTCCAAGATCGCACCCGGCAACAAAAAGCTCCGGTTAAAATGCTCAGGATTTCCATAATTATTCTCCTTTGATTCGCGCGATTTCCTGCTCGCATACCTCTGTCTGTTCTTCACGCTTTTCGATTGCTTCGCAGAGTGCGATAAAATCGGTATCTACCACTTCCCCCTGTTTGAAACGCTCATATACCAATCGTCCGATCTCTGTCATATCCCGCTCGCTGTCTCGCTTCAGACCATAGATCTCATTTTTCTTTTTCTGAATATCGATCGTATCTCCTGCCTTCTTTCCAAGATCATCCACGGTATCTGAAATCCGCTTTCCTATTGTATCAAAAAAATCACTCATTTACTTTTTCCCCTTTCGCATCTGCGTATTTTTCAGAACCGCCTGATCTGCTCAAAAGTACGGTAAAGGTTCAACGCTCCATATCCCCATTCCTGGTTCGGATAACTCATGTCTGTCTTCCGTGAAGCTCCCAGTATCAGCAAATTCTTCATCTGTGATGCATCCAGATCCACTCCCTGCCTATCCAGCCACTCCATAAAAAGTGCCAGTGCTCCGGAAGTGATCCCAACTGCTATACTGGAACCAGATCTTGCAACAAACTGCCCCCTTAAATTGATCCCTGTCACATTGATCCCCGGCGCAGCAAAATCCGGTTTGATTCTGTTATCTCTAGTATAACCTCTTCCCGAACTGACTGCAATGCTATTTTCCTTTCCATTATAGTACGCTGCACAGACCACCGGTCCGGTATCCCCTGGCTCCATCACCGTATATTCCGGATTTGCACGGATAAAATAGACATTTCCCGTCAGAAACTCTTCCATTGGAAGCCAGATATGAAAGATTCCATTCCCCAGCTCCAGTGTTTCCGGTATAATCTTCCAGATTCCGCTTCCCGGTCTGTCAAACTGAAAAATACCAGCTGCGCCCCGGTCGTCTCTACCAGAACCCGGTAATTTAATATCACCCTGGTCTGCTCGAATACAAACACATACTCTCCTATTCCCCGTCTGAGCGAGACCGGTCCTACTGTCTGTCCTGTTGGAGATGCGATAGAAAGTGCCAGAAGATTCGGAAGTTCTGTCCATAGTTCCATCACAAAGCCTCTGGTATTATTCCCTACATTGATCTCCACCGGCTGATTATTTTCCTGTTCCAGAATTCCCAGATAATGATGCCTTTTATCTGCCTCGTTGCCACTTCCGGTCACAATCCCGATTCCTTCGCTCGCCGCCACATTTTGCAGATACTCTGACAGGATTGAATATCCTCCATGTCCTCCAAGGCTTGTTCCAACTGCCAGACAGATCACCAATGGTCTTTTCAGCTCTTCTTGTACCTTCTGCAGATAAAAAACCGCCGCTACCAGATCATTTTCCTGATAGCATCTGGCATCACAGTCTACAAAATAGTACTCCCGTAAATATTCTTTTGCCTCCTTCAGCTTCACGATCACCATCTCTGCCTCCGGCGCTGCCCCGATAAACAGATTCTCCGGATTTGCCCCTCCGCATGCCACACTTGCAACAAAGTGCCATGTCCGTCCGTATCAAATGACGGAACGGTTTCTTTTGGATTCTCGCTCTGGATCGCCAGATTGATTTGTTCCCTCGTATATTCACTTCCATATCCGATTTCCCGGGGCGCTGTTCCACTTTGTTCTTCCTGATCCCAGATTCGCCGGATCCTGGTCGAACCATCCAGATTCCGGAAAATGGGATCCAGATAGTTGATCCCAGTATCAATGATCCCAACCAGAACTCCTTCACCGCTCAATTCCAGACCAGTCAGATTCTGAACCGCAGCAATTCCCGCCTGTTGGATCGCTGCCATATCCAGTGTTGTATAGCACTTCGGAACCATTGTATACGGATAATCGGCAAGTTGCTTTTTTCTGTCTTCACTCTGGTCAATATAAAGAAGCTCAAAACCGTATTTTAACGGTATCCGGCATCCGTTTTCCAAAGGAAATTTTTCCCCGAGAGCACCGGTATCTCTCATCATAAAATCCCTGTATTCTTCCGACAGAATCTTTTCTTTACATTCTTCCTGTGGCATAAAAATTCCTCATATACTTCTTTTGGAAAATATATGAGGGATTGTTCTTTCTTATACTACGATACTGGACGGTTACGCATTTTGCACTCCATATCCATTCTTTATTCGGTACGTTTCTTTTCAATATCCTCGTAGAAGGAAGTCACTTCTTTTCCTTTTTCCAGGGTACTTATATTCGGACCGCTCTTGAATACGATCTTCAGCAGATTGGTGTGATGATCGTTGTGATCACTACCACGATGATAACCGGTCCGAGGAAATTGCCGCCCATCATACCGAGTGCTTCTCCCTTGCTGGCAACGATCAGCGCAACCTCACCACGGGAGATCATTCCGACACCGATTCGTGCACACTGATAATTCTTATATCCACACATCTTCGCACCAAGGGCACAGCCAACGATCTTTGTCAGGATCGCAACAATGGTAAGAATCACTGCAAAGCCTACAATTGCAGCACTCATCTTCGGAAGTTCTACCTTCAGCCCGATACTTGCGAAAAATACCGGTGAAAGCAGCATATAAGACATGGTATCAAATTTCTTCAGCACAAAATCAGATTTACTTGTATTGGAAATGATCAGTCCGGCAATAAATGCACCAGTGATATCTGCAACACCGAAGAATTTCTCTGCCACATAAGCCATCAGCAGACAGAATACAAATGCCATGATTGCATGGCGTCTGAGTCCTTTTTCCGCCTGATCTGTCCATTTTTTAAATATCTTGTAAAAGATAAATCCGATCACACCTGCAAATGCGAAGAATGCAACGATCTTCAGTAATACAACTGAAATCTTTACTGATTCATCTGCCATACTTGTTACCAGTGTCAGTGCAATGATACCAAGCACGTCATCAATGATCGCAGCTCCAAGAATCGCATTTCCGGATTTGGTTTTTAATTTACCAAGTTCTTTTAATGTCTCTACCGTAATACTTACGGAAGTTGCTGTCAGGATAACACCGATAAAGATATTCTGCAAAAATACGCTGCAGGATGCATCGGATGCGATCACATCCGGACGGTTAAAGAACATTGCAGTCGCATAACCGCCGATCAGTGGAACGATAACACCTATCAGTGCAATAACGAAGGATGCTTTTCCACTTGCCTTCAATTCCTGTATATCAGTTTCCAGACCTGCACAAAACATCAGCACGATAACACCGATCTCTGCAACGTTGTGTATAAAGCTTGTCTCTGTCAGGATCCCAAGCATCGCCGGTCCAAGAAGAACGCCTGCAAGAAGTGCCCCTACAACCTGTGGCATCTGTACCTTTCTGGTCGCAAGACCAAGTGCTTTAGTACAAAGTAAAATAATTGCAAGATCCAGTAAATACTTATAAGTCTCCATTCTCTCTCACTCCTGTTTATATCTTGTTTTTTTAGACACATTGTCTAATGTACACCTTTTAATACAATTTTTCAACAAAAAAATACCCGTAAATCTTAAATTTACGGATATTTCCCATTCTATTTTTGTATAACCGCCATGTTTTTTTGATATATGAAGGTTATTGTTATACTCAGTGATGCTCAAGCCTTGGTACAGACTGGCTTCTCAGCTCGATCAGCGGTCCTCCGGTTCCTTCGATATATGCCTCCGTGATCGTCACTTCCCCGATGCTGTCATCCTTCGGAATCTCATACATAATATCCAGCATGAATTCTTCAATGATCGCACGCAGTGCACGGGCTCCGGTATCCTTCTTCATTGCCTTTCTTGCGATCGCATGAAGTGCACCATCATCGAATTTCAGATTGACCTCATCCAGTGCCAGAAGCTTCTGATACTGCTTGAGGATCGCATTTTTCGGCTCTTTTAATATCTGAACCATCATCTCTTCATCCAGTCCCTGAAGCGTAAATACGATCGGGAGACGTCCCAGAAATTCCGGAATCATTCCGAAGTTACGCAGATCTTCTGTCGTCACCTTCTCCAGTATTTTCTTATCATGATCATATTTGTCTTTCAGATCCGCTCCAAACCCGATAGAAGAATTCTTCATCAGTCTTTCCTTGATGATCTGCTCAAGATCCGGGAACGCACCTCCACAGATAAAAAGGATATTCTTTGTATTGACTGTAGTGAGCGGAACCATCGCATTCTTGCTGTTGGCTCCCACCGGCACTTCCACTTCGCTGCCTTCTAACAGCTTTAACATTCCCTGCTGTACGGATTCTCCGCTAACATCTCTCTGGCTGGTATTCTTCTTCTTCGCAATCTTATCGATCTCATCGATAAAGATAATCCCCTGTTCCGCCTTATCTACATCGTTGTCCGCAGCTGCAAGAAGCTTCGATACTACGCTTTCAATATCATCCCCTATGTAGCCAGCTCGGTAAGCGAGGTCGCATCTGTAATTGCAAGCGGCACATTCAGAAGTTTTGCCAGTGTCTTTACCAGATAACGTCTTTCCAGAATCCGGTAGGTCCGAATCATCAGCATATTGGATTTCTCGATTTCAATCTCATCCATTGTATCCCGTTGCCACTCTTTTTATAATGATTGTATACAGCAACCGACATTACCTTCTTGGCGTATTCCTGTCCTACTACATATTCATCCAATTTCGCTTTGATCTTATGCGGAGCAGGAATATCCTTGATATTCAGGATCGGTTCTTTTTCTTCTTCCGGCTTTTTCTTTTTCACACGCTGGCTCTTCGGGATCTGTGCATCCATGTCTCCAAATCCCATCATCGGTCCCATGTTCATAAACTGGCTGTAATCCATCCCGCCAAAATTCATATTGTTCATTGCATCAAAGCTTTTTTGCATACAGTCCGGACACACGCAGATATTGTTCGGAAGATCGATCATCTTTCCGGTCACACTCTCCGGTCTGTGACAGATGAAGCAGACCTTTTCATAGCGATCTTCGTTATTTTCTTTTTGTCTGTATTTCTACCTCACCGGTTACTTCTCAACTGTCTTGTCCTTCTGGTCATTTTCTGCCATTGGCTGGTCCTCCTTTTCTCGGTCGTATTCAGACAGATTCCTCTGTCCTTCTTATTCGATTTCCACCCCTGCAAGTTCTATAAACTCTTCCTCTGAAATGATCGGCACTCCAAGTTCTTTCGCCTTTCTGTTCTTGGAAGAAGCAGACTCTACATCATTGTTGATCAGATAATTTGTCTTCTTCGTTACAGATCCGGTCACTTTTCCACCCATCTTCTCAACCAGTTCTTTTACCTCATTCCGGTTTGCAAAATGATTCACGCTGCCAGTGACAACGAAACTCATACCTGCAATTTCTGTTCTTCTGCCATCTCTTCCGGCTGGATCTCCAGTTCTCCAAGAAGGAGCTTAAATTCCTTTTTTCTTTCCTCTGATACAAAATATTTTACAAATGCCGCCGCAAGCACCGGACCTACACCCTGGATATCACTCAGTTCTTCTTCAGATGCTCCTGTCATTTTTTCCACATCATTTTTAAAATGGCGACAGATCAGTTTTGCATTTGCAAGACCGATTCCTGCAATCCCAAGTCCATATACCACTTTAGCAAGTGTTGTGCTTCTCGCCTTATCCACGCTTGCGATCAGGTTCGCATAGGATTTTTCTCCAAAGCCTTCCATCGTCTGAATTTCTTCCTGATAGGAATCCAGATGGAAGATATCTCTGTATTTGTGAATGAATCCTCTCGCAATAAATTTCTCCAGTGTTGCCTCAGAAAGCCCGTCAATATTGAGTGCATCCCTGCTGACAAACAATGCAAAGGATTTGATTCTTTTTGCCTGACACATCGGATTTGTGCAATACAACGACTTTGCATCATTCATCTGACGGATCTCCGTAGCTCCACCACAAACCGGACAGACTTCGGGATCTCAATATTGTCACTGCCGGTCAGATTCTTCGCGATCTGTGGAATGATCATATTCGCCTTATAGACTTCGATCGTATCCCCGATTCCCAGATGCAGCTCCTCCATAATACTTAAATTGTGTACACTTGCACGGCTTACCGTTGTTCCTTCCAGCTCTACCGGTTCAAAGATCGCTACCGGATTAATAAGCCCTGTTCTTGATGGACTCCATTCAATCTCCAGAAGGTGCGTCTCGCGGATCTCATCTGCCCATTTGAAAGCAAAAGAATCACGTGGGAATTTTGCCGTTCTCCCAAGCGACTGCCCATACGCAATGTCATCATATACAAGAACCAGACCATCTGACGGAAAATCATTTTCTACGATCTTTTCTGCAAAAAATGCAACCTTCTCATCCAGTTCTTCCCTTGTCACCAGATAATGCTCCACCACATCAAATCCCTGATGTTCCAGCCAGTCAAGTTGTTCTTTTCTGGAATTGTGGAAATCCACATTTTCTGCACGTACCAGGGTAAATGCATAGAATTTTACGTTTCTCTGTGCCGTGATCTTGTTGTTCAGCTGGCGGACAGAACCACTGCACAGATTCCGTGGATTTTTATATTTTGCATCCACGTCATCAATTTCTTCATTGATCCGCTCAAAATCTTTGTAACCGATCACCGCTTCCCCTCGCAGGATTAGTTCCCCTTTATACGGAATATGAAGCGGCACGTTTTTAAATACTTTCGCATTGTTGGTAATGACCTCACCGACTTCCCCATTTCCTCTTGTAACTGCCTTAAAAAGTTCGCCGTCACGATAGGTCAGAACGATCGTCAGACCATCCATCTTCCATGAGATCACAGCAATCTGGTCTCCGACAAATTCCTTCAGCCTTGCCACTTCTTTTGTCTTGTCAAGAGAAAGCATCGGTGACTCATGACGTTCTTTCGGAAGCTCACTTAATACTTCATATCCTACATTCACCGTCGGACTGGAAGCCATAACGGTTCCCAGCTCTTCTTCCAGACCTTTCAGTTCATCATACAGCGCATCATACTCATAATTGCTCATAATTTCCTGCGCATCCTGATAATAAGCTTTTCCGGCTTTATTCAGAAGCTCTACCAGCTCCTGCATCCTTTTCATCTTATCCATATCCAAATCCACACTTTTAATTATTCTTCCACGGTGTCGGCTCTGACTTTGAATCCCTGATCAGCTCATAGAGTTCATTCAGTTCCTGATCCGTAACCTTCCGGTATTCTCCCGGCTTTAAATTACCAAGTTCGATATTCATGATCCGCACTCTCCGCAGCTCCTTTACCTCGTAGCCAAGTACCTCACACATCCGGCGGATCTGCCGGTTGAGTCCCTGTGTCAGAATGATCTTAAATTTATATTTTCCAAGCTTTTCTACCTGGCATGGCCTTGTGACAGTATCCAGGATCGGGACACCGCCTGCCATCTCCTTGAGAAATTCATCTGTCACGGGCTTATCAACTGTAACTTTATATTCTTTTTCATGTTTATTTGCCGCACGCATCATCCGGTTGATAATGTCGCCGTTGTTCGTCATCAGAAGCAGCCCTTCCGAATCCTTATCCAGACGTCCTACATAAGTAATCCGTACCGGATAGTTAAGAAAACGTACAATACTGTCTCTCTCCCGTCTTTCCTCAGTACAGACAATTCCACGCGGCTTATTGACCGCAAGCACGATCATCTCTTCCTGTCTGGATACCTGCTTTTTCCCAATCCGGACAACCTGCCACGGCTCTACCTTCATTCCGGTCTCTGCACGCACACCGTCAACCGTCACCTGTCCGGCTGCTATCAGTTTGTCCGCTTCCCTTCTGGAACATACACCAGCTTCACTTAAATATTTGTTCAGCCGGACCGGTCCTTTATTTTCCGTGTCCAGAAACTGCTTTTCTATTTTATTTGCCATGTTTTTCTCCTGTTAATTCTCATCCAGTACCCCCGCCAGCATCCGGTCTTCAAAGAATGTATTGGCATTATACAGGAACAGCACATCATCAAACTGTTTATCTGACATCACAGAACTTAATTTACCGGTATAATAACGAGGTCGATCACAACGATTTCCCGGTAATACGGAGCCAGAAGCGGAAGAAAACAGTTTGCATATGAATCTTTGAACACCAGAAGTCTGCGTTTTTCTGTCTGTGTTGACTGGATATCGATCATTGCATGATTTCCACCGAAGAATACGGAATATTGATCTCTCTCATCCAGTTTGGATGAATCATACATAGAAGCACTCTTTTTCTGTTCTTCCACATAATTGACTGCAACCTGTGGTGCATCCGCACTCTTTGGCAGATAAATATAGATTGGTTCCTTATAATCTGTCTCATATCCACTCTTTGCGGATAACGTTCCGTTAAAAGAATCCGATACCGCATAGGCTTTCATCTTAATTTCTTCACTCTTATCCAGTCCAAGCTGCGTCTTTGCTCCCTGGAATGCATACCATGCACCAAGAGAAGTCCAGTGATGATCCGTGTGATAATAAATTGCTTCATCCTTGTGAGCATCCAGTATTTTTTCTGCATCGATCCAGTCATAAGAATCTCCAAGTTCTGCCTTTACACGGCTAATCTGTCTGCTCTGACTGGCAGTCACCGCAAATGCCGGAAGCTTGTCCTCCATAACATTTGCCGCATTCGGGACCAGCATCATATGCATCTGGATATCCGGATAACGCTCTTTAAAATTCTTCATTGCATCCAGATTCTCTTTCAAATCACTTTCATCTGCCACAGCAACATCTTCCATCAGATAATGATCCTTTCCTTTGAAAACACCACCTTCTTCTGTCCTCCCCGCCACACTGTCCGCAAATGTCTTAATTCTTACCCAGGTATCTCTTCCTGCAAACTGATCCGATACATACTCCTCGTACTGCTCCATAAACCTTCCGGAAGCAATTCCGGAAAGAGAAATTTCCGGTTTCTGCGCCAGCATACGCATTTCTTTTTCTGACATCTGCCTGTCTTTATGCATAAGGTTTACTCCACAGCTGAGAATAAGGACTCCCAAAAATAAAAACGCACATACTGCCTGGATCTGTTTTTTCCCTCCTGGCAGAAAATACTTTGTTCTGTTTTTTTGTTTATTATTCTTTCTTTCTACCATTGTCTTTCCTTAAAATCTAAAATATAAAAATGGATTGTAACTTTCTGTCACCAGATATGCCACACACAGCACAAACAGTCCTGCCATCAGCAGCCTGCCAGAACCGTATGCGGTCTTTCTTCATTAAATACCAGCCGCTTTCCGAGCAGATGCATAAACGGTGTACTTCCTATGATCCTGCCACCCAGAAGAGCCAGTTTCGCATGATCAGGTACAATGCCTGGCTGTCCATAAATCCGGTTGCACCCTGTCCGAACATATTGCCGATCCAGGTAAGTGCGCTTCCGAGTGTCGGGCTGAAGAACAGTACCCAGCCGAGCATGACCAGAATCATTGTGTAAGTATCTGGACTGCCTCCGGCAGCTTTGCAAGTATTTTTCCTGTAAAATATTTTCAGTAATGAGGATCACTCCGTAGAAGAGCCCCCATACTACAAGTTCCAGCTTGCCCCGTGCCAGAGACCGGTCAGGAACCATACGATCAGAAGATTCAGTAAATGCCGCGGAACCGTTACCCTGTTTCCTCCAAGCGGAATATACACATACTCGCGGAACCATGATCCCAGCGAAATATGCCATCTTCTCCAGAACTCGGTAACACTTTTGGAAATATACGGATAATTGAAGTTCTGCATAAACTCAAATCCGAACATCTTTCCAAGTCCGACTGCCATGTCCGAATAACCGCTGAAATCGAAATAAATCTGGAAAGTGTAGGCAAGACATCCAAGCCATGCAGTCACTACTGACATTCCATCCATCGCCGCGATATTTTCATAAATCGAACCAATCGTATTCGCCAAAAGCACCTTCTTTGCCAGTCCCATCACAAAGAACCAGGCACCGTATCCAAACTTCGTCAGTGATTCCTTTCTTTCACGCAGTTGTCTCTCCACATCTGCATACTGTACGATCGGACCTGCGATCAGCTGTGGGAACATTGTAACATAGGTTCCGAAATCAATCAGATTTACCTGTACGTCTACATTTCCCCTATATACATCAATGATGTAAGACAATGTCTGGAAAGTATAGAAAGAAATTCCGATTGGAAGCTCCAGTTTTCTATATGGAATATAGAACGGAAGGATCGCATTTAAATTTGTCACGATAAATCCGTAATATTTGAAAAATCCAAGAATAAACAGGTTTACAACGATCGTAAAGATCAGACTGCGCACCTGCGATTTTCTTCCTGCTTTTAATGCAATGTCCATTCCGCAAAAATAATTGAACAGAATGGAAATCAGCATCAGGAAGATATAGACCGGCTCTCCCCACGCATAAAATATGAGGGAAGCGATCAAAAGTACCACATTTTTTACCTTACGCGGCACCAAATAATATACCAACAGTGTAATTGGCAAAAATGTAAACAAAAATACCAGACTACTAAATAACATAACTTTTTCGTTTCCTTTTATCTACTTCAGCTCTTTGTAAACGCCTTTTCTACAGTTTCAGCTTTTGGTGAAATAACAAAAAGCACGTATGTACCTTTCGTCTTAATGATCGAAGCATCCAGAAGCTTTACCTGCTCGGCCCCATATCCTTCAAAATTATCGAGCTGTGTCTTTTTTCGCTGTTCTGCGGCTTTCTCAACTGCCTCTGTCTCATTCTCGTCCTTTGTTTTCACCAGAAGGAGCTCGTTTACTCCCATTGTTTCATTCGTATAATACAGTGTTATATCTTCATAATCCTTTGGATTGATCCCATAGAATCTCTTGATCTCCTGGGTTCCGGCAAGTGTCATGTTCTTGTCATCTGCCGCATCCACAACCGCTTTCTGTACATCTGCAAACGGTGTATCGCTGTCTCCCTTAGACTGAAAGATCAGACCGATATAGATAAGCAAAATAATTACCATCCCAGCTCTGATATTACGCAGAACTGTAATCCCCTTTTTTCTTTGTCATATTCCGGCCACCTCCGCCATATGTTCTGCCAGATTGGATAATACTCCGCCTTCATATGCTCGCCATCCTGCTCATAATACTCATCTTTTACGATCTCTGTATTATCGATAAATGTAATTCCTTCTTCATCACACATTGCTTTAAGTGCGGTATTATAATCCGGAATCTTGGCATAAACCGGCT
>ENA-OQCS01001592-OQCS01001592.1-human-gut-metagenome-genome-assembly--contig:-NODE-1592-length-11265-cov-1.380948_pt1 | contig 11265 bp, 11 predicted proteins | sample MGYA00242757_ERZ504575 | MGnify/ENA primary metagenome ERZ504575 (study PRJEB26092, sample SAMD00036297) | human gut metagenome | host: Homo sapiens | study: EMG produced TPA metagenomics assembly of... | reverse complement strand
ATAAAGGAAACTACCAAAGTCTTTGCAGAACTAATCAGTTATTTAATTTATTGATAATCAGCATTTAATACACTAAAGTCTTATCTGTTTTTCTTTATTTAAGCCATTCTAAGAGTATGAAAATAATTGTTTTCTACCTTTCTTCTACTGAAAGAAATAATAGACGTATAACATTTTGTAACACTCACCGCTGCCTGTTCATAAAATGAAACTAAATTTATTATCTTCACTGAAAAGATATCGATAGCCCCTAAATAACATAAATTTGTTCTTAAAAGAGCCCTTATCTTTGCTTTAAAACAATCTTGGCTTTTTAATAAGGTTCATCCTGTATAAATAGAAATATGTGACAAAAGAGTGCTACGAAAATTTCACTATTAATAGAAATATTCTTTCAAGCTAATAGGAAGATTTTATATCGTACAGAGTTACACATTCCTAAATATACAAAATGATATTATAAGGTTACATGTTTTTCTAATATATGAGTTTATACAATACTAATCTATGAATAACAATTAATATTAAGTTGTATCATTATATCCATGTTCTCACTTTTTGTTTTTTACATAATATTCTAAATCTTTGTTTTACAGAACAATATGTATACAGGTGTATAAATATCTGTTTTAGTATCCTTCTCTTTTCCCGTTTCTCTACAAAAAGTGAGGTAAACGAGAGCATAATCCACATAACTTTATATTAAATCAAATGAAGACAAATATTATTAGTCAAAATGGCTTTGATTAGTTTTATTCTTGAATTCTAATTTATCCATTTTAGGTCTATTTGTTTTAAGCTATACTTGTATATTACTTAAGTTACAATTTGATTCTATAATTATTACAAATTATTAATTCTGTAATTCGTATATATATTATATAGATCTTAAGAATGTCCTACAATTTCTAAGCATTGAGCTTTAAGTAAAGTTTTTGGATGGATAGCCTATATCTTTCATTTATGTATTGAATGTATTGCCAAAGTTGATATTTCTTGGTCTTTTTATATTTTAAGGCTTCCAAAAGATTGTTTGCTCTTCGAATTACAGAAGAAAACAGGGGGCATAAAGTAAAGTGGCAAACTATTATCATCATTTTCCGATGCAAAATTTTATATATGAATATTATATGGTATACATATATGATTCTTGCAGAAATTCAAGAACTTTGGTACCTATTTTCTACCAGTTATGCCAAGATATGAATATTGTCACATTTTATTTCTTTTAGTTTATCGTATTGCAACCACAACAAAATTATCATGTTCACAAAACGATAAACTTTATTAAGAAGATAAGACTACATTCACTTTTGAAAATGACCCTTCCTCGTCTTTATAAGAAATATTGTATAGACAATAGATGTTACTACCTTTTTTGACATTTTTTTTAGATCTCGTACGATTGTACTTCCCATTACTTCTCCATAAATTTGTGTTGTAGCAAGATTTTTATGTCCTAACAATTTTTGTACAGTTGTTATATTAGCACCTTTATATATCAATAAGTAGCATTGGTATGCCTTGCAGAGTGGAATGAAAAGTGTTTGTTTATTCTAGCCAATTTACCAATTCGTATCAATTCTTTATTTACGCTTGAATTATTTTTATTGAAAAAAAAGAACTCCATTTTCCTTGGTATTTTTGTAACAAAGTTAAAGCTTTACCTTCAAACAATAAACTTAAAGGCAATTTCACTTCTGCACCAGTTTTGACAGAGTCAAAGATTAGCCATAATTTTCCATCCATTTTTACGATATTTTTTCTCATTCAAATTCACAAAATCAGAATACCGCAATCCCGTATAGCAGCAAAATAAAAATGCATCAAGAGTATGTTCCAAACAACTATTTCTTCCTATCAAAGACACTTCTTCCAATTTTTTTTTCATTTCTTCCGGTAATAAAAACATGTTTTCCTTCCTTCATTTTAATTTTATATCTTCTGAAGGCATAGTTATTGGGATCAATGTATCCTTTATTAATTGCAGCATTAACAAAAGATTTCAAATGCTTCATGTGTTTAGCTACTGTATTTGTTTGATAGTCGGAATCATAAAGAAATTTTTCAAAATCTGTAACGAAATTATAGGTTAAGTCTTCAAACTCAATTGTCGGTTTGAACGATTGTAAAAGGGATATTGTCGTTAAATGGTTACGCTTTGTGCTGTCTTTTAGCTGAGAAGACATTATTTCTTTACGTGCAAACCCTAAAAATGAAGCATCTGTGTTCGATTTGAACTCTTCTTTTATGAGGCTTAAGGTTATTGTCTTTCCTTGCCTCCACAAACTTAATTCTTTCTTTTCTAATTCTATAATAAATTCATTAAGCATGCCATTCAGTGCATCTTGATTAGGATGCTCTTTAATAATCTTTCTTTTTACATCCCATTGTTCTGGCCGTAAATAAACATGCGTAGAAAAATACACTTTCTTTTTATTCAAGTAAGCTTCAAACTTGAACTAAGCAGTTTCCTCTGTCATTTAAACTTTTTTTTCGATTGTAAACGAAACGATAACTGATTTTCCTCATAATTTAATTCTTTAAATTGAAATTCTATAATAAGACGCAATAAAGAAAAGTAGAAAAGCATTATTCTGCTATTTTGTTCTCATCTTTATATTTATTAGACGATTCGTTAACATTTATAGGTTAATGTATGTTTACCTGATCACTTATAAATTGAAAGTTTCTCTTTTTAATGACTTAAAAAAAAGAATAAATATGAGGTTTATTTTCGTCTTTTGTGAGTTTTAAATGCCTAAAAGCATAAAAATATAGCAGTTTAGTATGTTTTTTACAATAATTTGTTTGATATTACAATTTTATTCATACCTTTGTCATTTGTTAGAGTGAATGAATTTATATTAATGTAAAGTTAAACTTTAAGAGAGAATTTTATGAAAAGAAAATTAATGCTGTTATTGACCTGCCTTTTTGTAGGTATAGGTTTGGTAACCGCTCAGATCACGAAGGTAACAGGTACTGTTATTTCGGAGGAGGACGGATTACCCGTAGTTGGCGCCTCTATTTTAGTAAAAGGTACTACTGTAGGTACAGTTACTGACATGGATGGTAAATTTACATTATCAAATGTTCCAAGTTCTGCAAAGACTTTGGTAGTTTCCTTTATCGGAATGGCTACACAAGAAGTGGCTATAAAACAGACTGTCAATATTACTTTGAAGTCGGATGCCGAAGTGCTTGAAGAAGTGGTAGTAACAGGATATGGTAATTTCAAAAAATCATCATTACAGGATCAGCCTCTAATGTATCAACAGAGAAATTACAAGATATCCCTACAGTTAGTGTTCAGGATCGTTTAGCGGGTTCTGTATCTGGTGTACAAATTACATCAACTTCAGGACAACCCGGAGCTGTCGCTTCTGTACGTATTCGTGGTATGGGTTCTATCAATGTCAGCAATGAGCCATTGTACGTTATTGACGGAGTCCCTATGCTGAATGGCAATGTTAGTGAATTCTCATACGCAGATTCAGGTAACAGCCTTATGGCTACATTAAACAGCAACGATATCGAATCTATGACCGTGATAAAAGATGCCGCCGCTGCATCACTTTACGGTTCTCGTGCTGCCAACGGTGTAATTGTTATCACAACTAAAAAAGGGGCATCCGGCAAGACAAAAATCAATTTAAGAGCAGATTGGGGACTTTCCAACATGGCCATTAACTACCGTCCGATCTTAAATGGAGAAGACAGACGTGAAATATTACATCTGGGACTTGCAAACTATGCATTAAACAATGGTAATGACGAAACAGCTGCAAAAGCCTTCGCAGATAAGAATATTGAAGACTTCGCCGCAAGACCATGGTCGGGTTATACAGACTGGAAAGACGTCTTATTCCGCAACGGAAGTCACCAAAATTATGAAGTAAGCGCACAAGGAGGAAGCGAAAAAACACGTTTTTATACTTCCTTTGCTTATACTAAACAGGAAGGTATTACAAACGTTTCCGGCTATGAACGCTTTACCGGACGTGCAATGTAACTCATCAAGCCAATCGTTTGACACTGGAGGCAAACACAATGTTTACCAACTCCACTCAAAACGTAAACAACGAAGGGACCAGTTTTGCCAGCCCCATCATGTGCTATGCAATGACTGCCTCTCCTTCTACATATCCGTATAATGAAGATGGTTCTTTCAGCACAAACTTCCCGGCATTAAATGGTGCCAATCCTATACAAACAGAAGCCTATAATTATAACAGAAGTACAATAAACCGTTTTTTAGGTTCTCTTTCTGCAACATGGAACATTTGGGACAACTTAAACATAAAAGAGGTAGTCAGTTATGATTTCAATCAAAACAATGAACGTGTTTGGTGGGATCCCCGCTCAAATGACGGACGTTCTTCTAATGGAGTTTACCAGCGTGTTATGGGAAACCGTGCGAAATTGAATACCCAAACTCAATTGACATATAACAAAGTAATTGCAGAAAAGCACACTTTAGACGCTTTAATTGGCTTTGAAACAGAAGATTACAAATATGATTATGTATATGCTAACGGAAACACCTATCCATCTTATCTGCCGGAAATAGAAAATGCAGGTAATACCCGTGCATCCAGCAGTGTACAAAGATATCGTATGACATCATTTCTAGGACGTTTGAACTATGATTATGAAAATAAATATTATTTCAGTGCCAGTTTCCGTCGTGACGGAAGTTCACGTTTATCTAGAGAAAGCAGATGGGGTGATTTTTGGTCTGTATCCGGTTCGTGGAGAATTACCAGTGAATCTTTCATGGAAAATATAAAAGAAGTAATTACTGATGCCAAGTTACGTGCTTCTTACGGTGTAAATGGTACACAGCCATCTGATTATTATGGTTATTTGGGTGTTTTCGGATTTGGATACAATTATAATAAAGGAGCTGGTTCTGCAGAAAATCGTATCGAGAATCCTAATATGAAATGGGAAAAGAACTATGCAACAAATATAGGTCTGGACTTAACTTTGTGGAATCGTCTGGCTTTAACATTCGAATGGTACAATCGTGAAACTAAAGACTTGTTGATGGATAGAGCTATATCTGCTGTACCCGGCATTATTGACGGGAGTGGTATTGCTAATACATTGATGAATGTAGGCTCAATGAGAAACCGGGGATTTGAGTTTGAAATCAAATCAACGAATATTCAAAACAACAATTTGACATGGACTACCACATTCAACATCAGCCACAATAAAAACAAATTAACAAAGTTGGATGGTGAACAGAACGAAATGATTAGCGGTGTATCCATTCATCGTATTGGGGAACCATACTATTCTATTTATGCTTATGAATATGCAGGAGTTGATCCTGCAACAGGTAAAGAATTATATTATATAAACGGAGAAGATGGAAGCAGAGAGACAACTACCAACTCCGCACAAGCAAATAAAACAATCATAGGATCAGTTGAACCTACCGTACAGGGTGGTCTCACAAACTTTGTAAGCTGGAAGTTTAATTGATTTCAATATGACATTAACCTACTCATTAGGAGGCCATGCTTATGACTATGCGACTTGGTTGCAATCTAACGGAGGTACATATAATTATTTGGGTAACGTACCTGCTTATTACAAAATAGAAGACACTTGGAAAAAACCGGGCGATAATGCTAAATTACCTCAGTTTGCATATGGAAATACTAATATCGCATCATCTCGTTGGTTGATGTCTACAGATCATTTGCGCATCAAAAATATCACATTAGGTTTCACTATGCCTTCCAAAGTATCTCAAAAGTGGGGAATCAACAAATTAAGGGCTTTCGTTTCTGCAAACAATCTGTTGACATGGAAATCAGATGGTTATATGTTGATCCGGAAACACCCGTTGATGGACTATGTACATTTGAAACACCGGCTTTAAGAACCATTACATTTGGCTTAGAAGTTGGATTCTAATTTATTAATTATAAAGTTTATACAGAATAAGAAACAGGATATTAAAATTCCATTATCCAGAAATCTTATTCAACATATAATCTAAAAAATAAAGAGAACAAAATGAAAAAAATATATAAATCTCTAGTTTTCACGATGGCAACCATTGCATTGACTTCGTGTGTAAACGATTGGCTAGATCTGACACCATCAGATAGTATTCCCAGTAATTCTGCCATCACAAATTACAATGATGCAAAAACCGCTTTGTATGGTATGTATGATGGTCTGCAGGGAAACTCTACCTATACACAGTATTATGCCGCACGTATGTTTTACTATGGTGACGTCCGGGGAGATGACATGCAGGCACGTACACAAGGAATGCGCTCTTCCAGTTGTTACGAAATGAAATACACCATTGACGATGCTCCCAACATGTGGAATGTACAATACAATGTATTACGCCGTGCCAACCGTTTGATAGAAGCCGTAGAAAATAACAAAATAACAGATGCCGAAAAGAATCAGGCAAATGTGAACAACATCTATGCACAGGCAAAATCTGTTCGCGCCTTGGTACATTTTGATTTGGTAAAAGTATATGGTATGCCTTATTCTTTTGATTATGGAGCTTCAATGGGAGTACCCATTGTGACCACCCCGATAGATCCTTTGAATGCCAGTGCTATTCCCGGACGTAATACAGTGGCCGAAGTATATGCCCAAATTGTAAAAGATTTAACCGAAGCCATTGACTCCAAAGCCTTAAATGTTTCTAAATCAGCTGGAGACAATCAAGGATTATTGACGAATGGGCTGCCAAAGCTCTACTTACACGCGTGTATATATACATGGGTAAAAACCAGGAGGCTTTAGATATAGCAAAAACATTATCGAAAATTCTCCTTATAGCCTATGGACAAAGGCTCAATATGCAAAACGCTTGGGATAAAAACAACGCCAATCATATCAATGAAATGATTTTTGAACTTGTCAATAGCGGCTCTGATGACTGGGCAGACCGTGAAGGTATTGCATATTTATATCATGAAGATGGATATGCCGATGCTATTTGCACAAAATCATTTGTTGATATGTTAGCTCAAGATCCAAGTGATGTTCGCTTGGATGTGATTCTGCCGGTACAATTGAAAACAGATGACAGTGGAAAACCGACCGATATGTATAAGACCTATGGAGACAATCGTATCTTTATCAATAAATTCCCAATGGGAAGTTTAGGGGATATGCGATTAAACAATTTACCTATTCTTCGTTTGTCAGAAGTGTATTTAAATGCAGCAGAAGCTGCAGCTAAGTTGAATGACAAAGCTTCTACAGTTAAATATCTGAATGAAATTATTAAAAACCGTACAGATGATACAAAACAATTAGTTACAGAGTCTACCGCTACTCTAGAAAGAGTCTTATTGGAACGTCGTAAAGAATTAGTAGGTGAAGGACAACGTTTCTTTGACGCCATGCGTAATAATGAAACAATAACACGTTATACCAATGAAGATGAGAAAGGTTGGCATTATTCTATAAATAAAGAATCACAAGTATTCGACCGTTCTTATTTTAGAGCGATTTTACCAATACCTGTCAGTGAAATCAATGCTAACCCTATTTTAAAAGCTCAACAAAATCCAGGTTACTAAATAAAAATTCAACTCCGCTAATTCTCAAATAATCTTTAAAGGAAGGAGTTGAAAGAAAAAAAAATGCTTATCAAGGGATGTTCCAATACACAGGAGCATCCCTTTGAAACAAATACCTGACACTCCTTATACAAATACATTGTTTGTGCCAACAGAATTATCCATCAACATCTTCCATTCAATTTCATAAGAAAGAAGCGATATCCTGCCAATCCCTCATATCAAAACCAGGTTTAAAAGGCAAGCTCTTCTCACCTTTTATATTATAATAAACATTTCCCATCCCTACGTTTTTCGCACCTTCAACGTCATTCTTCCAATTATCTCCAATCATTAAAGAAGTATGCAGCTCGGACTGCGTAGCCGACATGGCAAAATAAAAAATCTCCGGAAACGGTTTATGTACTCCTATATCCTCTGACAAAACTATTTTCTTAAAATATCCTTCCACACCGGCAGAACGCATCTTCTGCTCTTGCAATTCCCTAAATCCATTGGACAAAATATACAGATTATAAGCGGATGCCAAATATTCCAAAGCCTCTCTTGCATGAGGCATCAGTTTCTTCTTGTAAACTATATCATCAAAAAAATTATCCGAATAGGCTTTCACCAACGCTTTATCTGCAACGCCTACCTGCAACAACGGATAGGCAAATCTTTGCTCATTCAACTCATCTTTTGTAATCCTACCAGCACCATATTCATTCCACAACTCCTCATTCTTCCCACTGTACAAGGTATAAAAATGAGAAAAAGAACGAAAATAACGATCAAAATGATATTTATCATACATATCTTGGAATGTATCACGAGCGTTTTCAGTAAAAGCCCATACTGTATCATCCAAATCAATAAATATACTTCTATACATACAACATAAAGCAGATTAAAAAAGGGTTGCGTCACTCACGGCACAACCCTTTCACAAAACAATAATTTAAATTCTCTTATTTCACCTGAATAACAAGATAACGTGATACGCTCCAAAATTCAGTAGGATTTGTAATTTTCAAGGCCAGTTGCCCTTTTGCATCTTTCACTAGTTCATATGAACCTACCGGATGTGTAGTCAGCAATTCAGCACGTTTAGAATACAACTTGATTTCCTTATCAGTACGAATATCAATCTGAGTAAAATAATCCTTATTAAAGTCCGCACTTTTCAGGACATCACCTTTTTCAAGAATTTTCTGGTCTTTCAATTCAGATTTTGTTCCAAAAACAAACCAGGCAGCATTCAAAGCTTTATCCTGGCTGGCTACAGTTGCAGCCTTCGCTTCATTTTCAGCGGTCAGTTCACTTACATTCTGGCTTAAACCGGCCACAGCATCGTCCAGCTCAGCGATACGAATATTTTTTGAAGCTAATTCAGCCTGCAGAGTCTCAATCTGCTGCTGTTTAGCTTCCAACTCCTTCGTCAGGTTGGCTACAGCTTTCTTCAACTGAGCGGAATTATACTGACTATTCTTCAATTGCTTCTCCAGTTTCGCAATCTGCTCACGGTTTGACTGCAATTTTTCACTGATGAAGCGAATATCTTCTTTTATCTTATCAGCACTATTCTCACGAATAGAACCACTCTGTAAGTCTACACGATTTTCAGCCTCATTTATCTGACGAAAACCTTCCTGTACTTCATTGAAAGCACCCATGATATCGTCCAATTCAGCATTTCTGTTTGACAGTTCCACCATCAAAGAATCATTTTGAGCCTTCAAGGCATCTTTCTGAGCTCCATTACCGCATGAAGTCAATAAAGCCACAGATAACAACGATAAAAATACTAGTTTTTTCATTTGCTTTACATTTTAAGTTTATTCATTTTTAGTCCTCTTTCCCACCGAGTACGATTACGATTTCACCTCGCGGCTCGTTTTGAGTGAAATGCGCTATAACTTCAGTTAATGTGCCCCGAACACTTTCTTCGTGAATTTTTGAAATCTCACGACATACGGAAACAGGCCTTTCGGCACCGAAAAACTCGGCAAATTGAGTTAAGGTTTTCACCAAACGGTAGGGTGATTCATAAAATATCATCGTCCGTTTTTCTTCTTGCAAAGAGGTCAAACGGGTCACTCTTCCTTTTTTTGTGGCAGGAATCCTTCAAAGCAGAAACGTTCATCAGGCAATCCCGACGCCACCAGCGCAGGTACAAAAGCAGTAGCTCCAGGCAAACATTGCACCTCAATGCCACTCTTCACACACTCACGCACTATTAAAAATCCGGGATCAGAAATACCAGGAGTTCCGGCATCAGATATTAAAGCAACAGTTTCGCCCGCTTTGATGCGATTCACAATACCTTCCACTGTTTTATGCTCATTAAACTTATGATGAGACTGCATGGCGTTTTTAATTTCAAAATGTTTCAAAAGAATACCCGAAGTACGCGTGTCTTCCGCCAATATCAAATCAGCCTCTTTCAACACACGGATGGCACGGAAAGTCATATCCTCTAAATTTCCTACTGGAGTAGGTACGACATACAGTTTTCCCATAAAACAATTGCATTCTGTTATACTGGAACAAATGTAGAAAGAATTTAAATGCATAAAGTTAATTGTCCCAATTATTTAACAGATGTTGCACTTTTGTTTAACATTATATCTTTTATTAATAAATTTCCAAGTGAAAATAATCCTTTTTCGGGGTACAAGTCGTACATTTGCACTCAGAATTAATCTAATTGTTATAACTAAATTATGGTAGTTTTTTCAGAAGACCACATCCAGGAAACACGTAGAAGAGGAAGAATAGAAGTAATATGCGGCTCAATGTTCTCAGGTAAAACCGAGGAACTAATCCGCCGTTTGAAAAGAGCGAAGTTTGCCCGTCAACGGGTTGAAATATTCAAACCGGCCATAGATACACGCTATTCGGAAGAAGAAGTTGTATCACATGACAGCAACTCTATTGCCTCCACCCCTATTGATTCTTCTGCCAGCATCTTGCTTTTACTCCTCAGACAAGGATGTAGTGGTATAGACGAAGCGCAATTTTTTGACGAAGGTTGGTTGATGTCTGCAACAAGCTGGCTGACAACGGGATAAGAGTCATTGTCGCCGGATTGGACATGGAATTTCAGGAGAGTTCCTTTCGGACCTATACCTGCCTTGCTGGCTATTGCAGACGAAGTAACCAAAGTTCATGCCATTTGTGTGAAATGTGGGAACTTGGCCTATGCCACCCACCGAATCACCAAAAGCGAAAAACGGGTCCTATTAGGGGAAAAGGCAGACTATGAGCCTCTTTGCCGGACCTGCTATATGGAAGCTTTGAAAGAGGAAACTGAAAATAAATAACACACACTTTATGATACAGAAAAAAATAACATTCGATAGTTTTATCCGCGGAATATTGACAGCGATGGTCATTATCGGCATTCTATATCTGGTCAACCGACTCAGCGGAGTGCTGCTTCCTTTCTTCATAGCATGGCTGATAGCCTATCTTATCTATCCGATGGTCATTTTCTTTCAGGAACAAATTGCGTCTGTAGGAACCGGGTAATCTCCATATTGGTTGTTTTGCTGGTATTGCTGTCCATTATCACTTTAGCATTTGTAGGACTTGTACCACCAATCATTGAAGAATTCGGCAAACTGAAAGAATTGCTCACCGCCTATTTATCGAAGGATCCAAGCAAGCAGCCATTCCCGGCACAGTGGCCAATTTCATAAAAGAG
>ENA-OQCS01001591-OQCS01001591.1-human-gut-metagenome-genome-assembly--contig:-NODE-1591-length-11265-cov-2.180553_pt1 | contig 11265 bp, 15 predicted proteins | sample MGYA00242757_ERZ504575 | MGnify/ENA primary metagenome ERZ504575 (study PRJEB26092, sample SAMD00036297) | human gut metagenome | host: Homo sapiens | study: EMG produced TPA metagenomics assembly of... | reverse complement strand
GTATTTCCTTCAGCTATTTTCATAACGCTCCTTTATCTCTTTAACGATTTCGATTCCTTCAGCTGTCAATCCCTTAGCAGAATTGAACTCCTTCAGAAACTTTACCGTGGCAGCAAAAACAACGTCCTGAATATCCAGACGGTTTAATACTTTAATCATGGATAGTTCTGTATAAGATTTTGTATCGAGTTTAAAGATTATTCGCTCAGAACGCTGCGTAGATTTAGCTGGTCGACCTGGCGACCGCTTTACTTCTTGTCTTACCTCGTTCTGGGCGATGCTTGCCGATTCTACAGAAGGTGTGGCAGGCTTATTTTCTGCCACGTTATCCATGAAGCTTTGAATTCCAAATCTATAGGCTTGTTATTGGCCATACTTATTCCTCCTCTTCTTTAATGTTATTTTTTACATTCCATGCGTGCAGAGACTTTTCTCTCCAATCTTCTGGACGCTTCTCACCCGTTATTTCTTCAGCCAATGACATGTAGTCCTCAGCTCCGTTAGCATCGGGTGCGTATTCGAAAATGCCTTGATGCCTTAATGGGGATTCATCGAACTTTACATTCTTCCTGATTTTGGTTTTAAATACCTTGTCTGGATAGTTAGTTTCAAAGAATTCTGTAACCTGCTTGGAGATTCTTGTTTGCTTGTCATATTTGATAAGTAAGAAACCGAGAATTTCAAGTTTCTCATTCAGGTTTTCTTTCACATCTTTTATTGAGAACATAAGATTCTGCATTCCTTGCAAAGAGAATCCTGAACATTCTGTAGGTATCAGCACATAGTCACTTGCGCTCATGACGTTGTCGTTTACTATCCTTCTTTGGGGGCGCAGTCAATAATGGATATAGTCGAACAAGTAATCCCCGTTAGGGAGAGGGGAGAGGTAAGGAGACAATTTCTTGGCAAGTATTTTATCTCTATTTCTCTTGTTCATCAGGTAACTCTCGATGTTGGAAAGCTCATAAGATGCAGGTACATAATATAAACCCGGATATTGTTCATATGCCGGCATCTTTTGTTCTTCTTTAGTCAACCATTCATAGAAGGTTGCATCCCCTCCTTTTTGGGAGAATCCGATGAGATTTGTGAGGTTACATTGTGTATCCGTATCAATAAGTAAAACCTTCTTACCAAGTAACCATAGGGCAACGCCAGATTGTATGCGGTTGTTGACTTACCTACACCGCCTTTGTAGTTCAGTGGACAAATTGTTTTTATCATAATATATGTTTTAGAAATTCGACAATGCAAAAATAATATATTTCTGCATATCTACAAATATAGATGCGTAAGAAATATAAACATATAAATATATAAACATGTAGAAATATAGATGCGTAGAAATATAAACATATAAATATATAAACATGTAGAAATATAGATGCGTAGAAATACAAATATATGAATATCCATAATCTGAGAATGCATTATTTCTATGATTTGTATGGAATGATGATTATATTTATATTTGCATAGAAATTCGACGGTCCTTTCGACCTGGGCAGTGTACGTGTCACGGCGTACCTGCCTTTTTATTGTAGATAATTTCTACAATGTATAGAAAAATTCTACAAACAAATCTACAATTTAACGCCTACAGAATATAATAAAGTAATTATAAGTGTTAACCTATGTATTGTATAAAAAATATATTAATTGTTTTCTAATTTATGGAAAGTTAAATAATAAATTGTTGAAGATTAAGGTAATTTTCCAGGTTTCAGGTTTACATTTATTAGTTCGGCATATTATTTGTATTATACATACTAAACTTAATAATCTAATAGTATGTGTAAAAATTTAATTCTCCTATTTGCAATCATAGGATTATTTGCTTGTAAGAGAGAAGATAACTTTTCTAGAGAGAAAATATTGTCTTTAAATCAACAGGATAGTTTGGCGATTATTGATATATACAATAAAACTGGTGGAGGAAGTGAATGGGCATATTCTTGGGATTTACATAATATTAAAACATGGAATACCGTAACGATAAGAGAAATTGATGGTGAATATAGAGTAGTTGGCTTTCAGCTAGTTGACGTGAACCCAAGTAGGCCCACCGGTAAAATTCCCGAATCTATTTGTGATTTAGTTATGTTGGAAGATTTATTAATTTCCTCAGAAAAGCTTTATGGAGATCTTCCATCAAGTATTTATAAACTTACAAAGTTACGCAATTTAACAATTCAGTCTACAAGTCTTACTGTATTACCTCCAGAAACTGGGCAACTTAAAAATTTGAAAAGTTATATCTCTACTTTAATAATTTTGAGGGTGAAATGCCTAAGGAATTGGGGAATTTACCTCCTGATACTAAAATTAGAATTTCTCATAACAAATTCTCGGGAACTGTTCCTTTGGATATCCTTAAAGGAAGGAAAGAAATAATTTTAGATTATAATAATTTTACGGAATTACCTTGGGAATGCTGGCTTAGCGATGAGTATGCGGTTCCATCTATGATGTATAACCGCTTGTCGGGAGTAGTTCCAGATGAAGTTAAGCAGTCAAAGAAATGGGCAATTTTTAAGGATTTGATATATCCACAGCAAGAAGGTTATGGATATGATTATGATTGATTGTTTAATTTAAATATTAATCACTATGAAACAATTTACACTTTTTTCTTTGCTTTTTTTCATTGTTAATTATGATGTCATGTAAGGATGATGTTTCTAAACAATTGGATAATAATAAGCAAACAATGACCGAAGAGAAAGGTTTGATATGTTTTCCTAAATTAGCTCTACAAGGCTCAAGAAGCGAGCAAGATGCAAATGATTGGGAGAATTGGTCAAAAGTATTATTAGCTTCTGGTGAAGAAGCCTTTACGCCATGGAATAGTGTAACAGGTACGGATATACCTTATGATGTGCGAACAGATATAAAAAAAGCTGATGGATGGGAGTTAATATTTCATACAGTTAATGGATATGGAACGAAAAATATGAACTATTTGATTTTTCATAATCGTTATACTGGAGTTCTAAAAGGTTTTTATTATTTAGAGGACGGCTCTCATTTGCAAAATACAGGAATGTGGAAGATACATTTTGAACGACCGCAGGCATTTTTTGAATTATTGATGATTTTGCAGAACCTGCTTCTATCAATAAAAACAGTGATTTTTATGTTAGTAATATTACAAATAATGAATCTATGGGATTTAGTTTAGGGTGGAATTGTTTTCAGGTGGAGTTAGCTTACGATCCGAACTTTTCATCGATACCTATTCAGATTTCTCCATACAATATGACTACAACAGATGTTACCATTGACGGTGAATTTGAATCTTCTACGACTGGAACAATTATACATACAACCAGTAGTAATATCTTTGACAAACAAATAAAAGGAGTTGCAAGTTTTGCTGGAAAGGAAGCTAAAAATTGGGTAAATGAAGCATTGAAAAGTGATGTGTTTAAGAAAATAAAAGGGCAAGTTATCAATGCAGCAGGTGATATTGTTACTTCCGGTGTAAGCTCTTTACTTCGTAGTTTTCTTGGAGGATTTGATAAAGAAAAAAATGAAGTTCAAACAGTTCAGTTGCGCACTAATGGAACTATTACTATGAATGGAGAATTATCCAAAGTTGAAACAGGCATAATTATGCCTTTAAGTACTGTTTTAACCGTAGAAAACGTAGGGAAATTGGGTGCTTGGTGTATTAAAGAATCTCCAATTTTAGAGTTCTCACCTATTGCACATTATACAGGGAATGGTGATGAAGAAATTCATGGAAAATATGAACTGGAGAATTGGTCTGTAAAATTTGAAGGTTTGCTGAATCCGGATTTAGTATCTCATATTAAGGACTGCAAATTTAACTACACTTTATATGAAAGCTCGAAGTGTTCAGAAAGACATAATATACCAGATCCTTTTCAATATGGGAATAATAATCATATTGTTCCTATTTCGATTGGTGAGTTTTTAAAGGAGAATCAGTTATATGATGATGTTTATTCTATGAGATGTATTCCATTAACTGTTCATTTAGGGTTAACTTCTACTCCTCCAGAGTCTGTTTATGTAATAGATGCTCCAGATGGAACTTATGGTGCAGTAGGAAATATTAGTTTCTCTCCACGTCATATTGTGGTAATTGAAATGCGTTTAACTGTCGATGTTGAAGGAAAAGAACATACTTATGTTTCATCTCATACGTTCGATATAACAAAATATCAATGGTCACAATGGTCTAATAATGATAAATCATATTGGCCATTCACAAAATAATCATATTAAGTGCCGTTTTTATCTGCTCACTTTTACTCTCTACACTGAGTAAAAGTAAGCAGATAAATATTTGTATTATGTAAACTCCTTAAACTTCACACCCTTAATTGAGTTGTATATTGTCGCTTCATTCTGTTCTGCATATATCTCAGTGGTAGTTATATGAGTATGCCCTAAAATGGATTGAATGGTTGTCAACGGTATTTTATAAAAAAGTAGGAGAGTGGCTGCTGTGTGTCGTCCGGTGTGGAATATACAAGGCGAAGCAAGCAATAATGAACAGGTAAAGATTAAACGTAAGTCGTTTGAAATGAGCTGTATTTCTGTATTCTGCAAAATGTGGAAAATGCAAACGACAACGGAATATTGAGGTTGTTCAGTTACCAAACCGTTAGCCGGGTAGTTACCGAAACGGGAATAGGTAACACAAAGCGATGAAAAGAAAACCTCACCGTTTTGTTTGCGCTCATACACAGTGTTTTGCGTATCAAAGAGCGCTTATATGGCAAGTAACTTTGCACTAAAAAAATATAAGCGTATGAAAGTAGAAAAATTCAAGGTGTTGCTTTACCTCAAAAAGAGCGGACCGGACAAGTCAGGTAAAGCTCCCATTATGGGACGCATCACGGTAAACAGGACAATGGCGCAGTTCGGTTGCAAGCTGTCCTGCACACCGGAACTGTGGAATCCCCGTGAAAGCCGTCTGAACGGCAAGAGCAAGGAAGCGGTGGAAACAAATGCCAAGATTGAGAAGTTGCTGTTGGCGGTGAACAACGCCTTCGATAACCTTGTAAGCCGTAAAGTGGATTTTGATGCCACCGATGTGAAGAATCATTTTCAAGGAAGCATGGAAACACAGATGACCCTCATGAAAATGACAGATGCAGTCTGTGACGACATCAAGGCTCGTGTCGGCATAGACCGTGCGAAAGGGACTTATCCCGGCTATCACTATATGCGTCTGACGCTCGGGGAGTTCATCGAGAGCAAGTACAAGGTCAAGGATTTGGCTTTTGGACAACTGACGGAACAATTCATCCACGACTATCAGGCATTTGCCTCCGGTAATAAGGGTTATGCGATTGATACCGTCCGCCATCATCTTGCCATCCTGAAGAAGATATGCCGTCTGGCGTATAAGGAGGGATATGCCGACAGAATCCACTTCCAGCATTTTACCTTACCAAAGAAGACGGAAACGACACCACGGGCATTGAGTCGTGAATCGTTTGAGAAAATCCGTGATGTGGAAATACCCGCTTACCGCAAATCCCATATACTGGCAAGGGATATGTTTCTCTTCGGGTGCTACACCGGGGTCTGTTATGCGGATGTTGTCTCGATTACCCACGAGAACCTATATACGGATGAAGACGGTGCTTTGTGGTTGAAGTATCGAAGAAAGAAAAACGAACTTCGTGCCAGTGTGAAACTGTTACCGGAAGCGATTGCGCTGATTGAAAAATATCATAGTGAGGATAGGGACACCCTGTTCCCTTTGTTGTATTGGTCAAATCTCAGACGACACATGAAAGCGTTGGCGACACTGGCAGGCATCAAGATGATTTGTGCTACCATCAGGCGAGGCACAGCTTCGCCTCGCTGATTACGCTTGAAGCTGGTGTGCCGATAGAAACCATCAGCAGGATGCTGGGACATTCCGATATTTCCACAACACAGGTCTATGCCCGTGTCAGCCCTAAGAAACTTTTCGAGGACATGGACAAGTTCATAGAAGCCACCAAAGATTTTCAATTAGTTCTTTAATCCTTTAATACAGAAAACGATATGCGAAGCACATTTTCACTTTTGCCCTACATTAACCGCAGCAAAGTAAAGGCTGACGGTACGACCGCCATACTCTGCCGTATAACCATTGACGGCAAACAGACTGCCATCAGTACGGGAATTTATTGCCGACCGGAAGAATGGAACAGCAAGAAAAACGAGATTAAATCCGTAAGGGAAAATAACCGTTTACGAGAATATTTACGACTGACAGAGGAAGCCTACAATGAGATACTGAAATCACAAAGTGTGGTCAGTGCCGAAATTTTGAAGAACCACATATCCTTGAACAACATCCATCCGACCACTCTTCTACAGATGGGTGAATGGGAACGTGAGCGGTTGAAGAAGCATTCCGAAGAAATAGACTCGACTTCTTCCTATCGAAGTTCAATGTATTATCAGAAGTACCTGACGGATTTTCTTACGTCCATCGGTAAAAAGGACATTCCCCTTGAAGAAGTGACGGAGGATTTCGGCAAGTCCTACAAAGCCCACTTGAAGAAATGCAAGAACTTCGGGTTTTCCCAGACCAACCATTGCCTGCGTTGCTGAACCGCCTGTTGTATCTTGCCGTAGACAAGGAGATTCTCCGTGTAAATCCCTGTGAGGACCTGGAGTATGAGACAAAGCCGAAAGCAAGGCACAGGTACATCAGCCGTGAGGAGTTCAAGAAGATACTTTCCACACCGATGTATGACAAGCGTATGGAACTGGCAAGACGGGCTTTCATATTTTCCACCCTGACGGGACTGGCGTATGTGGACATCAAACTTCTTCATCCCCACCATATCGGAACAAACGCTGATGGCAGACGGTACATCCGCATCAACCGCAAAAAGACAAAGGTGGAGGCATTCATACCCTTACATCCCATAGCGGAGCGGATATTGTCGCTGTATAACACGACCGATGACGAGAAGCCCGTGTTTCCTCTTCCAATCGTGATGCCCTATGGTTTGAGGTTCACGAATTGGGAATAACCATAGGGAAAGAGGAAAACTTGACCTATCACCAAAGTCGGCACAGCTTCGGCACTTTTTTGATTTCGGCAGATATACCCATTGAAAGTATCGCAAGATGATGGGACACTCCAATATTAGAACGACACAGGGATATGCACGGATAACCGATGATAAAATTTCCAAAGATATGGACAAACTGATGGAACGAAGAAAGGAAATATCGGCTGGCGAAAAGAAGAAATAGCAAATAATCATCATAAAATAAAGGAATTATGAGCAGAGGCATAATAACAATCAGTGAAACGGTGCAGTCACTATGCCGACCGCACCCGTATGGATGATGCAATTTGAGATTGCCGACCTGTTCGGGGTGTTCTCGTGCAATGTCCGCAAGACGATACGGGTAATCTATAAGAACAATGAACTGAATGAAGCCGATACGATGCGATATATCAGGCAACCGGATGGTATCAGTTATGACGTTACAACCTTGAAATGGTTATAGCCATTGCATTCAGGATATGCAGTAAAGAAAGTGCTTTGTTCAGACGGTTTATAATAAATGAAATCAGCACCACCAAAAGAGAAACGCCTGTTACGTTGTTTGTTTCCTGTGGCAGGAGTAATAACCGATGGTATAGTTGAGGTCATCCCGTCAGCCACTTGTTTCCGTTGCCACACGTTTGAAAGGCTCCGACAACGAAACATAAGCAACTGATGGGTAATTATAAGAGCAGAAAAGGAACGGCTTACGGATGAAGTGTCAATACTGCGCTTCGTCTGTAAGCCATTCCTTTTTTCTTTTTGTCGGAAGTCTATTGCTGCCGCAATACAGGGCATACGGCAAACTGCGCTCCTTCAAGAAAAATCAAGTTATCCTTTGTCGGTAGGCGGAGCGGTAGCGTCATTCAGCATCTTTTCAATGTCGGATTCACGGTAGAGGATTTTACCGCCCAACTGGATATAGGCGATACGCCCTTCATTGCGGTAGTCCTGAAGTGTCCGGCGGCTCACCTTCAGCCGTGCCGACACCTCCTTGTCAGTGAAGAAACGCTCACCGCCCAATGTCGGGCGGTAGTTGGCGGTCAGGTGCTCTACATTATCAAGCAGTCGGTCAAGACTGCCCATAAAGTGGATTATCCACTTGTTGTCTTTATTAATCAGTTCGTTCATATTACTTTGGATTTAGTGGAATTATTGTTGTCACTCTATTTAGTTATCAGATAGTCCTGCCTTTGAACTTCGCTTCCTTTCTTCTATCCTCCACAACGGAGACAATGAGCTCCACGTCTTCGGGACGGTAATACGTCTTGTGGTTTATCTGTGAATAAGCCAGCGTGCCGTTATCCCGAAGCGTCTGTAACGTGCGAGGCTGATGTTGAGCATACGGCACACGTCCTGATTATCCATCCATTCGCTCATTTTCTTTTCCCCGTGCCGATGGCAGATGGCATCCATACGGCTGACGAAACGGTCGAACTTGGCGACCATTGCCTCAAAGGTCTTTCTTTCGATTGATACGATTTCCATATTGCCTTTCTTTTAATTGTTACTGTTTTTTGCCACAAAGAAATACATTATCCGCTGTCATGCAATGGATTTTCAAAAAGTGGCAGCGTGTTGCGCCGATATGGTAGACATTGTCCGGGGTACTGCTTTCCGTTTATCTGTGGGCAAGTCGGTGGAATACGATTTCCGTTCAGCCTTTAATTCCCATTTTTTATAAAGAAGCCACAGCCAAAATAAGGCTTAATTTAAAATAGCCCCCAATCGTACCTTTGTCCTTTCAGCTATTCATATCCGGCAAATCGGTAAAGTCCGCACCGATTTGTCAATCTCCATAAAGCAAAACCGTACAAAAATGCCTAAGAAAATCCAAGTACTTGACTGACTGCATTAAAGCACCTTACTTCGCTCCCGATAATCGGTCAAGGTATAGACCAAGACCACATTCAACAACTTAATCAATTTGTTTTTACAATGAAAAAAGAACCAAACATTACAGAGCATCAAGCTCGTGAAATCGTGGAAAAAATGGGGCGCAGGGAACCCTACACCTCCAAGTCGATAGAGACTTCTACAGGAGTATCGGTCTGGAACCGGAGGAGCCGGAACAGCCCGGCAAGACCGTCACGGAAGAAGCAGAAATACCTATGACAGATGAACCTTCAGGAGTGGCGACCGAGGAAGCGGCAATGCCGCAGAAGCGCATCAGCAGCAAACAGCGCAGGCTGTCTTTGGAGGAGTACCGCACCACCTATCTGCAAGTTCCCAAGATTATTAACCGCAAGCCCGTGTTCGTCAGTGAGACGGTGCGTGACGAGCTGGACAGGGTTGTCCGCTACCTCGGAGGAAAGGGCATGAGCGCATCCGGACTGATTGAAAACCTTGTCCGCCTGCACCTCGATGCCTACCGGAATGACATCGAGCAGTGGCGCAAACTCTGACGGGATTACGGTGGAATCGGTTGAGCCGTTGGATGCACTCCATCGGTTCGACCGATACACAAAGTGAGTTATTACATTCGGAAATCAATCCGACAGGCGGAGGATTTTTGTGTCCTCAAAGACACAGCAAGATATATTTCAGTTACCCGAATAATTCTAAGTAACTGAAAATGCCTTCACCGCCGTGGGCAGAATTATCCTCCGCAGTCGGATAATTTCGGGGTTCATTAATCAAAGATTAAGCAATGGACAAGCCATAAAATTAAAAGAATAAGAAGCATGAAGAAGAGCAAGTACGGGAGAAATCCCAAGTTGAACCCGAAGACACACTGTGTGATGGTGCGCTTCGATGATGTAGAATGGAACAGGTTTCTGACGATGTATGAGGAATCGAACGTGTACGCGAAGGCAGTCTTTCTCAAGGCGCACTTCTTCGGTCAGAAGTTCAAGGTGCTGAAAGTGGACAAGACGATGCTGGACTACTATACCAAACTGTCGGACTTCCACGCCCAGTTCCGCTACATAGGTACGAACTACAATCAGGTTGTCAAGGAGCTACGCATCCACTTCTCGGAGAAGAAGGCGATGGCGTTGCTCTACAAGCTGGAGAAGTGTACCATCGACCTTGTGAAACTGAGCCGTGAGATTGTAGAGCTTTCAAGGGAGATGGAGAAATGTTACCAATCCAAATCCGACTGACATGGCATCGGTCAAGGTCAAGTTTCGCCCATCCACCATAGGCGGCAAGGAGGGCACAATCTACTATCAGGTGATTCATAACCGTGTGGTCAGGCAGATATATACCGACTATAAACTTTCGCTTCGGAATGGCAGTCCCATTCCGAAGCGGTCATACTGTATCGTGTTCCGAATAAGCAAGAGCGGAACAACCATTTGCTTTCGATAAGCTCACGCATCAGATGGGATAAGGACAGGTTAAACAAGATTATACAGACCTTATCCCAATCCGGCACATTTGTGACGGATGATGTAGTCGTGCGCTTTCAGGACAACAGGCAGAAGCCATCGTTTAACAACTATATCCGCCAGCAGATTGCCAGATTGAAACGCTTGGGGAAGATACGCACCTCGGAAACCTATACGGCAGCACTCCGAAGTTTCAGCGGTTTTATGGATGACAAAGAGGTCTTGTTTGACCAGATTAACGCTGACCTGATAGCGGAATATGAGGCTTATCTAAAAGGCAGAGGCAACTCGCCCAATACCATCTCGTTCTATATGCGTATCCTGAAAGCGGTTTATAACCGTGCCACTGAAGACGGATTGACCGAACAACGGCATCCGTTCAAGTCTGTCTATACGGGAGTGGAGAAAACTTTGAAGCGAGCCATATCGCTTGGCGACCTTAAATGCATCAAAGGGCTGGATTTGTCGTTGAAGCCAAACCTTGACTTTGCCCGTGATATGTTCCTATTCTGTTTCTACACAAGGGGTATGTCGTTCATTGATATGGCTTATCTGAGGAAGAAGGACTTGCAGAACGGCATTCTTTCCTACCGCAGACGCAAAACCGGGCAGCAGTTGTTCATCAAATGGGAAAGATGTATGCAGGAGATTGTTGACAAATATCCCGTAAACGAAACCGAATACCTTTTGCCAATCATCACAAAAAGAGGTGAAGATTATCGAAAACAATACGCCAACGAGCTTCATCGGGTGAACCATTTGCTGAAAAAAATCGGAAAACAGCTGGACTTGCCGATACCTTTGACGATGTATGTCGGGCGGCATTCGTGGGCAAGTATTGCGAAAAGCGCAATGTGCTATCTCTGTCATTAGCGAGGGAATGGGGCATGATT
>ENA-OQCS01001590-OQCS01001590.1-human-gut-metagenome-genome-assembly--contig:-NODE-1590-length-11271-cov-1.907035_pt1 | contig 11271 bp, 19 predicted proteins | sample MGYA00242757_ERZ504575 | MGnify/ENA primary metagenome ERZ504575 (study PRJEB26092, sample SAMD00036297) | human gut metagenome | host: Homo sapiens | study: EMG produced TPA metagenomics assembly of... | reverse complement strand
TTACGCTCCTGACACGACAGAAGAAGTAACTGATAAGTCAGTTTGGTGTAAATAGTATAAAAACATTGGATTCCGTACAAAAAAGTTCCGAAATCAGGAATTTTTGTACGGAATTTCTTTTATTTGCGTACTTGGCGAAAATAAAGCATTTTTATAATACAAAATTACCTGCTTTTGTATTTTTCGCCGATATTGGCGTTTTAAATACAAATCTCAAATATCCGACAGCGAATCATTTCGGACTGGATGCCGATTTTTATTGCCGCGGTAAGCTAACGAATTTCAAAAATTTATTTGATAAATCAAAAAAGCTGATTGACAGTGTCAGAAGTAATATGGCAGAGGTTTTTCAAGAAGTAATGTTGCAGGAATGCGGCAATTTTACATGGCTTACAAAGATAGAGAAGATGAAATTATCCAATCGGGAATTGGACAATTAGAAACGGCATACAAAAAAATACCATTTAAGATAAGATTTTATGATGGAACAGAGTTTGAAGTAGCAACTGAATAAGAAATAAAGTTAAATGGCCGGTGGGTGAACCGAGAGTGGTTTGCTTACCGGCTTTTTTAATTTTAATACTACTTTAATACAACATTTATGTTGCAAAATGTGTATAAAGGTGATATTCTATTACTAGAGACAAAGAAAGTGAGGTGTGCTCAGTGGATACATATAATGTTAAACAGATAGCAGATATGCTTAATACGCAACCGGAAACGGTTCGAAGATGGATTCGTAGTGGAAGTTGCATGCGGAAAAGGCATCTAGAAAAGATGGACACGTGGTAACTGAAGGTGATTTGAATAAGTTTCTTAAGAGCTCACCTAAATATGCTGGTATGGCTGGTGGCTAGTAGGTGCAGCTATGATGATGCCGATTGCAGCGGCTCCAATTGTAGGTGGTATTGCAGCTACTTATTGGCGGCAGTCCAAAAGGCAAAGGAGACTGGTGATGAGTCTTTCTCAAAAGAGGATGTAACTAGATATCTTCAGGAAGAAATTGAGAGACGTAATCAGTCTATCAACCAGAAATTAGCAGCCATAGAACAGTTGCAGCGTGAAATAACAAATGACCAGCAGCAGATAACGGAATGTAATTTTGTATTAGGTCAATTAGCGAATGAGGAGGAATAATACTATGATGTCAGAAGAAAAAGTAACTTAAAAAACTAGATATTGCAGATTTTAGACACCTTACGTAAAGATAAGGTGATTAAAATGGCATCCATGTTAGACAAGATGGATCCAGAAGTAGCAAAGAAGGCACTTGAGCAGTTCCCCGAATTGCTAATACAACTAAAGAAATGTTAACAGAATATAAGGTATCATTGGATAAGGGATTGGAGTCTAATAATGAAAGTGTTAAAGCGGTTTATGACACGTATAATGCCATAATTACTTCACTTCAAAAAAAGCTCGAAAATGAAAATCTAACATTTGAACAGAAAAAATACATTATCGAGCAGATGAAGGATGTTGCTGAGAAAGTTGATAAGAAGGATACAGAGAATAAGCGATTTATTGCGGGTATGGCTACTTTAGCTACTATTGTAGTTGGCGGTACAGTGGCTGTTTTGGCTTCTGTTCTGGGCGGAAATACTCAAATTGAGACAGATGATATCGATAAAATTGTTTAATACTATTTTTGTGTAAAAAGGTATGGAGGGCTATTAAGTTGGATTATTCTAGTTTCTTTTATTCAATTGCTGGATGTTCAGCAACTATTATAGCAATTATTGGCGGCTTTATTGCTTCAAAATTAATAAGTATCAGTGCTGATAGAGACAACATTTTAGACAAAATTAAGGAAATTAATGATGAGCTCAAATATGAAAACTAAGCAGCACGATGATATAATAGAAAAATTAGACGATGATGATGCGCTTGATTTTGTAAGAGATAATGTGTCTATGCTGGTAGATCATAGAAGTATAGATATAGTTTATAAGCCAGAAGAAAAACCAAAGCTCGATTATTTTAAAATGGAAAGGTACTGGGTGAGAGCATTAAAAATTTGTGAAGAAATATTTGATTTGAATGAAGAACAAGTCTGTGATGTGAATTCAGATAAAGTACCAGTGGTATTGGCAAAAAAGTATACAAATGAATTTGATTATGGGGTTTGTAAAAAAGTGCTATTTGAGATTGAAAAGAGGGCAAAAAGCGAAGTGCAAATTCATTATTATTTTCTGCATCATTAATTGATGTTGGAGATATTGTTCCACAAACTGCGGGACTGTGGTATCACGAAAAAGCAGGAGAAGCCGAAAAACTGGAATTGAGGATTGGAGAATTAAAATTTGAAAAATCACAGTATGAAGAAAAAAAGAGGGAAATAAAAAACCAAAAGGAATGAAATCGGGATTGATTATTTTTATCATTTTTTCAATTTTAGGAGTTTTTTTCCCTTTGGTGTGTGCATTAATAGATTGTACATATAATTATAGTTGTTTATGTGTGCCAATTATATCACTTGGTTTATTTGTTATTTGCGTTTTAGTTACTTTTATTTATCTAGCATTGTTATTAAGCTGGAAAGATGTTGATAAGGAGGTAAATAATCATGAGAGCAGTGGTTCAGAAAGTGAATTATAAAAGAGGCTTTGTTGCGTATGAGACAGAAGATTATGATTATGGGTGGCTGGAAATATTAGATACAGTTGATTTGGAAATAGAGGATGAATTAGAAGGTTATTTTACAGATTTGGGCGAAGCTATAATTTGTAAAAAAAGTACCGGGGAGTCTATTCATGTATTTATTGAGGACTATGGAATGTCTAAGAAAAAGGCATTTGAAATGGTTATGAGGTGAAGGAAGGGACTGAGAAAATGAACAAGTTTTCGAATATAGAAGATATATCACAGTTGGAATCTCTTGGAAGTAAGGAAATAATTAGAAATGAGATAAATGCGTTAATATTTCCTTTGAACACAAATGCAAATACGTATGAAGAATTACTTGAAGTAATTAATTGCCTTAAGAAAAATTGGGTTGGTTTTAGTGATGATTTTTTGTTAATAAAAGTAAAAAATACGAATACATTTTAACAAAACTGGAAGGAAAGAAACGAAATGAATTACTAGGTATTAACGATCAGATGTATGAAAACCAAGAATTAGCACAAAAATGGTTTAAGAATATTGCAAAATATATTCACCCAGATACTGAAGGAATTGATAAGGATGCTTTTATCGTACTCAAAAAAATGTATGATACCATGATAGAGGAATAGGTGTAAGATGGGTGAAAAGAATGAAATTATTAAGCATGAAGCCCAGAACCTTGATATCAATTTCCTCATAATTCTAAATTAACTGAAAAGGAAAAATTTGCTACCTCAAAAAGCAATTAAAGAGACGGGCATTATTGACAGTAAAGGGAAAGCATATATAGGAAAAAAGAAAATAAAGGATATCCTAGTTACTGATAAGGCAGAAGCTAATAAGTTTTATAATAATTTGGATGATGAAGACAAATTTGAAAACGGGAATGAGAAGTACGCTTCGGTAGCAGCTTGTCAAAAAGAGATTACCAATAAAATACAGCAGGATCGACCACAGTTAGAACGTGAAAAATTGAAGCATTCAAGAGATTGCATGAATGCATTTATTGAATCACCGGAACTTGAAAAAGAAAGAAGTATTAATTCTGATAGAATACAGAAAGAACTTCCTACTCTCACGAAGAAAAAAATTAAGGCTGAGAATATTACGTGTGATCAATTAACCGGAGAAGAATTTGAAGACGACGCAGAAGGACATCACATGACACGAAAGAAGGATGATCCTAGTAAAGCCTTGGATCCTAGTAACATAATAGTTGTGAAGAGTAAAACCCATGACGCTATCCATAAGGCTGAGGCAAATTCGCCAGAGACCTTAAAAGAACTTGCAAAGGAGAAAGGCTGGAACGAAGAAAACATTAAGTAGTTGTTTTGTTCGCCGGAATGGTGCAACTTTTTGTAATTCACACTTAGGGGTGTAAAAAATTAGAAAAACTCTGTAACGTGCGCGAATGTTAATGCAAACTAAAGTTTCAATGCATTGCGAAGCAGTTACGCTCCTGACACGACAGAAGAAGTAACTGAAAAGTCAGTTTGGTGTAAATAGTATAAAAAACAATGGATTCCGTACAAAAAAGTTTCGAAATCAGGAATTATTGTACGGAATTTCTTTTATTTGCGTACTTGGCGAAAATAAAGCATTTCTATAAGACAAAATCACCTGCTTTTTTATTTTGCTTTTTGGCAAGCTTCAAATCCTTTTTAAACTGATTGGTAAACTGAATGTCGTATTTCATACGTCGAGAGCTGCCTTAAGCGTATCCATACTGGAATAACGCGGAGCAGAAGGATCCTTCATCATTTTTCTGCCTTCCTCAATGGCAGCGGCTGTCGTATCATTCGGTACTTCCAGTTTTAATTCAAAAGGAATACCATGCTCACGGATAGCGGTTCTCAGGAACATATTTACAGCAGTTGTCATATTCAGACCAAGTTCATTGAAAATTTCCTCCGCCTGGTCCTTGATTGCCTTGTCTGTACGAATATTTAAATTAGTTGTTGCCATACAGAACACCTCCATTCAAGTATAGCATACTCAAATATGCACATAATGTCAACACATTGTCATTATTAAAAACACATAAATTCTGCTAAAATGCATCGAAATCTCTCTGCGTAGCGATCTGCGCATAGCTCTTGGCTTCACATAGACCAGGTTTCTGCCGGAAGGCAGTGTGATAAAAAGAATGCCGCTTCGGCAGGAGAAGGTAAGACCGTATTCTGTAGTCGTGTGCTTATATTTCACGGCTTCGGTGACAGCATGATCTACAGCCCACCAGAATTGTACGATGTGTGGGTTTGACTGACGCCAGGCATCTACAAGTAGGATTGTTGATTTTTACATTCTTGTTCATTTAATTATCCTCCATAAAATCAGTTTTTGCATTGTTCATTGCCGAACGTTTATTGCTCTCCGGTACAAGCGTCGGTTTACCTTGCGGCTTTTCAATATAGGCTGTAAGCAGCTCATCGAATCTGGATTTACCAAGACACTTCTGCATGGCAGTGATACTAAGGAGCTTCTTTTCATATGGATCAAGTCTTGTTCCGATTTATGACTGCGGAAGCTGTCTGTTACCGCAGGCAGACGAAAGGATTATGGAACAGGCACTGGTAAATGAAGACGTAATGAATGCTAGAATATACCAATTTCCAACATCAGCCATTAAGTTAGACGGAAGAAAAATCAATTACTATGATTTCCTGATGTCGGCAGAGGAGCCGCAGTGTAATGCCGCAATACAAAGAATGGTCCCCAAATTAACCTGGAGCAGATAAAAGGGTTTATTGATGAAGTCCCTTATATCACCGAGTTGCAGAAAACCTTTTATAAGAGGTTTGAACAGATTTTAAAGCCTGTCTATGACATGGCAATGTCAGAAAAGCAGGAGATGTCGGAATCGAATATGACAATGTAATAGATGAACTTAGAGGATACCGTAAAAATGCGGTGTCTTTTTTATGAAGAATTGTAGGTTTGCTTCTGCCCATTTTTAGAGGAAAGGAATTTTCGAAATGAAAAATCTATGGTACAATATTTTAGAAGTTATCAACGGGATAAGTGGATCATAGAGAAAGAGCAGAACAAATCACATGTAGGTTAGTCAGATTTGTATCTCAAAAATAAATCTAATCTTTTTCTATGGCAGGTGCAAGTGATGCATCATGCTTATTTTGCAGGTACCAGCAGGGGACTGTTGCATCATTTTTGAACCCAGACTTAACGAATAAGCCATGGGATGTGCATTTTTATTGCGTACTCATGGCACTGCGAGAGTATTTGTCTGCTTACGATTTGCCCTGATTGTGGAGGAAAACTGAGAGAGCGAAGTGGACCATATGGTAGATTTTACGGATGTATGAATTATCCGAAATGTAGATATAGCAGATCAATTAAAAAATAATTGAGAGGTGTTAATAAATGTTATTTATATGTTACCCCAAATGTTCAACCTGTCAAAAGGCTAAAAAATGGCTGGATGAGCATAATATAAAATATACTGAGCGCCATATTGTAGAGGTGAATCCTACTTATGACGAATTAAAGGAATGGTATGGGAAGAGTGGACTGACCCTTAAGAAGTTCTTTAATACTAGCGGGCTTCTTTATAAAGAAATGCAGCTTAAGGACAAGCTGCCTACAATGAGTGAAGAGGAACAGATTCAGTTACTTGCTACAAATGGAATGTTGGTAAAGCGTCCACTTGTTGTAAATGGAGATACTGTGCTTGTTGGCTTCAAGGAAGCAGAATGGGCTGAAAAATTGAATTGATAATTTTTGAGAATTCGTTTATGTATATGGAGGAAAGGAGCTGAGAATCTCATATGTCAGATTTGTTTGATTATCGAACTTTGATAAATACAAGAAGATAACTGCCGAGAAGTGAAAAAGGCAGAAGGTGGATTGCCTATAGCATTATGGGAGTCGTATTCCTCATTTGCCAATTCTAATGGTGGTGTTATTATTCTTGGCGTTGGAGAGCGGCAGGATGGAACTTGGTATACTACTGGACTTAAGAATGCGGATAAACTTAAGAGAAACTTTTGGAACACAATTCATGATACTAAGAAGGTAAGCATTAATTTGCTATCGGATAAAAATGTGGAGTCCTACGAGGTTAATGGCGATACCATTCTGGTATTTATGTACCAAGAGCTAAACGTGAGCAGAAGCCTGTTTATATTAATAACGATTTATTTGGTGGCTGCTATCGTAGAGATTGGGAAGGCGACTATCATTGCTCAAAGGCAGAAATTAAAGGTATGCTCCGTGATGCTGCGGATGAGACAGAGGATATGAAGATTGTAGAACAGTTTGATATTTCTGCAATTGATACAGAGTCCTTGAAGGGATTCAGAAATCATCATAAGAGCTATCGTCCAGAGCACGTATTTAATAATTTACCAGATGATGAGTATTTAGAGAGAATAGGTGCAGCAGGATTTGGTGAGGATGGTAAATTACATCCTACTACAGCTGGGTTGCTTATGTTCGGTGAAGAATATCATATCGTAAGAGAATTTCCAGAGTATTTCCTAGATTATAGAGAGATGCTGGACCCAACAATACGTTGGACAGATCGCTTGCAGTCTAGCTCCGGTGATTGGAGCGGTAATATATTTGATTTCTTCTTTAGAGTAAATAGCAAAATTGCAAAGGATATTAAGAAGCCTTTTAAGCTTGAAGGTATTACGAGGGTGGATGATACTCCAGTTCATAAGGCAGTTCGAGAGGCTTTAGTTAATTGTTTGGTTAATACAGATTATTTCTTGCCTTGCGGTGTAGTGATTAAGAAGGAAGATGACAAGTTGGTTATCGAGAATCCTGGTAGCATTCGCACTGGTAAAAAGCAGATGCTTCGTGGTGGTATTTCAGATCCTAGAAATAAAACACTAATGAAGATGTTTAATATGATTGGTATTGGTGAAAGAGCCGGTAGTGGTATCCCAGATATTTATCAGGTTTGGGAGAATGAAGGCTGGCCAATGCCTGTGGTGGAAGAAGTTATAATCCTGACAGGACTCGTTTATCGCTTGAATTTAAGAAACAAGCGAACAAAACAAGCGAACAAAACAAGCGAACAAAACAAGCGAACAAAACAAGCGAACAAAATAAACATAGAAAAACAGAAGAGAATTATCAGTTGATTAGAAAGTATTTGAAGGAAAATGGATTGTCTAAGACAACGGATATCGCACAAGCTATTGGATTAAGCCCTGCCCGTACAAGAGCTATACTGAAAGAAATGTCAGGGCTTGAATATGAAGGCACAACAAATAATAGAAGATATCGCTTAGCTGATGATAATTAGTATAAATCGTGAGAGTTGTTCATAAAACAAAGAAGGTGACCGTTGGGGTGACTGATAGAGTGACCGATACAGAAAGAATAATTTACGGAGGCACTTATGGGAGTGATTGATATTGCCAGTAGTAAGTCTGTATGGCGTGGTATAAAATGAACAGTAAGAATGTATGAAAAAGGAAGAGAAAAATGGGAAAATCTGAGAAACAGATGGATAAAGAGCATGAGCGCAACCAGCGGATCATCGATACGGCGTTCCGGCTTTTTGTGGAAAAGAAAATAGAAGCGGTCAGTATGGATGAGGTCGCAAAAGAAGCCGGTGTGGGACGTGCCACATTGTTCCGCTGTTACAACAATAAGACGGAGCTGGCTATTGCGGTCTGCGCATCGAAATGGAAGGCTTATCTGGACAAGCTGGATGAGGCAAGACCAATCTCTTCGATACACGATATTCCGGCCATTGGAAGATTTATTTTTACGCTGGACAGTTATATCGGCATGTATCAGAACCATAAGGATCTGCTGCAGTATAATGACAACTTCAACAATTATATAACACACCAGACGGTGCGGCAGGAGGAACTGGCGAATTTCCACGCATCCCTGAATTCCGTCAACACAAGACTTCATATGATGTATGCGAAGGCAAAAGAGGACAAGACCTTCCGCACGGATATTCCGGAGGAACAGTTCATGCGTGTGACGGTGCATACCATGATGGCAGCGTGTACCCATTACGCAGGTGGTTTTATCTGGGGAGCAACGGACAACAAGGATTATACAGGAGATCTGCTGCTTTTAAAAGAAATGATCCTGAACTATGCCCAGAATGGCACCAATCTCTGATTGACATTGCAATTTCAGAAAATCTGTGATATAGTAGCCACAATTGAATATGGAGTATTCAGGTGCCGGAGCAGCCACGTAAGTAGCTGGCTCCGGTGAAAAGGGAAGCAGGTGTAAGTCCTGCACGAACTCGTCACCGTAATTAGGGAGCTGAAGCCGATAGATCACTGGGAGACCGGGAAGATGGCGGATGCAATGATCTTCAAGCCGGGAGACCTGCCTGAATGCTGTACAGAAACATTTGTTTCAAAGCCACGAGTAACTGGTTGTACGTGTGGAATGCAGAAGCGACAGAAGCTTTTTGCATTCGTTTCTTATGTGTACAAACCCTTTACCTGATACAGGAAAGGGTTTTGTTTTTGTTGCGAAAAACATGTTTCTGACTTACATATTTAAGAATACCGGGCAAGCCCCAAAATCAAAAGAGACAGAAAACCTGTCAGAGGAGGAAACATGAAAGAAGAATCGTAGCAGTAGTACTGGCAACCGTACTGGGCGCTGTATGCATCACCGGATGCGGCAATACCCAGGAGACCGTAGAGAGCACTGTACAGGTAAGCACTGAGGCTCAGACCACCCAGGCAGCGGAAACAGCAGCTACCGAAAGCACCGAAGATGCAGATCAGGCAGCAGCCGATGAAGTAGCAGCAATGATCGATGCCATCTATGTGCAGGAGAGAACTGAGAATACCGATAAGCAGTGTGTAGATGCCAAGGCAGCATGGGATGCACTGACCGACGCACAGAAGGAACTGGTAGAGGGAGAAAATGCAGATCCCGATTATTTCGGCAGAGATACCGGAGATGCTTCCAAGGATGATCCCCGTAATCAGGATGAGATCGGTGAGAACGAGATTCTGGTAGTAAGCTTCGGCACTTCCTTTAACGACAGCCGTGTGGCTGATATCAAGGGTATCGAGGATGCGATCGCAGCAGCCAATCCCGACTGGTCTGTAAGAAGAGCATTTACAGCACAGATCATCATCAACCATGTACAGGCAAGAGATGATGAGCATATCGACAACATGGATCAGGCACTGGACCGCGCTGTGGCAAACGGTGTTAAGAACCTGGTAGTACAGCCTACCCATCTGATGCACGGGGCAGAGTATGACGAGCTGATGCAGGCAGTAGAAGCTACAAGGATCAGTTCGCATCCGTAAAGTCGCTGAGCCCCTGTTAGGTGAAGTGGGAGACGATGCAACCGTTGTCAATGCAGATAAGAAAGCAGTAGCGGAAGATCTGACTGCAGAAGCAGTGAAGACCGCTGGGTATGACAGCCTGGATGCTGCAAAGGAAGATGGCGTGGCATTCGTATTCATGGGTCACGGAACTTCCCACACCGCAAAGGTGTCTTACAGCCAGATGCAGACCCAGATGAACGACCTCGGTTATGCTAACGTATTCATCGGAACCGTAGAAGGTGAGCCGGAAGAGACTGCCTGCGAAGAAGTCATCAAGGCTGTTGCGGAAGCAGGTTACACCAAAGTGGTTCTTCGTCCCCTGATGGTAGTAGCAGGTGACCATGCCAACAACGATATGGCAGGCGAGGATGAGGATTCCTGGTTAAGCCAGTTCAATGCTTCCGGTAAGTTCGACAGCGTGGATACCCAGATCGCAGGTCTTGGCGGGATCAAGGCTATCCAGGATCTGTATGTGGCACATACCGCAGCAGCAATGGCTGAGAAATAAATAAGAATCAAGATTACAAATAAAATAAGGATTAAAATCAGTAATGAAAGCAAAGACATTAATGAATAAAATCATAATCGTGGGCGGACTGAGTGCCTGTCTGCTGCTTGGCGGCTGTGGAGCAGGTCAGGCAGCGGATGCAACATCTGCAGAAAGCACATTTGCCGCACAGGAAAGTACCGTAACACCGACAGAGAGCACGGAAACGGCGGAAACTGTCAGCACAGAGACTGCGCAGGACAAGGCACAGCTTCCTGATGGTGTCTACACCGCTGAATTTTCCACGGACAGTTCCATGTTCCATGTCAGTGAGGCCTGTGACGGCAAGGGAACACTGACGGTAAAGGATGGCGTTATGACCATTCACATTTCCTTAGGCTCCAAGAAGATCCTGAATCTCTATCCGGGTCTGGCGGAAGATGCAGCCAAAGATGGTGCAGTACTGCTTGAGCCCACCACGGATACCGTGACTTACAGTGACGGCATGACGGAAGAAGTCTACGGCTTCGATGTTCCTGTACCCGTGATCGGAGAGGAATTCGATCTGGCACTGATCGGTACCAAGGGAAAATGGTACGATCATAAAGTAAAGGTATCTGATCCGGTGGCAGAGGGTGCCGCAGACACTTTTGATCTGAGCACTGTAGAAGACGGCAGCTACACCATCGAACTGACCATGGAGGCGGAAGCGGCAGAGCCAGCATCCAGTCCCCCACACAGATCACGGTAGCTGACGGAGCGGCAACGGCGATTCTGGAATGGAGCAGCCCGAACTATGATTATATGCTGGTAAACGGTGAAAAATATCTGCCGGTAAATACGGAAGGCAATTCCGTATTTGAAGTGCCGGTGGAAGCACTG
>ENA-OQCS01001589-OQCS01001589.1-human-gut-metagenome-genome-assembly--contig:-NODE-1589-length-11275-cov-4.906441_pt1 | contig 11275 bp, 15 predicted proteins | sample MGYA00242757_ERZ504575 | MGnify/ENA primary metagenome ERZ504575 (study PRJEB26092, sample SAMD00036297) | human gut metagenome | host: Homo sapiens | study: EMG produced TPA metagenomics assembly of... | reverse complement strand
TATATCAATTAGGTTTAGGAAATCTTCATCCTTGTGGTAAAGCTTTACAATCAAAAGGCTATGCTTGTAAGATGCATGAGGCAAGTTGTTCCAAAGATACAATGACAGGTCATTGGGAAATGATGGGAATTCATACGACAAAACCATTTAAAACATTTACTGAAAATGGTTTTCCTGATGAATTGGTTCAGGAATTAGAAAGATTAACAGGCCATGTCTTTATTGGAAATAAAAGTGCAAGTGGTACGGAAATTTTAGATGAGTTGGCGATGGAAGAGATTCAATCGGATGGAAAGAAATTGATACTTTATACATCGGCCGATAGTGTTCTACAAATTTGTGGACATGAAGAAGTGACAGGACTCGATGAATTGTATCGTGTTTGTCAAATTGCTCGAGAAATAACTCTAAAACCAGAATATAAAGTAGGAAGAGTCATTGCCCGTCCTTATGTTGGAGATTCGGTGGGTCACTTTACGCGCACTAGCAATCGTCATGATTATGCTTTGTCTCCATCGAGTAAAACCGTTTTAGATGTCTTAAAATCAAATGCATTTGATGTGATTGGTATTGGTAAGATTTCTGATATTTTTAATGGGCAGGGAATCACAAAAAGTATTCATTCGACTTCAAGTATGAGGGTATGCTTCAAACGATTGAAGAAATGAAAAAAAGATTTTACAGGTTTATTATTTACGAACCTTGTGGATTTTGATGCCAAATGGGGACATCGAAGAAATGTTTCTGGATATGCCGATGAACTTGAAAATTTTGATGTCTTGCTAGGGCAATTACTTTCAGTTCTTGATTCAGATACACTATTGATTATAACGGCCGATCATGGAAATGATCCAACCTATAAAGGAACGGATCATACTCGAGAGTGTGTACCATGTTTAATGTACTCACCTAGTATGAAAGAATATGGAATATTGGATGATTCAAGTTCGTTTGGTGTTCTTGGTGCAAGTGTTTTAGATAATTTTGATTTATCAAAACCATCTGATTTGATTGGTGAGTCTATTCTTAATTTGACAAAATAGAAAAAATATATTAATTTATTTTAGCGTTTTATTTTCGTTTTGGTATCCCCTATGAAACTGCCAAAACATAGGGAGGTAATTTTTTATGAATAAAATGGAACATATGGAAATCAAACAATTGGTGGTTTCTATGAGTTTGCCCATCATCATCTCGATGGTGATTCAAGCTTTATATAATATTGTCGATAGTATCTTTGTTGCCAAAATTTCAAGTGATGCACTAACCGCTGTATCATTATGTTATCCGGTACAAACAATTATGATTGCGATCGCATGTGGTACAGCTGTTGGCTTTAATACATTGCTTGCGCGATACTTAGGTGAAAAGAAATTTGATTATGCGAATAATACTATGATGCATGGAATCTTGTTAGGATTTGTGAATGGACTTGTCTTTTTAGTTTTAGGTTTACTTTTTTCTAATGTATTCTTATCTTTGTTTACATCTGATCAAAATGTAATTCCATTAGCCAATACGTATATTCGTATTTGTACGATGTTTTCATTTAGTGTCTTTGTACAAATCATTTTTGAAAGAATCATGCAGGCAACAGGAAATGCCATTTATAACATGGTTATGCAAGGAGCAGGAGCCATTATCAATATTATTCTAGATCCAATCTTGATCTTTGGATGGTTTGGCCTACCTGAAATGGGGGTTGCCGGAGCTGCTGTTGCGACTGTTATTGGACAGTTTTGTGCCATGCTTATTGGATATGTTATTACGAAGGTAAAAATAAAAGAATTGGATATTCATATACATAATTTTTCCTTTTCGACACCTATTCTATGTAAAATCTATAAAGTAGGTGTACCTGCCATCTTAATGCAGTCCGTATTAAGTTTTATGACTGTTTTTATGAATATGATTCTAGCACCAATCTCAGCTATGGCGATTACTGTATTTAGTGTTTACTATAAATTACAGAACTTCTTGAATATGGCCGTGCTTGGAATCACCAATGCCTTAATTCCAATTGTTGCCTATAATAATGGGGCCAACAGAAAAGATCGAGCAATTGAAGCTATACAATTTTCTATGATTTTATCGATTTTCATCATGGCTGTAGGAACAATTGTATTTCAATTATTCCCTAAACAATTATTAGCTATGTTTAGTGCGAATGACCAAATGTATGGGTTAGGAATACCAGCCTTAAAAATCATTAGCTTAAGCTTTGTGTTTGCCGGTATCAGTATGGTACTATGTGCTGCCTTCCAGGCTTTAAATAAGGCAAATACTTCGTTAGTGATCACTTTGGCTAGACAACTAGTCATCTTAATTCCATTGACATATGGGTTGATGAAATGTTTTGGCATTCAGGTAGGTTGGTATGCTTTTGTGGTTACGGAATTTATATGTACCACGTATTCATTATTTGAATGGAGAAAAATGAAAAGGTAGCATTCGCTACCTTTTTGCGTATTTAAATGTATACATACAAATGGATGTGGCAATGGCCACATTTAGACTTTCAAAAGTTTCCATTTCAATTTTGACAATGTGATTACTTAAATCAATCAATTCCTTGCGCACACCTTGTCCTTCATTGCCAACTAAAATCGCATATTTTTTGCTTGGCTTGATTTCTTGAAGGTCCTTATGGTTGTCATGTAAAGCTGTGGCATACACTTCAATATTTCTTTCTTGAAGCTTTTTAATTTCTTCTACTAAATCCGTTTGGATAACAGGAATATAGAATAGGGCTCCTTGACTGGACTGAATCGTTTTTGGATTGTAGATATCCGCACATCCTTTTGACATATAAATGCAGTCGATACCAAAAGAGTGGGCGGTTCTTAAAATCGTTCCTACGTTGCCTGGATCTTGAACGTTATCTAGTAATAGAATATTTTCTTCTTTTTCTGGCTTTAAGTTTAGTTTTTTACATACACCAATCATCTTTGAATTTGAATTCTGATTTGACAATTTATTTAATACTTGTTGCGTTACCGTTTCATAGTTAAATTGAATGGGACACTCAATTCCTTCAAGGATAAATAATTCTTGTAGAGCATTTGCGTGAAATGCTTCCTTAACCATATGTTCGCCTTCAACTAGAAATAAATTTGTCTTATCTCTTTCTTTTTTTTGGATCAGTTTGGCATATTCTTTTATTTTCTTATTGTTTATTGATTGAATCATAAAAAAATATTACCATACTTCGGCTTGAAAAAAAACATGGACTTCGATATAATTTGAACTGTTAAAGCAATGAGAAGACATAGTAGCTATTTAGCGCTTAGATAAGAGAGTAAACCAATTGGTGAAAGGTTTATATGAGTAGGGATAGTGAATTCACCTTTGAGTAAGAGTTAAAACCTCTTCCGTTTCATACGGTTATCATGGTCAATTAAGTGTGTCTATCAAGACGAAGCAAGATGGTAACGCGGCAAAAAGTCGTTCTTGCGTCGTCTTTTTTTTTGTTTTTAGGGAAAGGAAGAACAACATGAAAACAATCGAAGAGCTTTTGCAGGAAGCTACACAAAAAATTCAAGATGTTAAAGATTCATCTTCATTGAACGATTTACGTGTCTTGTATTTAGGTAAAAAAGGACCGGTTCAAGAGTTGATGAAGGGTATGAAGGATTTGTCGAAAGAAGAAAAACCTATCTTTGGACAAAGGTCAACCAATTGAAACAAGATCTTTCTAAGATGATTGAAGAAAAGAAAGAACAATTGGCGGCTTTAGAAATGCAAAAAAAGATCGAATCTGAAAAAATCGATATTACATTACCTGGTCGTAAACCAGAATTAGGGAATGCGCACCCATTAAATTTGGTACGCCAAGAATTGGAAGATTTATTCATTGGTTTAGGTTACCAAGTTATTGAAGGTGATGATATTGTGGATGATGAATATTGTTTTGAAAGAGCTAATATTCCTAAGGATCACCCAGCACGTGATATGCAGGATTCTTTATATATTGATCCAAATCGTTTATTGAGAACACATACTACGGCCATTCAGATGGTTGTATTAGAAGAAAGTGCACCAAATTTACCAATCAAAGTTGTATGTCCAGGTAAGGTATATCGCCGTGATGATGATGATGCAACGCACTCTCACCAATTCATGCAGATGGAAGGTTTAGTTATTGGTGAAAAGGTCACTTTAGCGGACTTAAAGGGAACTTTAGAATTTATGGCCAGAAAGTTATTTGGTCAAGATCGCCAGATTCGTTTTAGACCTAGTTATTTCCCATTCACTGAACCAAGTGTAGAAGTGGATGTTTCTTGTCACATTTGTAACGGAAAAGGATGTCCAACATGTAAAGGGACTGGATGGATCGAAATTCTAGGTGCTGGAGAAGTACATCCTAACGTATTAAAAATGGCTGGTTACGATCCAAAAAATGCAGTGGTTTTGCGTTCGGTGTAGGTATTGAGCGTGTTGCGATGTTGAAATATGGTATTGATGATATTCGTCATTTCTATACAAATGATAAACGATTCAATTCTACATTCAAACGTTATGAGTAGGAGGATTTAAATATGCGTATTTCAAGAAAATGGTTTAATCAATTTATGGATGTACAAGATCTTTCTATTGAAGAAATGGCAAAACGTATTACAGATGCTGGTTTTGAAGTAGAAGGTATTGAACATTTATCACAAGGAACAAATTTAGTGATTGGTCACGTTGAGACTTGTACAGAACATCCAGATAGTGATCATTTGCACTGTACAACTGTCAATGTTGGAAATGAAGTTGTTAATATTGTGTGTGGTGCACCAAACGTGGCTGCAGGACAAAATGTAATTGTTGCATTACCAGGTGCTGTTTTACCTGGTGGAGAAATCAAGAATGGTGTGATTCGTGGTGTTGAAAGTAATGGTATGATTTGTTCATTACTAGAACTTGGTGTAGATCCAGCTAGTTTAAATGAAGATCAAAAGAATGGTATTGAAGTATTACCAGAGGATGCACCAGTAGGAAATACAGATCCACTTGGCTATTTAGGCTTAGATGATGAAGTATTAGATATTGGTTTAACACCAAATCGTAATGATTGTTTAGCTGCATTCAATATGGCAAAAGAAGCAGGAGCTATTTTAAATCGTGAAGTTAAACTTCCTGAATATGATGGGGCAAGTGATGTTGGTGGTGCTACAAATCTACATGTTGAAAGCACAACTGAAAAAATGTCCATTGTTCTATGGAAAAGTTATTAATCATTTAACAATCAAAGAAGTCCAAAATGGATGAAAGAATTATTGGCAGCGAGTGGTGTAAAATCAATCAATAATGTTGTTGATATTTCAAATATTGTTATGTTAGAAACAGGGCAGCCAATGCACTTCTATGATGCAAAATCATTGCCTAGTCAAAGTATTGTTGTAGCGGATGGATTTGATGAGGAATATACAGCTTTAGATGGTGTAACTTATAAATTACAACCAGAAGATATTGTCATCACAAACCAAGGAAAACCAATCGGTATTGCCGGCGTTATGGGTGGAGATGATTCTAAAATTTTAGATACGACAGATTCAATTATTATTGAATGTGCAATTTTCGATCATGTAGCCATTCGTAATACAGCTCGTCGCTTGAATTTATCAACCGATGCGAGTGTTCGTTACCAAAAGGTATTGAACCATTAGCTAGTAAGAAAGCCTTAGATCGTGCTGTTCAATTGTTGATTGAATATGCCGATGCGACAGGTATTGAAGAAACGGTTCAATATGGACAAGTTCCTTATGAGCAAAATCAATTTCTTGTACTTTAACAGCTATCAACAATCGTTTGGGTACAGACTTCAACTTAGATGAAGTTGTGGATGTATTTACACGTTTAGACTTTGAACCTGAAGTGGCTGATGATTTGATTACATGCCACATTCCAAGTTCAAGAACCGATATGGAAGGTATGGCGGATTTAAGTGAAGAAGTCATTCGTATGTTAGGATATGATCGTTTGCCTAGTACACTTCCAGTTATGCCTATGACAGAAGGTAAATTAACGTATAAACAACAATTGACTCGTCAGGCACGTCAATTCCTATGTGCTCAAGGTTTACAAGATTGTTTAACATATACTTTAGTTAGTACAGAAAAGAAAGTGAATGCGATTTTCAACACGGATGAAGCGATTGAACTTGCAAGTCCTATGAGTGAAGAGCGTCGCTATATTCGTACAAGTATTTTGCCAAGCTTATTAGACGTAGTTTCTTATAACCGTGCTCGTAATATCAAAGATATCAATGTCTTTGAATTGAGTGATGTAGCTGGTGTAAGTGGTGCTAAAATGCATTTAGCTATCGCCATGAGTGGTAACTTGCAACAAACGCGTTGGACAAGTGATGTAACTGTTAGTGATTTTTATACATTAAAAGGTTTGGTTGAAGCTTTCTTAGATCAGATTGGTATTGCCGCTCAAAGAATTTCATTTGTAGAAAATGATTTGGATACAACACATTTCCATCCTTATCGCAGTGCAAAAATCATGCTTGGAAAAGATTGCGTTGGATTATTAGGTGATATTCATCCTCAATATGGTAAGAATATTGTGATGGCTGAACTTGACTTTGATGCGTTGATTGATGTGAAGAAATCAAAAATCAAATTTAGTCCAGTATCAAAATATCCAAGTGTATCTCGTGACTTGGCATTCGTATTAGATCGTGCAATGCCAGTACAAAAGGTAGTGGATACAATTAATAAGCAAGGTCGTTTAAATAAAGAATGATCATCCGTGATGTAGAAGTATTTGATGTGTATGAAGGTGAACACGTAAGTAAAAATGAAAAATCAGTAGCGTTATCGATCACATTCCAGTCGGATTCTCATACATTAAAAGATGAAGAAATCAACCAAGTGTTTGAGGCAATCTTAGAACATATTCAAAAGGATTGCAATGCGACACTTCGTAGCTAAGAGATGTTTTTGACATCTCTTTTCTTTTGCGTAACAAATCTTGTAAAGGGCTTACAAAAAGATTAAAATAAGACATATAAGGAGATTTTTTCTATGCAAAAATATATTTTAGCAATTGACCACGGAACAACAAGTACACGTGCCGTATTATTTGATAAGGCAGCTAACGTGGTAGAAATTGCCCAAAAAGAAACGACAATATCCTACCCACATCCAGGTTGGGTAGAACAAGATGCCAATGAAATTTGGCTAGCATGTTTAGCTGTGATGAGCGAGGTCATTTTAAAAAGTAAGATCAGTCCAGAACAAGTGGCTGCCATTGGAATTAGTAATCAGCGTGAAACAAGTGTTTTATGGGATGCATCAACAGGACTTCCTGTAAGCCCTGCTATTGTATGGCAGTCTAAACAAACAAAGAGTATTTGCGATGGTTGGAAGAAAAAGGGGTATGAAGATATTGTAAAGGCGAAAACGGGTCTTCGTATTGATCCTTATTTTTCTGCAAGTAAGATTCGTTTTATTTTTGATCAGAATCCAGATGTATATGAAAAGGCGAAAAAAGGGGAAGTCTTATTTGGCACGATGGATAGTTGGATCGTATGGAAGTTATCTGGTTCATTAACACATATTACCGATGTATCAAATGCGAGTCGTACCTTGCTTTTTAATATTCATACTTTGTCTTGGGATGATGAATTGCTTGAAATGTTTGATATTCCAAAATGTATTTTACCTGAAGTAAAACCTACATCCTATGCATATTGTAAGACGGCTTCGTATCATTCTTTGGTCAAGAAGTGCCAATTTGTTGTGTTGTAGGAGATCAACAGGCGGCTTTGTTTGGTCAAGGCTGCTTTGGCGCAGGTGGCATTAAGAATACATATGGTACAGGTGGCTTTATGTTGATGAATACGGGCAAGAGAATTGTCGAATCTAAAAATGGTTTATTATCAACTGTGGCTTGGCAAATTGGTGATCAGGTAGATTATGCTCTTGAAGGAAGTATTTTTGTTTCTGGTAGTCTAATGAAGTGGCTTCGTGATCAGATGCAGTTGTTTGAAAATACAAAAGATACACAGGTTATGGCTGAAAGTGTAGAGAATACCAATGGAGTTTATATTGTGCCAGCTTTTGTGGGTCTTGGAGCACCCTATTGATGATGCATGTCAGGCTAGTATTTTAGGCTTAACTTTTGGAGCTAATAAAAATCATATTGTACGTGCAGCTTTAGAATCTATGGCATATCAATCAAAGGATGTATTAGAGGCTATGAGACAGGATAGTCAAATTGAGATTACTTCTATGAAGGTTGATGGTGGGGCTTGTGCCAATGACTTCTTGTTGCAGTTTCAAAGTGACTTACTTCAAATGCCTGTACAACGCTTTAAGACAAATGAACTAACGGCTTTAGGTGCTGCTTATCTTGCAGGACTATCTTGTGGTTATTGGACAAAAGATGAGCTTGGTGTAGAACTTTCTAAAGAGTTTGTGCCTGAAAAGAGTAAAGAAGAAATGGATAGCTTGTATTCAAACTGGAAAAAGGCGGTAAAAACTTGCCAGAGTTACAAATAAAAGTTAGAATATTGGCATGGAAATTTATACAAAAGAAGATTTTAAACAAATTTTTATAGATTTAGGCATTCAAAAAGGAAGCAAGGTTTTATTGGAAGCAGATTTGGATCGTTATAGTGGCTTGGTTGGAAATGTTCAAATGTTGATTGAAACGTTGCAAGAATTGATTGGAGATACTGGCTTGTTGTGCATGCCATGTTTCTCTTATTCTTGTTTGGATCCTGCTTGTCTTGAAAACTATTATCCTTATGAAAAGTGGAAAGAGGTTCGCGAGAATTTACCTGGTTTTCATGTAATATTTACGCCAAGTGAAATATATAAGGATTGCACAAATTTATTTTTACGTTATAAAGATGTTTATAGGTCAAATCATCCTGTATATAGTTTTGCGTATTGGGGTAATTTTGATGAAGATGTTTTAAAGGTGGATGTCAATGATGCATTAAGTTTTCATGGAAGTTTATCTTTTTTAAATGAAAAAAATGCCTGTAACCTTCTTATTGGTGTGTTACCAGAAAAGAGTTTAATGGTGCAGGCACTTTCAAATGAGTATCAATTGGGAAAGACGATTGTACAAAGAGCGTTTCTTCGTTCAAAAAGACAATTGACAAAATCTTTTATTGTTCAAGTTGTAGATGAAGAAATATCTAGAGATTTACTAGATGGTTTGACAGTTCTACAAAGTGAATCGAGTTTAGAAGATGTTTATGTACTTAGAAAAGGGGAATAAAGAATTCGCAAATCTTTTCTAAGATAGCTTGATCTTCAATTGAGAAATTGTTGAATTCAAAAGAATCAATATCTAAGATGGCAACGAGTTTGTCATCTTTTTTAAAGGAATACATATTTCTGAGTTGGAAGCACAATCGCATGCAATGTGACCAGCAAATTTATGTACGTCTTCAATTCTTTGTGTTTCTTGTGTTTTAGCACAAGTACCTACAACACCTTTTCCGTATGGTATGCGTGTACAGGCAACTTTTCCTTGGAAAGGTCCTAAAGTGCATTCTTGATTTTTTTCATCACAAATATAGAAGCCTAGCCAATTGATATTATCCATTTCATGGAATAAAAGGGCAATCAAATTGGATATGTTTGCGATGTTTGGGAGTGTTTCATCCACTAAATATTTGCATTGTTCAATTAATATTTCATTCATTTTATCACCGTATTTATTTTACCAAAAAAACAATGAAATTAGTGACTTTTGTCATTGAAAAAAAGCTTTTTAAGTACTATATAAGTGAACATAAAGCTTTTTCAATATCCAGTTCGAAAACGCTCAGCCTGTGGTACAGATCCTCGCGGAACTGGCCCTGCCTGACCATCTCCGCCAGATTTCTGTTGGTCGCGCCGATAAGCCGAAAGTCGGAATGGAGCTGACCCTTATGAGCTATCTTTTGGATTTCCCCGGTTTCAAGGACACGGAGAAGCTTCGCCTGCATGGGCAGCGGCAGTTCACCGATTCATCCAAAAGATGGTGCCCGTGTCCGCCATTTCAAACTTGCCCTTCACGCCGCCGACCTTGGCTCCGTGAACGCCCAGTCTCATAACCGAACAGTTCCGATTCCATCAGTCCGGCGGCAGTGCGGCACAGTTCACAGTGACGAAAGGCCGATCCGAGCGCTGGCTGGCATATGCAGAGCCTGCGCCACCAGCTCCTTAAGGATAATAAGAGGAACAGCTTGCTGGCATCGGCAAGATGTATTATAGAAAAAGCCCTGCTTTATGCAAGGCTTTTGAAGTATGAGAAAGATTTTCATTTACCAGATTCCAAGCACATGCTGCATGGAAAGACTGGCGATCGTGATACCGATCCAACAGCAGAAACCAAGAGCGAGTGGCTTGCCGCCGGTTTTGATCAGCTTGATGATATTCGTATTCAGACCGACTGCACTCATGGCGAGGACGATGAAGAACTTGCTGAGTGTCTTCAGCGGAGTAAATACATCTGCGGATACGCCGGCTGAAGTTGCGATCGTTGTGATCACGGAAGCGAGAACAAAGTAGAGGATGAACATCGGGAAAATCTTTTTAAATTCCACTTTCTTTCCTTCGGCTTTGGAGCTGCGTGTCCGGATAAATGCGAGAACCAGTGTGATCGGGATGATCGCGAGCGTTCTGGTAAGTTTGACCGTAACTGCCTTATCCAGTGTGGCAGAACCGAGAGCGTAGAGCGAATCCCAGGTGGAAGCCGCTGCAGTTACGGAAGAGGTATCGTTGATCGCAGTTCCGGCAAAGATACCGAAGGCTTCCCCGCTTTTGGTTGAAAATCCAAGCAGTGCACCAAGTGACGGGAAGAACAGTGCGGCGAGCATGTTGAAGAAGAAGATAACAGAGATTGCCTGTGCAACTTCAGTATCATCTGCATCGATGACCGGTGCAGTGGCAGCGATCGCAGATCCTCCGCAGATGGATGAGCCGACCCTACGAGAATCGAAGTATTCGATGGGACATTCATGATCTTGCGGAGAACCCACGCAATGATCAGAGAAGTACTTATCGTACATACGATGATCGGAAGGGACTGCTTTCCGGTCTGTAGAATAACACCAAGATTCATTCCAAATCCGAGCAGTACAACAGCTGTCTGTAAAATAATCTTAGAAGTCCATTTGATACCTGGTTCGGCTTTTCCTTTATTGGTCCATACTAGTGTAATCAGCATTCCGGCCAGGATCGCGATGACAGGTCCGCCGATAACCGGGAAAGCCTTTTCAAGAAGCCATGATGGGATCGCAATCACAAAACAAACCAGTATACCGTTTAGGTTTTGTTAA
>ENA-OQCS01001588-OQCS01001588.1-human-gut-metagenome-genome-assembly--contig:-NODE-1588-length-11291-cov-2.662397_pt1 | contig 11291 bp, 10 predicted proteins | sample MGYA00242757_ERZ504575 | MGnify/ENA primary metagenome ERZ504575 (study PRJEB26092, sample SAMD00036297) | human gut metagenome | host: Homo sapiens | study: EMG produced TPA metagenomics assembly of... | reverse complement strand
TTTGGCTATCTGTACACCCTAGTAGGCGTATAGTAAATAAAATATAGATTTGCTAGGTATATAACCTACCGATTATCAGTATTTTAACCCATTTAAGTATTTTTATCAAAGTAAATGCTTTTATTAGAAATCTTTTCTATATCTTTGCAGCGTAAACAACAAAAATCGTACAAAAGGATAAAAAAATGAAGCAGTACATACTTTTATTATTCATCATGATACCACTTCTCTCCTATGGCAAGACCGATGAGGAAAAGCTATTGGAGCGGGTTGACCACGCCATAGAAATGGACAGCCACTACAAGCAACAGAAAGAGAAGGAGCTCAAACGACTGAGACGACTGGCAGGCGATGCAATCACTGACGAGGAAAGGTTATGTTACCTCGACAGTCTCTATCGTGCCTATAGTAACTATCGCTACGACTCGTCATGTGCCTATGTGAGTAAAGGACTCCAACTGGCAGAAGCTACCCATAACACCTTTTATATTACTTGCTTTAAAATACACCGGGCATCCGCGCTCTCGGTGGGAGGATTCTATGCCAAGGCGGAAAACATTCTGAAAACACTCGACCCTAAGCAAATGCCCTACAAACAAAAGCTGTATTACTACTTCACCTATGCCTGGCTGTTCAATTACTGGGAATCTTACGCTGCCAAATCGGAATTTGCAAACGATTTCAAAGCCAAGAAGAAGTATTATATGAGAATTTTGCTTGATAACTTCAATGAAAAAGGCAAGAAGTCGGCTTATTACCAGTATCTGAAGGGAGAATATATCTTTCTCAGCTCCCCTACCCACAAAAGCGTCTTAGACCACTATCTCAATGCTTTCAAGAAGACGGCTAAAAATGACCGACTGCATCCTATGTCTGCATACGGCATAGCACGTTACTACAAAGACCTCGAACGGTATGATCTGTATTTGAAGTATCTGGTAGAGGCTATAGAGTCTGATGGGATTTGCCAACTCAAGGAGACAATAGCCCTTCAAAAACTTGCCTATTTTCTCTACGAAACGGACAAAGACAACAGCAAGCGTGCCACCCGATATATTCAGCATTCCATGGAGATGCCCAGTTTTTCAACAACCGCCTCCGTATGATAGAGATTTCAAACATCCTGCCAGTGATTACTACAAGCAACCAGCAGGCTGCAGAACGTTCCCGTACCCGAATGGAGATTGGACTCATCTGTGCCTGCATCATCTTAACCATCATTCTGAGTCTTACGATAGCCAACACCAAACAGAAAAACAGTTTGAAGAAAAACCGACAGGAGATTGCGGCACAGAACAAACAGCTGGCTGAACTCAACAAGCGACTGATGGATACCAATAAGCGACGTGAAACCTACATGACTCTCTTTATGGATATCAGTGCCCTGTATATCCGCAAACTGGATGACTACAGAAAACTGGTGAGCAGAAAAGTAAAAGCCAAGCAGACAGACGACTTACTGAAGAGCATCAACAGTTTCAAGCTGGCAGAAGAGGAATCGTCTATGTTCTACATCCGTTTCGACAAGGCTTTCATGGAACTGTATCCGAATTTCGTTGAGGAACTGAATACACTTCTCAAGCCTGAGCACCATATCGTGCTGCCACCTTCTAATGAGCTGACAACCGAAGTAAGAATCTATGCCCTGATGAGACTGGGCGTAACGGATAGCCAGGAAATAGCAACCCTGCTGTACTACTCTACCAGACCATCTACAATTACAAGTCGGGAATGAGAGCCAAGGCGCTCAACAGGGAAACCTTCGATCGGATATCAACCGACTCTGCCACATTATATAATAAGTAAGTTCGCACGTCCTGAGGCGTACGGAACTTACTTATAAAAGATTAGTCACGATGGATAACGGTTCCGTTAGCCTGATGGGTAGCAAGAACCAGGACTTCTGCAATCTGCACATGTTCCGGAGCACTGGCAGCATAGAAAGCCACATCCGCAATATCATCACCATTCAATGGTTCGATACCCTGATAAACACTGGCAGCACGCTGATTATCTCCATGGAAACGGACATTAGAGAAATTCGTCTCCACCAAGCCGGGCTTGACATTGGTAACACGCACCTTGGTATGAGCCACATCAATACGCAAGCCATCGGTGATAGCCTTGACGGCAGCTTGGTAGCACAATATACATTGCCACCAGCGTAAGCCGCATCACCAGCCACACTACCTATATTAATAATGTGTCCATGATTACGTCTCACCATACCAGGAACAATCAGACGAGTCATGGTGAGGAGTCCCTTGATATTGGTATCAATCATCTGATCCCAATCCTCGAAACTACCCTGATACTCAGGTTCCAGACCACGAGCCAAGCCTGCATTATTGATCAGCACATCAATATTGCGCCAACCCTGCGGAATATAATCCACAGCCTTTCTTGCCGCTTCACGGTTACGCACATCAAAAGCCAGAGCAAGGACCTGTACTCCCTCTGCCTCCAACTCTTTCTTGAGAATTTCCAGTTTTCCGGTGTTTCTACCCGTAATGATCAAATCGTAGCCACCTCTTGCAAAGCGGCGTGCACAACCCTCGCCAATTCCGCTGGTTGCACCTGTGATAAGAGCAATTTTCATATACTTTGAACTTTGATATTTGAACTTTGAACTTTATGATTAGTTTGCCTGGAGCAAAATCTTCCTGATTTCTCTATGATTCCATTATAGGATGAGAACTCTCACTTCGCATTCGCCATTTTCTCTATCTGATTCATCGGGCATTTGTAATACACACTCTGAATCGCCTTGTTGATGATACCATGACCAACTGCGAGTATCGTCTTATCAGGATACGCCACCTTCAACCAAGTGAGGAAGTTCTGTGCCCTCGACTTCATCCGCTCCAGGGTCTCGACATTATCCGGCCAATCCTTCGGATCTTTGGGAAGAGAAGGAATGAACTTACCCGTAAAATCTCCCCAGTCACGTTCTCTGATTAAAGGAGTCGTCTCTATTCTCTGGAGAATATCGTCTTCCGTCAAGAATGTAGAAGCATCTGCAGTTCCCTTCAAGTGCATTTCTGCCTCCAAATGGGGACGGGCAATGATGGCACAAGTCTGCATGCTGCGATAAAGATCGCTCGAAACGAAGACGTCAATGTGGTCATTTGCCATTTTCCTTGCCACTTCTTCAGCCTGCTGATGCCCACGTCATTCAGCCTTCCTGGAGTCTGCCCCTGCATAATCTGGGCGGCATTATCCATGGTCTCACCATGTCGAACTAAATATAGCTTTGTCATATTGAATATTGATCATCATCAGATGGCCATTCACCCATCTATTTTATTTTTGCTTACAAAATTACTGATAATAATTGAAATGAAGGAATAAATTGCGTTAAATATGATATAAAAGCGAGAGAAAAAACTTGTGGTATCAAAAATCTTTCGTACTTTTGCAATAGAAAGGAAATACTTTTCAAGAAAAGGAAACGCAATATTGCAACACAACATTATAAATCAATTGATATGAAGTAATACAAAGTTCATTATTTCGAGCTTATGCGCCATCATTGTAGGTGCTCTACTCATACAATACAGAGAACAGACAGTCACCTGGATTACCATTGCCATCGGTGTATTGTTTTTCCTCTCAGGCGTATTCTCATTACTCAGTTATATGAGTGCCAAGCGAAATGCAGAGAAAATGAAGGGACAGTATCTCTACGATGCACAAGGCAACCATATCATAGGTATGCGCCCTAACTTTCCTCTTGTAGGACTCGGTTCTCTCATCTTCGGCCTGGTACTGGCACTGATGCCAAATGTATTCATTGCCTGGCTGATGTTTATTCTCTCGACAATACTGATTATGGGCGCCCTTACCCAAATGGCGAATCTGGTATCTGCAGCCAAGATGGGCAGAGTGGGCATTGTATATTGGTTGATGCCTACACTCCTGCTGCTGTTGGGGTTGTTCACCCTCTTCAGCCCATCATCATTGCCTCTGCCCCATTACTCGTTATCGGATGGGCAATGCTGGTATATGGCGTAGTAGAAGCCGTCAATGCCCTGAAGGTTTCCAACAACCGACGCAGATGGCAGAAGACACAGGAAATACAAAAGAGATAATACGAAAAAAGCTTCTATCATGGGATTCATATCCGAATGATAGAAGCTTTTATGGTTTTAATCTACCAATCCCTCTACATATCTGCAGAGAATACCGATACCGGTAGCATTCTCTCCTCCCTGAGGAATGATGATGTCTGCATAGCGCTTGGTTGGTTCGATAAACTGTTCGTGCATAGGCTTGAGCACCTTCAGATAACGATCTACCACCATGGAAACCGTACGCCCCCGATCGATGGTATCACGCTGAATGTTACGGATCAGGCGCTCATCGGCATCTGTATCCACAAACACCTTCAAGTCCATCAAATCACGTAATTCCTTATCCACCAAAGTCATGATTCCCTCTATGATTATCACTGGCTTAGGTTCTACATGAATCGTTTCCTTCTCGCGGTTACACTTCAGATAACTATAGGTAGGCTGCTCGATTGCCTTACCGGCACGAAGGTCGGCAAGCTGCTGATGAAGCAACTTCCAATCGAAGGCATCTGGATGATCGAAGTTGATGGCTCTACGCTCTTCCTCAGTCATGTGGGTTGTATCATTATAATAAGAATCCAGAGGAACAACTGCCACGAAATGAGGAGGCAAAGCTTCCACCAATCTCTTGACTACGGTAGTCTTACCGCATCCGGTACCACCAGCGATACCGATCACTGTTACTTTATTTTCTGCCATATCTCTTATTTTTCCAATATATCATTAAACATTTTCCGATAATACTCCGCCTTCTTCTCTACAGCCATCGGATAAGCTACTGCTGCTAGGCATACGATAGAGACGGAACTTACGGTTTTCGAATTCAAACTCCACAAATCCTCCCATCTCCGGTTTTTCCTTGATACCGAAGTGTTCGGAGAAGACGTTGGTTGCCAGTTGTCCAGCAGTAAGTACCGCCGTGCAATTAGGCAGGGAACGGAGCATGCCGTCCAGGTCGGAAGGCTGAACCACCTGCAAGTCTTTGTCAGATGCCGTATTCTTGGTACGGATCACCTGCTGGGCAGTATCATAGATAGCCACCCCCTTCTGCATCAGGAACTCCTTGATGGCATCCAGGCGATAAGTCTTGTGCTCCACATCTACGAAATGAAACTTGTCATCAAAGTAGATGATACCGAAGATTCGCCACATATCATTCTGGAAATTAGGATAATACCAGGCATACACCAGCGCTTTCTGCCGGCGGAAAGGTTCCGAGCATCAGCAACCTGGCATTGCCCGGCAACCATGGTTCAAAAGGATGAGACTCTAACATTTCTACTTCTTTTTTACCAGATACAATACTACAGGCAAGTGGTCGCTGTATCCATTCAGCCATTTACCGCCAGCCTTGGTACGCAACGGCGCTCCCTGATAACGACCCTCCTGCTGGATGAGATAATCTCTGCGGAACACCTGATGATTCCAGTACTTCAGACTGCGATAGCCCTTCTTCTTTCCATCCTTGTTCAGAAGATTAGGAGTCAGCACAATCTGATCGAAGAGATTCCATTTTCCTCTGTAGTAAAGAGTTCCTTTTGCTTCCTTTGCCAGGATGTTATACCAAGGGTTATACACATCCCCCTCACCTACTTCTGAGATTTCCGACTTGGCACGGAGAACCTCATACATGCTCTTGCTGGTAGGATCATCGTTCATATCTCCCATCACAAACACCTTCCATTTCAGGATTCAGGCGAAGCAGGGATGTCTTTCACAGCCTTGGTCTGACGGGCACCACTCTCACGATAGAAAGAACCGGAGAACTGACTTGGCCAGTGACAAACGATGACCGCCACATCATCCCCCGCCATCTCACCTCTCACCGTAAGAAAACCACGGGTATAAAAGGCAGAATCCTTTGCCAACTCCTGCACATAAGGAACCAGCTTCACATTCTTCACCGTAAAAAGAGCCGGATTATAAAGCAGTGCACAGTCGATGCCTCGCTTATCCGGACCTTCGATATGGCAGAACTGCATATTGCGAGCCTTCAAAGGCAGCTGGGCAGTAAGGTCTCTCAGTACATTGGCATTCTCAACCTCGGCAAGACCGATGAAGGCGCAACCTGCATCAGGCAGCACATCCGTACCCATATCAGCCAAGCACGAGACATATTCTTCAACTTACTCGTATATTTCTCGCTATTCCATCCCTTAGCAGGCAGATACTCATCATCATTCTTGCCGGCATCATGACAGGTATCAAAGAGATTCTCCTGATTATAGAATCCAACGGCATAAACCTGAAACTTTTTAAGGTTGAATTTCTGCTCCGCTTTCTGCGCCCAAGCACCCAAGCCAGCCATGAGCAGGGCTGCCAATAATAGCATTTGTCTTTTCATTCTTTTTCTCGCTTTAAAGTTATAACTATATGATACATCATCTGATGTTCTCAAACTAATATGCAAAGATACCGCATTAATTACAATTATCATCATAAATGGGAATAAAATTTTGAGTTTTCATTCATTTTTAACACATCCAGCCCCCTTTTTACCACTCTAAAAGATCATTTTCCACCTTATTTATATACACACAGACATCTAAATCCCCAATATTTCTAAAAAACACCAGGAAATATTTGGTGATTTCAGGAAAAAGCAGTAACTTTGCACCCTGAATTAGGTAAAGGCTATAATGGGCATGCCCTGAAGAGGGACATGAAATGATGTGAAAGCATCCCCATAACGTCTATTTTTTAACAAATTAATAATAAATAAAAGAAAAATGAAAAAAGGTATTCATCCAGAGAACTATCGTCCTGTAGTATTTAAGGATATGTCTAACGGCGATATGTTCCTCTCTCAGTCAACATGCAAGACTAACGACACTGTAGAGTTCGAGGGCGAGACTTATCCAGTTGTTAAGATTGAAATTTCCAGCACCTCTCACCCATTCTACACAGGTAAGAGCAAGCTCGTTGATACTGCTGGTCGCGTTGACCGCTTCATGAGCCGTTACGCTAAGTTGAAGAAGTAATATATATACCTTTTTTAATAAGGATATATAATATCGAAAGATAGAAAGTGCATTCCAACGTAGTTGCATATACGTAGGAATGCACTTTTTTGTGTTTATACCAATCAGGTATTCAACCAAAAAGAGAGCCAAGATGGACTATCCCATCCTGACTCTCCATACTATGTGAAATAAAAGCTTTCAGTAAAACTATCTTCTCTTGTTCAATTGCTTCACCGTGCCAGCCATTGGCTTCATGGTTACTCCACTTCCGAATGAAGTTACAGCTGATGCAGAACGTGTAAGCTTCTTGGCATAACCGGTAGTAGAAACCTCAGATAAATCGAAGTAGATGATATCCCCCTTCACCTTACCGGTACCAATCATATAACCATAGAAGGTATTATAATTCTTGCCTTTCTCGGCACCGAGATGGAAACCGTACTGGCTAGCACCTGCATCCAACACGAAGGTGGCACCACTGGCATACTTCAGGTAGATATCTCCATTGTTATCGATATACCAGGAGAATTTCAGGGTCTGCTGATCGGTAACATTTCCCTGATTATCATAAACCTCATCTATCTCCACACCACTTCCACTCAGGGCATCGCTCTGGTTTCCGCTCTGATAGAATATCATATTGGCATAAAACTCATCATAGCCTCTTGACATACCATCATCCTGGATATAGGAATACTTCACCGGACCATACCACTCACCAACCAAGGTCATCGCCTCATCGATCAGATCATCATCATGTGATCCTTGCGAACCTTCATACCAATAATCCTGGTTCCATCCCCAGCCACCATGGTTGTAATCATCGTACCATCCATAAGGATCATCCCAATAATCATCATCCCAAGGATCATCATCACAACTGGTAAACGTAAAGGATACCGCAGCTATCGCCATCAGCATCACGAAAAGTCTCATTTTTCTCATATCGTAAGATTTTTATTTTATTGTTAATATCCGTACAGAACTCAGACCCTTAACAGATCTGGTTCCTTGAATGATGGTGCAAAGATAAGGCAATTTTTACACCTAGCAAAGGGAAAAGAGGAATAATCTAGGGGAAAATCCCTATTATATAACAGTTTTTCCCTACAAAACCTTGTCATTCTCAAAAAAATACACTATCTTTGCATCAATATTTATGCATATTTACCAACAAAGGCTAACAAACAGAATGTCAAAAACAGATAATATGATTAAGAGAGCCATTTATAGCATACTCCTCATACTCATAACCTCACTGAAGGTTATGGGACTCCCCTACTGCGATGTTCGCAAATTCTCCATCATCGACGGACTTGCCGCCAACACGATTTCCGACATAGCACAGACACCCGACCGCCTGATGTGGTTCAGCACATGGAATGGAATCTCCTATTATGACGGAAATTCATTCCATACCTTCCGTGATGAGGCAGACGATATCGATCTTCTTTCCACCAACCGCTTCATGGGCATCTATGCAACAGCCAGAAACAACGTGTGGTGTATCACTGCGAGCAGACGCCTCTATGCCTACGAGACCATATTGTGTACCTTTATTCCTGTAGGTGACATCATCAATAAAACATATAACATCGATCTGCGCGTAGATAAGATTTATCCAATCAAACAAGGCAACACCTGGGTAACAACCCAGTCAGGCGATTATCTGATACGTATCAATGGACTCCAGAGAGAGGGAAATATTCCAGAACTCATCAAGGTCGGACAAGACGGACTCCGAAGCGGAAACGTATGGCATATCCGGGCAGATAAGAAAAAACGCGAATGGATTCTCACCGACAAGGGAACTACCATCTACCACCATCAATTCAGCACCCCCATCCCCTTCAAATGGGTAAGAGAAGTGGGCGATAATATCTTCCTTGCCACCCAAGATGGACGCCTCGCCGTATTCGATGAGAACAACAAGCTGAATATGATACCACTCCCAGCCGGAGTAACCCGCATCAATCAGCTCAAGAACACTGGCTATCAGCTCCTGATAGCTACTAACCTGGGAATAATCATCTACAATCCACGCACCTTCAAGACAGAAATCATCAACGTACAAAGCCCTGGCCAGCCATTAGCAGAGGTAAAGAATATCTATACGGATGATTTCGGTATGGTATGGGTATTTACGGATGGTATGGGTGTAACCCTGGTAAATCCAAAGACTTCAACCAAGCAATGGCTGTTTGCCGACCAACAGGATCCTATGGACCGCACCACCTCCGACAGTTTCTTCATCACCCAAGATGAAAACAAGACTCTATGGATTGTGCCGAATGGAGGAACCTTCAGCTACTTCGACCGCAAAGCCGGCAAACTGGTACCTTATCTCCTGAGGAGCAACTCTTCGGGCAACTACCGTGTGCCTACGATCGGAAAGCATTTCCTTTCCGATCAGGGAATCCTCTGGATAGCAGGCACTCACGATCTTACCCAGGTAGCCTTCAAGAACCATACGTATCGCTTAAACAAACTGGAGAATGGAGAAGCAGAAGTACGTGCACTCTGCAATACTCCAGAAGGATACCATTGGACCGGTTATGCGAATGGTGTCGTGCAAGTAACTGACAGTAAGTATCAAACCGTAGGTATCTGGCTCCAGGCGGTCAGATTGTACCTAACCAGGTGCCATTCTGTCCATATCCAGTATATTCAATCTTCTGTGATACACGGGGCAGGATTTGGATAGGAACCAAAGGCGACGGACTCTATGTCCGGTCGCATGAAGGCGTAAGCCATTACGAGCACAATCCAGCAACAAGGCATCGTTACCGCACAACGACATTTATGATGTAGTAGCTGACCGCCATGGCAGAATATGGGTTGCCACCTATGGTGGCGGACTGGCTCTTGCCCAAGAAGGCGAAACTGGTCTATTCTTCTACAACAGGAACTTTGGTTTGCCATGACCTCAGAATAGTTTTGCAAATATACGATGCGTTTTCTGTACCCCTACAGGAGAAATTCTGGTAGGTACCACAGACGGTCTCATTACATTCGGCGATAACTTCAGGAATCCGCAACAGATCAAGTTCTATCAAACCTGCTATATTCCCAACGATACCACATCATTGGCAGCCAACGATGTCAACTTTATCATAGAGCATAGCAATGGCAAGACCTACTTCTCTCAGTTAGGAGGAATTCTGGAAAGCATCGTCAACAAGAAACTGCTGCAGGACAACTTGAAAACAAAGTATTTCAAGAACATCAACTATAATGAGGGTATCGTGCAAAGCATGATAGAAGATAACGAGGGCAACCTATGGGTAATCCGTGAGTCGAGTATCGACAAATGTAATCTGAAGACAGGAAAGACCACCGTTTTCGGTCCGAACGACTTCGATTACAACATCTCCTTCACCGAGGCTCGCCCTACCCATGATCCAGCCACGAACGACATTTCCGTAGGAACTCCATTCGGATGGCTGACCTTCAATCCAGCTACCCTGAAGAAGAGTCAATACCAGGCTCATATCATCTTCACTTCGCTGCACTTTACCGGCGAAAGCGAGTCTATCCCTATCCTGCATAGCGAGAAGATCGTGATTCCAGCCAACAAGCGAAACCTGACCATCAGCTTCGCTTCGCTCGATTATTCACGTAAGTATCAGATGAAATACCGCTATCGACTGGAGGGACATACTCCTCCAGGAAAATGGATTGACAATGGTAGCAGCAATACTATCGGCTTCAACCGAATCTCACAGGGAGACTATATTCTCAAGGTATCAGCCACCAACTCCCATGGTGTATGGAGCAAGTACATTGCAGAACTTCCTATCGAGGTACGTCCTACTTCTGGGAAAGTGTATGGGGCAGATTCACCCTGCTGCTAATGCTCGCTGCAGTAGTGGCAAGTATATTCTACTCCTATAACAGGAAGCAGCGTGAAAAGCTGGAGCACGAAATGAGTCTGATGAAGAACGACTTCTTCAGCGATGCCAGCCATAAGTTGCGCACCCCGCTGACCCTGATTGGCGGACCACTGCAACACGTCCTGGAAACAGAGCACGGCATCACCCGAAACAGTAGGGAAATGCTCGTCATTGCCCTGAAGAACTCAAGAGAAATGCTGAATATGCTCAACAAGGTACTGAGATTCGACGACAATGCCAACTTCCTGGTCAACGGCGGACTCAACGAAAACGTCAATGAGGAAGGCAATGAGATGGAAAAAGTTGAAGGCGAAAATAGACGACACCACCGTATCCAAGTACCTGAAGGAATTGGAAGAAGA
>ENA-OQCS01001587-OQCS01001587.1-human-gut-metagenome-genome-assembly--contig:-NODE-1587-length-11307-cov-3.620215_pt1 | contig 11307 bp, 14 predicted proteins | sample MGYA00242757_ERZ504575 | MGnify/ENA primary metagenome ERZ504575 (study PRJEB26092, sample SAMD00036297) | human gut metagenome | host: Homo sapiens | study: EMG produced TPA metagenomics assembly of... | reverse complement strand
CTGTTCTTTTTCAAACCAAATGCTTCAATAGCTCAGTTGGTTAGAGCACCTGACTGTTAATCAGGGGGTCGTTGGTTCAAGCCCATCTTGAAGCGCATTACATAAGCCTTGCAAGTCGATTACTTGCAAGGTTCTTTTGTTTTTATACATTTCAAAGTTGACAAGTTGAAAATCACTAAGGACTTTCAACCGTCAACAAGAAACTTCATTTTCAAATTGTCTTATCTCGAAAAAGATAAATTCTGAGGATCCAAAATAATCTTAGACACCTTCTCATTGAACAAAGCCATAATATCTTCATATGAAACTTTAATAAACTTATAGTTCTTATGATTGCGAATTTTATCATCAATAGTCTTTACAGGCTTCAAACGAGAATTCATATATTCATCAATTGTGCGATTATAAAAAGGATGCTGTGGGTCTGTTATTATATACTTTCCATGAACATCACCATACCCTCCTGGCATTGCAAAAGATTGTGTTTGGATTTTGCTAACAAATAACCGTAAGCTAGAGAATATATCGTCAATACCATCTTCATCAGAATCTAATGAATAGTACAAAGCATCCAACATAGGTACAAATGCGCCAAAAGCAGTACAAACATCTTGACCCGAAAAATAATTAATATAAGAAAAACCTAATGATATGACACACAACAGTGTCAATAATAACATCCAATATTTACATTTACTATCCATATGCATTTATTCTTTAGAATCTCTTTTGATAAAAGTAAATCTTGTCTTCAAACATGGACGAAGGGAAAGATCGTAGGTTCCCATCTGGAAATAGTTACGACTATCCTTGCTTGGATTCAAGTTCTGATAGAAATGAAGACCACGACCAAGGGTGATGTCCCAATCATTACTAGTGCGGATGTAACGGTCATGAGAGTTTTCATCAAATTCATATTCAAATGTCATTATGTTGCCATCCATATCAGCCAGGGTTTCCTTGATACCACTCAAACTATCTTTTATATAAGATGACTCTTCTACCGTATCGCCGAGTTTTGTAATCAACTTAAAAACTTTACAGTCACCTATCTTTACCAATAATTCGATGAATCGAACCAAATTGGTTACCTGATAGCCATGTGACAAGTAAGGTTCTTCGAGCATAACCACCTTTGCCCCCTTCAGATAGTCAGCAAACAAGTCATCATAACCATAACCTATATCGCCATATTGCACATCAATTGTCTTCTCTTTAGGAGAATCATCTTCAACAATTAGAGGTTTCATCATAGGACGATCCTCCATAACCTTTGAAGGTGCATTCTCAAAAGGCATTTCATCATAAGCTTCGGTCAAAACTGCCACTTCAGGATCTTTACGAGGATTCTGGGTTGCCTTGCTATACTTACTTTCCGGACAATATACTATAATTTTCTTTCCATCCCTATTTATATATGACATATTGATACGAGCGTATTCCTCATCAGGCTTACGCTTATTCAATTGTTCCTTCACACGACGACGGCCTTCTATCGCATATTCCACTATTTCATCGAACTCCTCATCAGTTGGTTGACCTGTCGGGAATAACAACTTGATAAAGCCAGATATCGTTTTTTGTAAGGCACGGTTATCACGGCCTTCAATATTATCACCCTTCTTCAAACGGGCATTGACTACCCCCACGTAGTCACTATCATGCACAAATAAGTAATGAAGTGCCTCTGACATATAATCCGTGATCAATCCAAAACCGTTATTATAAGCACTGTCATCAATCTTCGGTATCTCCCACCCTGGAATATAGTTGTAGATACGATCGATTACAGCGAGATCAAAAGCTTCAGGCAAAGTAACCAGCAAATCTTTATCATAGTTATTAACTATCTGCTGGATATTCAAGTCAAAGTTACCAACAAAAGAGAAACTGGCATAGCCTGTCACTTCCCTACCACGCGAGAAACGACCATTAGCCATATAATCTTTCATGATTTGCACGGTATCGGCATCCTTGATTTTCATCTTGGCAACCTCATCAAAGGCGACATTATCCCAATAACCAACAGCACCCACTTGCTTGCGTTGATTATTATATAGTAATGTGGCAGTTGAAGCCTGTCCACCAGACAACAAAGTAGAATAAGGAGAGAACTCCGAATAAAAATAGCTCTTACCGGTACTTCTGCCTCCCAACTCAATGCTATTATAATTACTTTGAACCAATGGCAGGAAGCGGGAGAGAATATGAAATTTCAATCTTCTACCATTCTTATCGCTATTCAGCTGACGTGATCTTTCAGAAAGCCAATCAGGATTAATGCCAATACTACGAATCAGAACATCCATCCACTCATCAGTAGTAAATTGCTCACGACCACGAAAGAACTTTTCTGCATCAAAATGGGCAATTTGGATAGGGCGCAAATCTTCGATGAAGAAGGCATAGTCATCCTCCTCCACTTCATTATATGCCAAAGTTATCTCAGCCAGATGCCACTCTCGAGCAATTTTTCGTTTTCCTGATAGAAACAAGGATTGATGGCAATACGCTTGGAGGCAAAGTTCTCCATCTCAGCCCAGTAACGCTTTTCCCGCTCCACATATTTCACATGAATCTTATCAATGAATTTATGGCGTTTTTTCTGCTCTACGATTGCCTGTGCCTTGTTAGATTCATCTGGTCGAACATAGCATTTTTCTATGGTTTGCAGCACAGCTTCTTTCCCTCCTCTATTTCTTCGGGATCCTCACTGGCACAATAACGTGACAGCAGGAACTCCAAGACAAAGGAAGGAACGTTCACAGCACGCTTAATATCATGCAGCAGGTCCTTGCGAACCACCTTTCCTGGGAAAGCATGGTTAAGTTTCATATCTAAAGCATCCATTTACAAATCATTTTCAAAGTTCAACTTCAATGTAGAGAGCGTAGCATGGGTATCGGCGTCCAACGCAGACACAACAATACAGTCACCCCCATATTCTTCATCTATAACTATCGGCTGACGGTATTGAGTAACACCAGAAGGTATTTGTGCTGTCTGCGTAACATCATCATAGAATTTACACTCGGTGCGCTATTGCATGGCCTCGCCATCAGCCACTATTAATCTTATATTTACTCCATCTGCAAACAAATCATCCTGATGGATATTAATATCAATCAACGGACGGCAAGTATAAACTGTACCAGACGTATTCCCCTTATACTTTAATTCCACGCTGTATTTCTGCTTCTTCTGCTTATTCTGCAACTGCACAGTTATCACAGGTACCACATTCTCCTGGAGCGACAAGCCTTCATGGTAAAACACTTCACCTTTTCTAAACACAGTAAAGTTCTTGGCATAACATAGTTTCATAACCTCAGCATCCAGTCCCAGTTCTTCAGGAGTAAAGGATAAGGTATCCTCGCTGTCATTCAGATGACCTACCAACAAGCGACTTTCTTCCAGCGAGACATCACTACCCATAGGTTTATCTATCAAATTACCCACATGGAAACTTGACTGCACCATAAATCCATGGTCAGCAACAAAGACAGCCATATCAAAGCCTTTTTGCTTGCAGGCATTCAAGGTACGCGCCAGACGCACCAACACCTTATCCATCACGCAAGCCCACTCAACTTGATTTCTTCTCCAGCAGTATCCATATCCTGACTTCTTATAACCAACAATTGTACATTGTCTTCTATGGCAGACATATCGAAATTTTCCAAGCGCACATCTTGCGTTACTACATGGGTTTTCTGCTGCAAATAATCCAGTCGGTCATCAGGCGTTATAATCACTCTGCCATCTACAGAAGGTTGCAGTTTTCCGTTTTGTTCCACAACTTTCACATGTCCCAAATGAGCAGCCATACCAAATCGAGTAACAGAAGGCAGGAAAGACAACTTAGCCCTATCTTTACTTGCTCTGGCTCATTGCGCATCATACTATCAGCAAAACATTTACCCATCTCATAGCGGAAAGCATCCACAAAAAACAAAGCCACCCGCTTACCTTCTTTCAAGGCAGGATATACAATATCTATACATCCCTGGTTTCGCAGTTGCTCATGATTCTTGATTTCCCCGGCACGCATCTGATACTCCTTGACACTACGCTCAGTAAAGTCTGCATACAAGCCTTCTACATATTGTGTCATTGTCTTTACTGCAGCAGGAAGAGAGACTACTTCCTGGCTATCAGTCAAATATCTACGGTAAGCTTTATCTGCTTCCTGACCACTGACAACATACCATTCCACCAAATCCTGGATATCTCCATCGCTCTTTACTCCCCGATTCACACAATCAGCGATTTGCAAGGCATAACCAGCCAATTTCCAAAACGTTGACACCTCAGAATCTTCCTGATACCAAACGTCTTCGATATTCTTTTTGAGCAACTTATGAGCCTCTCCTAACTTACCCTCTTTGAGATAAGCTACGAAACGTTCGTATTCCACCTTATTTTCAAAAGCAAAGGTCACGCGGTCACCCAAATGTTTGGACTTCGCAAACAAATCAGCAAGTTGGAAAGCATCCGCCGTTTTACGTGCCATTCTTACATAAATCTCACGCAAGTCGCTTCTACGACGCAAATGGTCACACACCGAATAGATCTTATCCTTGATTTCAGCCGGAGCCATAGCAACCGTCTTCAAACTATCAGGTAAAGCCGAAGGCAAATCGAATACGAACTCACTAAACAGCAAATACATCCATAGTTTCTGCTGAATATGCTGAAGAGAGATTCCGTTACTATCAAGCCCCGGATATTGAATCTCCGCAAAACGAACCCATTCAGCAACCATGCCATATCCGAAGAAACCGTTTGAGCCAACAAGCCCACCGTCATCTCAACAAAGCTCTTGCCACCAGTCAATTGTTCCAATGCAGGATAAGCCGCTCCATCAAGCAAGGCATTAATCATATTGAAAGATGTTGTTCCACTCCCAAACAGGCGTTCAATCTCGTCTTTCTTGGTTGGCAAAAACGACTGACAGATGTACTTATAGTCATCTTGTGGACCTACAGGAAACATTGCAGCAGCGTTTTTGAAAGCACTATAAGGCTCCTCTACCCACTGACGGTCGGTAGTTGGTTGAGGCATCTGGCGATAGATAATCATACGCAATTCATTATTCTCTGCCAGTTCACCACACCAAAAGCGAGACGCAGCCAGCCGGGCATGCAGTAAGCCCTTGGTTGTGTCTATCACCTTCACTCCTTTTTCCTCAGCTAGAGGCAAAACACTATGATAAAGCGCATTACGGTCGTAGATGATGAGCACAGGCTTCTCTGCACTCATCTTCCCCAACCAGTGGTCTATGATATATCCTTGTATGTCCATCTTCTTGTAATTTTCTTGTAAATCTTCTTGTATTCTTGTAAATCTCAAAAAACATTTCTATCTGATTTCCAACACCTTACAAAATATTTCTTGTAAATCTTGCAGTTTTCTTGTAAATCTCTAAGCCTACAACTCTACTTGCACAAGAACCAAATACGTCTCTTCACATGGATTTTCCCTTCCTTTCTTAAGGAAGCCAGCAAATTAGTCACCTTATTATACTTTTGAGTTTCATCCAAGACCTCTGGCAATTTATCCATAAGAAGTTCTTCGACTTCTTTTCTTGATGCAGACTTAAACTTTTCCAAGTAATCAATAATCAATTTCTTATAATATGAATCATCAAAACTCTTATTCTTTATATATGAAGCCTTCAAACCTATATGTTTGGAAGATTCCACTACTTTATACGACAAATATAAATTGGTCTTTCTACCTTCAACAAATCCTTTTTGTCTAAGAAGAGCTATAGCATCATTTGTCAAATCTGCATATTTTTTCTTCTGCACCTTATCCAGGAGAATAATCTCTGGAAGAGACAATTCTGGATTATTCACAAGAATACGAGCAAAATTCTCATCCAAGACTTTTCCTTGTATCTCACACCTTACCTTCTGGTCGGAAAGCGTATATATAGGCATTGGGAAAAATCTCTTCCTCTGTTCAACGAAGAGCTTCTTAATTCCACCTCCTTCTGTATCAGCCATTCCTACATTACACATCGCCTCCATCAAGAAAGGATTTCGGTACCTTGAATCAGGACAGTCTCGTTCAACCACATCTTCTACCGAATCAGGTATAAACTGACCATAATTCTGTACCACCAGTTTCTCATCTTCATATTCCAAAAGTTCAATACGAGTGCTCATACCATAATCCTGATGTCCAATGGCGTTATTAATTGGCTCTCTAAGTGTAAATACATCATAGCGTTTCATATTCTCTGGGAACATGTTTCCGCTGATGGTATATATGTAGTTAGTATTTCTTATGTACTGCTTTGTTATCTCATCCACAGCCTTAATCATTGGGATATGGAAATTACGAAAATCTTTATTCTTATCCTCTTTTGCAATCAGTTTCCAACGAATGACACATACGGCCGGCGACAAGAAATGTTCAGATTCCTCTCTACCCAATAGAATGATAGCTGCATTGGTTATCTTTCCGGCTCTTGTAATCTTTGCCTTGTTCAAGAAGGTTGCATCATCCCAACTCTCGATTTCCTTAGCTCTTCTCTCATGCCTTTCCGTATATTTTTCTCTTGCCATACGAATAGCATCAGGATCAAGATCGTCGATGGTAGCATCTTCTATAATATTGGCTGTCCAGTCGCCAAAGACTGCACTTGGTTCCGAAAGAATTCTTTGCATACGCTCTTGTGTCATCTCTACCAGAGAATCGGCAATACGCTGCCAAGCCTTTCTATGTGCATAGACAGGGCGGCGTGGCTGATGCTTGGGGATATGGATAATCCAAACAGTCTTGTGCGTATCATCTGTTATAAATTCTTCGATATGAAGACCTTCAGAAGAAAGGTTCACACATTGCTCCACCAACTTGAACGTCGCAGTCAATGGGGTTGCAGCAAAGCCATTGAATGTCAATGCTGACAGATCTGTGCCAACGATATCCAAGGTCTGGTCTTTGACACCAATCACAAGTTCACCTCCCTCCATGTTGCAATAGCCGACACGTAGGAAAGTACATCATTGCCTTCCTTGCCATTGAAGAAGTTCTTCAGATTTTTCATTTCCTTCCATTCGCATCTTGCGTTTTCTTCAGGATAGCGTTGGCGGATATATTGTTGTAACTCTTGCTCTGTCATAGTTTTACTCGCTTTGATGTCTTTAAAATGATAACGATGTTTGGATAGGTTCATTGCCTTCACCTTTCTTCTTTCTTGCCTTCTTTTCCTTCGGTTTGTTCTCACAGATGTGTTCCAAACCATGGGTCAGCGCCATGCACCAATCTTTCTTCGCCTTTTGGGTTACTCGGGCTGGATACATGCTCATGGCAAGATGGCTCCAGTCGTAGTCGCCTTTTTCCAGCAGTTCCATATTTTTCTCGCATTCCACTCGCCATGGGCGGCTGGCTGCAAGATGGAGCAATGGGGCGGCTGTCACCGGCACTCCGTCATCATGGTTAGGCACATAGCCTGCGGCAAGAATGCGATTCAGCTCGTCCATCATACCTTCCACCTGCTCCTGCTCGGCACGGGTCTGCGACTCCTGTGTCTTATCGTGGGCTGCAAGGGCGGCATTCAGACGAGTGCGCAACTGTTCCTGCTGTTCACGCAGACGGATGATAAGCTGCGGCAAGGTGTTCTTGCTAAGTTTTGGATAATACACCCAGTAGTCCACGGTGCCGTCTTCCGAAGCAAGGAGCCAGTAGATAGGTGCCTTGCGACGGCTCTTGGTATAGCGCTTGAAGTGATAGTCAAAGAACCCGGTAGGCGATGCGAGGTAGGCTTGCAAACTCTTGCAGCCTATCAGCTGGCAGAATTCATACTCCATATCGTCGGCACGGTCAGCCCAGAGGTAGTGCATCACCTCTCTTACGTGGGTTGCCAGACAGAGAGAGGAGTCGCTATTGTTGGTCAAGATGCCATCCGTAGGTACGTCGAGTCGAGCAGGGCAAGCAGCCTCACCCTGACTGACCACTGGCATAAATGCAGAGCATCAAACACATCGCCAAACTCAGGAATAGCCTGTTCGCCCTTGGCGTATGCCGTGTTCCATCTGCCGAAAGCCATACCCACCAATTCCATCACGATTTCCTGTGCCATCACTTTTTTGTCAATCACGTTCTGGCTGCTGGCTCCGTCTATAGAGAGCAGTTCCTCGTAAGGACGACGTGACTTATAGTTGTTTAAGGTCTGGCGGAATTCGCTATCTCTATCTATATCAGCCAAGTCCATCCATAGGTCATCATTCTCTTTCACGAGTTCTTCGTATCGGGCGTAATCAGCTGTCAGCTGTTCCTGCATCTTGTTCAAGGCTGCATCAATAGTGGTATCGATATGCATCTGGGCTATCAAGCATGATACTCCAGGTTGGTTTCGTCCAAACTGAACCACTTGCGCTTGATGTCAATGATGGCATTGACGATACGCTCAATGTCGGATTGACGGATGGCGTAGTCGGGCATAGGTATTTGATTTACATATGTTGTCATTTTGTGCCCACCTGAATATAGATTTAATATGTATTGCGATAGAATTGAATTTATAAATGCAAGACATATAAAGCCATGTAATTTATTGTTAGCAGGTATTCCTATGTAACCTTGTGTCGTAAACATATTTGGCTTCAATATTTGAGCATCCAAAACTTCACCTCTTTCTCCATAGTAAACCCCAATAGTTTTTTGAGCCTCGGGATTCCTTATAAGATTCATAGCTCTTACACGAATACCATTATCTTTCCACTCTGCCATATCCCTATAAGTTGCATAAAAGTGAGAAAACTTTCCGTTTCCTGCAACAGGCTCAAATATTTTAGATTTCTCCACTTCATAAAATAATCGAACAAACAATTGAACATGAAACTTATTTCCTCCCTTAGCTTCAAATCCGTATTGAACAATTGAGCGATGCTTAAAATATTCAATAATAGCCCTATCAAAATAATAGCCTATAACTGAATTAGGCAAAGCCATAAAGTCCAAAGATTTAGCACTATATATGTGTGGTGAAACATCTCGGCTCTTCACATTTAATATATCAAACAACTTTTCACCTTTAATAGCAGGATCCTCATCATAAACATTAATAAATATTCCTTGCTTATTAGTTTGCTCACTATCAACTATTAAAACAGCTGTTTCGACATTAGCATCGAGCACACCCCATCCAGTATCTGCACAATACTTTATAGTACCACATAAATTATGCTTTCTAAAATCTACATATATCGATTTAATAAGAACTGTACGATCAAAAATTGCTCCAACTAATCCTTCATCATCCAGCATTTCCTGCATACGATCGAAAAATGCACACACCAAGTTCTTGCTCCAAGCAGGATAGTTGTCATTCATATACTGACTGGTATGCTCACTACCCTCACCGAAAGGCGGGTTCATGACGATGCAATCGAATCGTTTCTGACACAATTCGATAAATGCAAAGCCACGGGTAGCATCTTCCGAAAAGAGCGCATTTTCGTAACCTTCTTCCTCACTCAATCGGGAAGAAAGCTCTTGCAACGCAGTTTGCAGACGCTCTGCGATTTCCTCAAAAAACTCATCCTTATGGTGGCGCAACTCTGTACGAGCCTCATTGGCAGCCGCAATCTCTGCACGACGCTCCTCAGAATCAAAGATATTGGCATTACGGTTTTGGTTCACCTTGCTCCAGTTCTTGCGCAGGTATTCGATATCATCGCTGATTTCCTTTTCCATCTTAAAGAGCAGACCAGCCTCGCCCACATATTTCATCTTGTTCCAAATGGTGGTAAGCAGACGCTGCATTGGCTTGTCAAACTCATCCATCAAACCTTTGAGCAGACGCTTATTGCCAGGCATCGCCTCCGCCAACACCAAATTACTTCGGGTTATCAAAGGACGCTCGGCTGCATCAAGGTTCATCTGACTATAACTCTTCTGCGCACGGAGCCAAAGGCTGAGGGCGGCAATCTGCAAGGCACGAGTCTATCTCGCAACCATAGATATTATTCTCCAATATCAGCTTAGGCACCTCACGACGGAAGCTCTCACGGGTATGTACCTCACGAAATTTCTGAAGCAACGAAGGCTGATGATCCCAGGCATCCATATAGATATACTCATATACCTCGTAGAGATAAAGGCCAAAGTGCATGGAACCACAGGTAGGATCAAGCGAAAGAATCTCGGTAGGCTCCTTCAGCTTGCGCTCTTCCAATGGCTCACCAGGGCGACGGATCATATATCGGCATTGCTCCTCACCGATGCGGCTCTCACCACGGGTCATCTCATACCAGATACGGCCCAAGGAATTGTCGGTAAGGAATCGCACCACATATTCAGGCGTAAAGAACTGGTTGCGCACCGCCATCTCTCGGCTATTGCGAGGCTTGTTGCTCGCTTCGCGCATCTTTCTGCGCTCCTCCAAGGAATTGTAATCCTGGAACATCCATCCCAAGGTTTCATCCTCTTTCCAGAAATTTACGGTCACAGCATTCTGCTCGTCAAACCAGGCAGAAAGCTGACTGTCGTTAATGAGTTCCAGGAGTTTCATCAATGTACTCTCATCTGGGAAAAGAAGACCAAATGGTGAAAAACGGTCGAAGACTGCCGGCAGTTCGATGCTCAGTTCATCGAACACGCTCAACAGATAACAGCGGTAACGCTCATAACGGCTTGCGCTACATTTTGGGCGATACTATCATAAGCATGAATCCTGCCGACTCATAGCCCCCACGAATACTCTCCATAATCAAGTCACGCTCCTCACACATGCGAAGAGCGCAAAAACGGTTGAGCTGGGTAAAAGCCTGTTCAGCCACCAGCTGACCCACAGCCTGTCGCTCCTTGTCGGAATCAGAATCCGTATCAGGCAGAGCAGCCATCAGATGCTGCAAGCGGTCGCGCAGCATACGGGCAGTATGCACAATGTCAGTATCCTGACTTGACAACTGCTCCACGCCAATGGTATGGCCATCCGCCAGATGCCATACCACTGCTGCAACATTTCCGTTACGTTCTGCATCAGCAGGTTCTTGGCTGCCGAAACAAAACGCTCTATTATCTTCTTTCCGTTTTGAGAAATCATATCGTTTTATTCTTTCAGAATAGCTAAAAATTAGAAAATAAACTCTACTGGCGAATTATCGCCCACCTTGTCCAACAACTGTGTGAGTCGGTCGATGACCTCCTGCAATTCCGCACGAGAAGTAATCCTAAAATCCGCAACTATCATCCAATACACGATTAAGGGTAGATTTATGAGTCGTTAGTAGCAGCTTTCAGTAAAAAGCAACAGCACAACATCAATATGTAGCCACCATCCCCTTACCCCAC
>ENA-OQCS01001586-OQCS01001586.1-human-gut-metagenome-genome-assembly--contig:-NODE-1586-length-11332-cov-1.656493_pt1 | contig 11332 bp, 11 predicted proteins | sample MGYA00242757_ERZ504575 | MGnify/ENA primary metagenome ERZ504575 (study PRJEB26092, sample SAMD00036297) | human gut metagenome | host: Homo sapiens | study: EMG produced TPA metagenomics assembly of... | reverse complement strand
ACAATATACCTATCCAACTGAACTCAAAAGGAGATGCGGGCTGGATGGTGTATCCCGGAATTGTAAGTTGTGCCATGGCATCACGGGTTTCACTCCAGTTGAGGAAATACTTAACCAAGTGATAGGCAATAGGAGGATAAACTCCCCACCGTATCCGTCGGATATTGATGGATGTAAAGACCTCTTTGCGGATGATAGAGATAAACAGACGGATGAGGTTGTAAAGTCCATAAAAGGATACCAGCTGTGAGACCAAGCAGTATATAAGTGAAATTGTCAGTCCGCTGGGTACGATGTACGAATGGCATTGCATGAATCCGGTGGGAACAGTTGTGCCGGCTTGCGAGTTGGCTGCTTGTATGGCTGAATCGGGCAATACATCGAAGGTGGTTGCAGTTACCTTGTCAAAAGCCGGATCTGCAGACTCTATACTGATGGGAGCCAGTTTATCTACATCGCTCCAGCCGTCATTAAAGCCGCCTATGAATTCAAAGAGTACGATTAATAGGGCTATTAATCCAATGATTTTAAATGTTTTCATTGTGTGAATGTGTTTGTGAAGACAGTGTATTGTTCTCTATTTCAATTGTTTCTGCCTGAGCAGGCTGATGCCATACTGCCGCTGCGGAACCAGTTTCTTTTGAATGAACAGCACACAGATGATGGTAAGAACCATTCCTCCAGCCGCCATAAGAGCAGCTCCCGTTTGTCCGTAAGTAGAAACCATGGTGGCATTCGGGTCGTCTGCCGATAAGAAAGAAATCACGGCTGCGCTGTTATTGACAAAGTGCATCAGGATGCCGGGCAACAAACTGCCTGTGCGATAATACATCCATCCCAGTGCCAATCCGGTTACGAAGGCGAACGGTGCCTGTACCCAGTTACCATGCACTACTCCGAAAATCAATGACGAAGTACGATGGCTCCTGCCGGATGTTTCCATTTGCGAAGTAAATGTCCCTGAATGGCTCCACGGAACAGCAGTTCCTCTACGATAGGAGCATGATGACCACGGCAATGATGCCCAGTGGGTTACGCATTATCATTTCGAACGCCTCCTGCATGTTGTTAGGTAAGTCGGCCAGCTCATTGAAATAGTTGGTCCATAAGCCCATCGCTAAATGAATACCACTGAGGTTGCTAACAGTTGGGTGAGTGGTGATACCCCCAGGTCTTCTGGTCCAGTCCCACATATTTCCCTACTAACAGATGAATACCTACTGCCGCGGTGGAGAGGATTGTGCCAGCATGATAAGGTTTGTATACAGGCTGTCGGGTGTCTGTGGAACCTCATAACTGCTTGATACAACATATATCCACAGATAGCTACTCCCATGAAAGCTAATTGGTAAGCGAAGAAATACAGTAATAATTTGATAGTGCGTCCCATAATGTGTGCGTTTTTAAATGGTTAGTTTATTTGTTTTCAGAAAGCTTCTGAAGGGTTGGCCCCTCAGTTCTCCAAGTCAGCAGATAAGCTGGTGTCCAGGTCATTTGTTCTGCATCCCAGCGGTAAGCTTTTTCTTGGTCATGGTTCCCAACGTGTCGTACTGGTATTCGTACTTTCCATTTGGGAGTAAGTGTTTTGCCGTCCTCATTCAAGGTAGAAACAATCAGGCTTTGCTGGTTCTGTCCGTAAATGAAGGTTTCTTTTGCGTTTACATTTGTGGCTGTCAATGTCATCAATGCAGCAGCGATTCCTGCTACCAGTGTCTTTTTTGTGAATGTCTTTTTCATAATTGTACGTGTTTGTGTGTAAATAATAGTGTTTGTTTGCGTTTGTATTCGATAAATATTTATGTTTTTCGATATGCAATGTAGATATTATTTTGAACTGCAAAAGAAAAACAAGAAATATTTTATCGAAAAACGATAAATTTGCCTTTTTGAGGAAAATCTCATCTGAAGATACCAAATTCAGGTGTTGTGAGGGGAGAGGGATAAAGAGGAAAGTCTGATTGTGTAGTCTGGAGAATGAATGTATATGTTCTATGTTTTGCGTACGGAAAACGTACGTTTCTCAAGGCGGAACCGTATGTTTTCGGGTAGGGAAACGTAGGGTTCTGGGCTGAGAGACATAGAATATTCCAAACATCTTCTGTTTATTGATAAGTTTTTTATAATAAGGAGAAAGATTCCTGAGAATAAAATTTCTAAATTTGTTCAGTATGACATAATGTAAATAGAATGTTTCTTATGGGGTTCGATTTCTTTTTGTTTGTATCTTTTATGTAGCATGGTAATTTCTCCGGCATTCTCAATGGGGTTACAGAAACTGGAGGTAGAATATCATCAGTATCCACTTGCTTTGGATGTGCCATCTCCCAGATTCGGTTGGCAACTTGTAGGTAACCCACATGAAAGAGGCATATATCAGACAGCTTATCAATTAGAGGTAAAGGATGAGGCTGGAAAGGTAGTCTGGAATTCCGGAAAAGTGATAACGGATGTATCCCAGCATGTGACTTATCAGGGAGAGGCGTTGAAGCCGGCTACCCGTTATACCTGGAAAGTAAAGATCTGGAACAATAAGGGAGAAATTGCGGAAAAAGATGCTTGGTTTGAAACAAGCCTGAATGACGTCTGATGATAAAGAAGGCTGGAACGGAGCACGTTGGATTGGAGGCAGTGACGAGGATATGGTGCTTTATTCACATTATTTGCCAGTATTCAGACTGGATTGTTCATTTCAGATGAAAAACAGGCTATGTCGCGCAAGATAGCATTTGTGTATGGTGCTAATGATGAACGTCTGATGGATGCGAATAAGAACATCTATCACATTGCTAGCGGAAAGGATGAGGCATACATAAAAGTGGAGTTTGATTTGTCTCCTTTGAAAGACGGACGAAATGCTTGGGTACATATTTATCGTGCCGGTTATCAGCCGGATGATAAACCTTCTGTTCCTTTGAAATCTTTTATGTTGCCCGTTGATGTGCTGAATGCGAAAAATCAATATCAACCGCATACGTTCTCTTTGTATTCCAATCTGGGTTTCACCACACTGAAAAAAGGAGAGGTGCAGATTGGAGAAGTGAATCTGAATCCTTTGGGGCAGGGAGGTGATTTCGTGGCGTTTCCGGTAGTCGGTGATGTGGGGTATGCATTGGAGCATGCAACTGATTTCTCAGAAGTCAGAACGGATATTCGTAATTTCCGGAGTCCGGAAAACAAGTTAGCTTCTGTCGTTTTGGAGGCAACACAGTTGAATGGCGCAAAGAAGTGTTATATACAAAATCCCAGTCGTAACGCTATGCCGATGTTGCGTACGGAGTTTGAGACTTCCTCCCATAAGGTTCGGAAGGCCCGTTTGTATGTTACCTCTCGTGGTATTTATGAAATGTATCTCAACGGACAGCGCGTAGGAGAGGATTATTTTAACCCGGGCGTGACACAGTATAATAAAACGCATCTGTATCAGGTATACGATGTGACAAAACTGATAGCGAAAGGAAAGAATGCTGTTGGATCCATTTTGGCCGAAGGATGGTGGAGTGGAGGAGCAACTTATGCCGGAGAAAACTGGAATTTCTTTGGCGACCGTCAGTCATTGCTGGCACAGTTGGTTGTGACTTATGAGGATGGAAAGGTACAGACGATTGTAACTTCTCCAGATACGTGGAAGTATTTTAATCAGGGGCCTGTGGTGTATGGTAGTTTCTTTCAGGGAGAGGTATATGATGCCTTGAGAGAAAAAGCGATTGAAGGATGGACGAAAAGCGGGATATGATGATTCGGCCTGGAAGAAAGCAGTAGAAGTTTCGCTGGAAGGTCATGTCAAGTCGGGTTAGGTGGAGGAACAATGCCTAAGTCATGATTATTCCAACTTCCATTTAGGTAAGGTTCAATATCGGTCAGACGGTAAAGGCTATTCAGAAGCTGACGGCGACAATCGGTTAGAAGAGGTTCGTCCGGGCATCTTTGTGTACGACATGGGGCAGAATATGGTGGGAGTGCCGGAAATCACGCTCAAAGGAATGAAGGCTGGACAGGAAATCAATCTGCGTTATGCTGAGGTAAAATATCCCGACCTGCCACGCTATGCCGGAAACGAGGGGATGATTATGCTGGAAAATATCCGTGCAGCTATGGCGCAGGATAAATACATCACGAAAGGAGGAAATGAAACGATTGCCCCGAGATTTACCTATCATGGATATCGCTTCATTGAGATTACGGGCATAGACAAGGCTTTGCCGCTGGAGGATGTAAAGGAGTGGTGTTGAGTTCGATTGACGGACTGGCATCCAAGTATGAAACGTCTAATGAAAAGGTCAACCAGTTGTGGCACAATATTGTGTGGTCTACTTATGCCAATTTCTTCTCTATCCCGACCGATTGTCCGCAGCGTAACGAGCGTTTGGGATGGGCGGGTGATATATCGGTATTCTCCCGTACGGCTACTTATCTGGCAGATGTTCCGCAGTTCTTGCGTCGTTATTTGTGTGCCATGAGGGATGTACAGCGTGAGGATGGCCGTTTCCCGGATGTGGCTCCTCTAGGTGGCGGATTTGGTGGTCTACTGTGGGGAAGTGCAGGTATTACAGTGCCGTGGGAAGTGTATCAGCAATATGGTGACAAGAGCTTGCTGGCAGAGCACTATGAGGCGATGTGCCGCTATGTGGATTATGTACGGACCAAGAATATCAATCCGGAGACGGGCATATTGGAACAGGAAAAGGTCTGGGGAAACTTGGGAGATTGGCTGGGACCGGAGGACAACAAGAATGACAAGACACTGATGTGGGAAGCGTACTTTCTCTATGACCTGGACATCATGAAAAAGGTGGCTCAGATTTTAGGTAAAAAGGAGGATGCAGAAAAGTTTGAGAAGTTGTATGACGAACGTAAGTCGTTTTTTAACCGTACATATATCGACCCGCAGACGGCGAAAACGATTTCTTCGGGAACAAACGGTCCGGAAAAGGGAAAACTGGTGGATATACAGACCTCGTATGTGCTTCCTTTGTCTTTCGGCATTGTGAATCCGGAATGGAAAGAGCGGTTTGCAGCTAATCTGGCGCATACGGTGCAGCGGGAGAATGTGGCGGACGATGGAAAGACTTATCCGGCTTATTCGCTGATGACGGGATTTATCGGTACGGCATGGATTAGCAAGGCACTTTCGGATAATGGATATGATGAGGTAGCCTATAACTTGTTGCAACAGACTACTTATCCTTCGTGGTTGTATTCTGTGGAGCAGGGAGCTACTACCATTTGGGAACGCCTGAACTCGTATACGCATGTCGACGGATTTGGAGAGAACAACCGGATGAACTCGTTTAACCATTATTCCTTTGGAGCCGTCGGGGCTTGGATGTATGCCTACTCGCTGGGAATTATGCGGGATGAGCATCATCCGGGATTCAAGCATTTTGTGCTTTGTCCGAAGGTAGACCCTACAGGAAAGATGACTTTTGCCAGAGGATATTATGATTCGCTGTACGGACGTATAGAAAGCGCATGGGAAGTGAAGGATGGAGAAGTGAGGTATTCATTCACGGTTCCGGCGAATACCAGTGCGACACTTTATTTGACTGCTGCTTCAATGGATAGCGTAACTGAAAATGGTCGCGCGTTACAAGCTGGAAAAGAGGGTATAAAAGAAGTGACGTATCAGGGTGGAATGTGTAAGGCGGAATTGTTGTCGGGAACTTACCATTTTGTAGTGAAATAATTCTCGGCTATACATCGGCATAAAACAAAGCAACCTCCTTCTGCTTGCTGTGAGTGATTCTTCAGCGCAGAAGGAGGTTGTATTTTTATTCTCTTCCGAATTTTTTTTCGATAGGATTGCGGGGTGTATCCTGTATATTTCTTGAAAACTTTGGTAAAGTAAGGTATATCGTCAAAGGTCAGGTAATAGGCTATTTCTTTGGTGCTTCGCTGAGTGGTGGCCAGCAAGTCTTTGGCCTGCTGGATTTTCAGTTCCTGAATGTAGTGTGCCGGAGAAAGTCCGGTATACTCTTTGAACAGTTTGCGGAACCAGGAATAGCTCATGTGCAGGGAGTCGGCGACTTCTTCCGGGCCTATACCTTTTAGCAGGTTCTCGCGGATGAATACCTTGCTTTGCTAATCTGCTCGGTGGCTTTGTTGTCGAACTCGTAGTTCTGCGAGTAGTACATGGTCATGCCTAAGATAAGATTAGCAATGCCAGCCAGATATTGTTGACAGGCCGCTTTTTCTTCCATGGCCACCTGGATGGCTTGTTCGTAAAGTTTTACGATACTGTCCTGCACACCGATGTGATAAACAATCTGGTCTTTTGCAAAAAAGTTGTTTTGGAAACGGCTATCCATGTTGATTCCCTGAAATCCGATCCAGTATTCCTGCCAGCCGGTTTTTTTATCGGGGAAATAGCTGTGCCATACGTGAGGCTGGAGAATCAAGATGTCTCCTTCCTTGATTTCGATAAATGTGTCGGGAGAGGTATAGAAATAGCCTTTTCCGTGAGTGATGTATAATAGCTGGTAGCTGTCCAGCACACGGCCGCGTGAGGGAGTGAAATAAAAGGCATCCGGATGTCCGGTACGAGGTGGGTACACCGGATAGTTGGGTGGAATGGGTTTCCGAACCTACGGTATCCACGGTAATTCCCCAGTCTATATCGCGCGGACTTCGTACCAGATATTTATAGTTTACGCTGTTCTTTTCCATTTTTTGTCCCTTTCTTCGCAAAGATAAAAAAATCCCTGATAAACTCCTGAATTTTCGTTAGCAGGAAAAATCAAAAACTTATATTTTAAAGTCATTTCTTCCGCAAGAAGGGAATTTTTTCTTTCTACTTTTGCCACAGTAGTTAACCAAATAAACTTTTAGCATGGATTCCAAATATTTTATTGCATTTGATTTAGGAGCAACTAGCGGAAGAACCATATTGGGGACGCTGACCGGTGATAAATTGACACTGGAAGAAGTTACCCGCTTCCCGAACCAGATGCTGCAACTCAACGGACATTTTTACTGGAATATTTTTTCCTTGTATGAGAATTTAAAGAAAGGTCTGACTGCCGTGGCACAGAAAAAGTACCTGTCACTTCTATCGGTATTGATACATGGGGAGTGGATTTTGCTTTTGTGAATGAGGAAGGGGCACTGATAGGCCTTCCGTATGCGTATCGTGACCCGCAGACTATCGGGAAGAAGGAAGAGTTCTTTGAAAAGGTGATGCCGGCAGATGAGTTGTATGGAAGGACGGGAATCCAGCACATGGATTTCAACAGTATTTTCCAGTTGTACACCTTAAAACAACGGAAGGACTTCGGGTTGACACACGCCAGTCGTCTGCTCTTTATGCCGGATGCGCTTTCTTATTTGCTCACTGGAAAGATGGTGACAGAATATACCATTGCATCGACTTCTCAGTTGCTGAATCCGGAAACACGCAAATTAGATGAGAAATTGCTGGAAGTGCTGGGTGTCAGCAAATCCTTGTTTGCGGATATGGTGGAACCGGGAGCCAAAATCGGTATGCTGACCGAGGATTTGTGTGAAGAACTTCAGATAGAACCGGTTCCGGTAATTGCCGTAGCCGGACACGATACTGCTTCTGCCGTGGCGGCTGTGCCGGCTGCCAACAAGAACTTTGCTTACCTGAGTTCAGGTACATGGTCATTGATGGGAATTGAAACAGATGGTCCGGTTGTGAATGAAAAGACAACTCACTATAATATTACGAACGAAGGAGGAGTAGACGGTACCATTCGCTTGCTGAAGAATATCACAGGTATGTGGATTGTAGAACAGTGTCTGAAGAAATGGCATAAGGAAGGAACGGATTATACCTATCCGCAGATGGTGGAACTGGCTCAGAATGCTCGTCCGTTTGCCTGCTTCATCAATCCGGATGATCCGGGATTTACCAATCCACAGGATATGCCTAAAGCCATTTGTGAGTATTGTGCACGTACCGGACAGAACGCACCGCAGACACATGGTGAGTTTATCCGTGTCATCTTTGAGAGTCTGGCATTGAAATACCGTGAGGTACTCGATGTATTCCGTGAACTTTCCGTAAATCCGATTGAAAGTTGCATATCATTGGAGGAGTTCACGCAACAAACTGCTGAATCAGTTACTTCAAATGCTATCGGCTTGCCGGTTGTGGCCGGACCGAGCGAGGCATCTTCAATTGGAAATATCATGCTTCAGGCTAAAGCTGCCGGAGTAGTAAGTACGTTGCAGGAAATGCGTAACGTGATTTCCGTCAATGTGGAACCGGATTATTTCTCACCGGCAGATGCGGAAGTGTGGAATGAAGCTTATCAGAAAATATATATCAATCATTAAAAATAATTTGCCATGAAAGAACAACAGATTATCAATGCGTATGAAATAGCGAAAGAACGCTATGCCAAATTGGGTATCGATACAGATGCCGTAATGGAGACTTTACAGTCTGTACCTATGTCTATGCACTGCTGGCAGGCAGACGATGTGACCGGATTCGAATCACAGGGTTCACTGACCGGAGGTATTCAGGCTACCGGAAATTATCCGGGAAAGGCTCGTAACATTGAGGAATTGCGTGCAGATATCCTGAAGGCTGCTTCTTACGTACCGGGAAAACATCGCTTGAACTTACATGAAATCTATGGTGAATTCGGTGGACAGTTTGTAGACCGTGACCAGGTAGAAGTAAAACATTTTGAAGGCTGGATGCAGTGGTCAAAAGAAAATGACATGAAGCTGGATTTCAACTCTACTTCTTTCTCTCACCCGAAGTCTGGAAACTTGTCTTTGTCAAATCCTGACAAGGCTATCCGTGATTTCTGGATTGAACATACTAAGCGTTGCCGTGCCATTGCTGAAGAAATGGGTAAGCGTCAGGGAGATCCTTGTATCATGAACTTGTGGGTACACGATGGTAGCAAGGATATTACCGTAAACCGTATGAAGTACCGTGCATTGCTGAAAGATTCTTTGGACCAGATTTTTGCACAGAAGTACGATCACATGAAGGACTGCATTGAATCTAAAGTATTCGGTATTGGTCTGGAAAGCTATACAGTGGGTTCTAACGACTTCTATATTGGTTATGGTGTACAGAACCAGAAACTGATTACACTCGATACCGGTCACTTCCATCCGACAGAAAGTGTGGCTGATAAAGTTTCTTCTCTGTTGCTCTATGTACCGGAACTGATGTTGCACGTAAGCCGTCCGGTTCGTTGGGACTCAGACCATGTAACTATCATGAACGACGATACACTCGATTTGTGCAAGGAAATCGTACGTTGCAATGCGTTGAACCGTGTACACATCGGTTTGGATTACTTCGATGCATCTATCAACCGTATCGGTGCGTATGTAATCGGTATGCGTGCTACACAGAAGTGCCTGTTGCAGGCATTGCTTGAACCGCTGAATACGCTGCGTGACTATGAAGAAACTGACCGTGGCTTCCAGCGTCTGGCATTGCTCGAAGAATGCAAGTCATTGCCTTGGGGAGCTGTATGGGATATGTTCTGCTTGAAGAATAATGTACCTGTAGGCGAAGAATACATTGCTGAAGTAGAAAAATACGAAGCGGAAGTAACTTCTAAGAGAAATTAATCTTACAGCCGGACGACGGGAAAAGCTTGTCTTGCCCGTTGTCCGGCTGGCTTAATTTATAGGCTATGGAAATCATTATCGGATTGTTGATTATTGCAGTGGGAGCATTCTGCCAGTCGAGTTGCTATGTACCATCAATAAAATAAAGAACTGGAGCTGGGAATCTTACTGGATTGTGCAGGGAGTATTTGCCTGGCTTGTTTTTCCTTTCTTGGGCGCGTTGCTGGCTGTTCCGGACGGACACAGCCTTTTTGAGATTTATGCAGCTCATCCAGCCGATACGCTTTGGGCGATGTTCTTCGGTGTACTCTGGGGAGTGGGTGGTCTGACATTTGGTTTGAGTATGCGCTACCTTGGAGTAGCATTGGGACAGTCTATCTCGCTGGGAACCTGTGCCGGACTGGGAACAATCTTGACGCCCATATTTACTGGTCACATGGAGGAACTGACCATGCCGGTTATTGTGGGAGTGATTGTGACTTTGCTGGGTATCGGCATCATCGGTTATGCAGGAAATATGAAGTCTGCCAGCCTGAGTGAGGAAGAAAAGAAAAAAGCTGTGAAAGATTTCAATTTTACTAAAGGAATTTTCGTAGCTTTATTGGCCGGTTTCATGAGCGCCTGTTTCAGTATCGGATTAGGATTCGGACAGAGTTTGTGTTTCCCGGAAAGTGCAGAAGTGTATAAAACTTTGCCGGCTACTCTGATGGTAACTGCCGGAGGTTTCCTTACCAACATGGTGGGCTGTTGGAAAGTGCCTCATGATTTTTATGAACAAATGCTTTGTGAAGGCATAGAAGTCCTTTCGTTCCTGAAAGTCCGTTTCCCCCAGATTTACCAGTAAAGTGAATTATCGCAATCATCGGAAGATTGTGGTGATAGATGGTTGTGTGGGGTTCATAGGTGGGATGAATCTGGCAGAACGTTATGTGAAGGGATTGGGAAAAGGAAATTGGAGAGATACACACGTCAGGCTGGAAGGAAAGGTGGTATACGGGTTACAGACTGCTTTTCTTACTGACTGGTATGCCATTGATCGCACCTTGCTTACTTCAGCAGAATATTTCCCTCCGATTTCGGTGAAGGGAGGTGTACTGGGGCAAATTGTGACTTCCGATCCGGTAGGTGAGTGGAGGGATATTATGCAAGGACTGATGATGGCTATTTGTTCTGCCCGGAGATATTTTTATGTGCAGACTCCTTATTTCTTGCCGAACGAGGAAGTGATGACCGCTTTGCAGACAGCAGCATTGGCTGGAGTTGATGTGCGGCTTATGCTTCCTAAAAGAGGGGATACCTGGCTCATTCATAAAGGTTCGCTATCTTATCTTTCGGAGATGATGAAGGCAGGGGTGAAAATTTACCTCTATAAAAAGGGATTTCTGCATTCTAAGTTGATGGTGTGTGATGACGAATTGTCTACGGTGGGCTCTACGAATATGGACTTTCGAAGTTTTGAACATAACTTCGAGGCCAATGCCTTTTTTTATGACAAGGAGACGGCTATGACTTTGAAAGAAATATTCCTGGCCGATCAGAAGGATTGTTTTCTGTTGTCAGCCAGGATTTGGGAAAAACGTTCTTGGAAAAATAAGATTACTGAATCGGTTGTGCGTCTTCTTGCTCCTTTACTCTGAAAAAGGAAAAGTTGACACTTCCGTAGTGACGGTGCTCGAAAAAGCAGGGATGATTCTCAAAGTTGAGGTCTTTTCCATGTTCCAGAACGAAAATACCTTCCGGCTTGAGCAGGTTGTACTGAAATATCAGTCGG
>ENA-OQCS01001585-OQCS01001585.1-human-gut-metagenome-genome-assembly--contig:-NODE-1585-length-11333-cov-1.895324_pt1 | contig 11333 bp, 20 predicted proteins | sample MGYA00242757_ERZ504575 | MGnify/ENA primary metagenome ERZ504575 (study PRJEB26092, sample SAMD00036297) | human gut metagenome | host: Homo sapiens | study: EMG produced TPA metagenomics assembly of... | reverse complement strand
TTTTTAAAGTTTTCTTTTTCTTTGACTAGAAGTTGTGTTTCTAAACGAACTTGTTTAAGTTCAAGATATTTTGAATAATTCGCTTCATATTTATAAATTTGACCATGATCTATTTCAATAATACGATTAACAACTCTTTCTAAAAAATAACGATCATGTGTCACCATTAATAAGCCTTTAGACCATTTAATTAAGAATTTTTCTAAATATTCAATCATCCCATTATCTAAATGGTTTGTTGGTTCATCTAAAATAAGTAAATCACAAGGTTTAATTAAAGCAATTGCTAAAGCTACTCTTTTAAGTTGACCTCCTGAAAGTTCTTTAATCTTTTGTGTTTCATCTATAATACCAAACTTACCTAACTGTGCTTTAATTTCATAATCATGAATTTCTTTAGAATCTAATTGTTTATAAACAGTTTCCATAATGCTATCATCTTCATTATAAAGTGGCGTTTGTGGTAAATAATTAATACGGATATCTTTTTGATAACTTATTTTACCTTGATAGTCTTCTATTCCCGCAATTATTTTTTAATAATGTGGATTTCCCTGTCCCATTAACTCCTAAGATTCCTACTTTATCTTTATCTTCTATATGTAATTCTATATGATCTAAAATACACTTTTCTCCATTATATTTTGTTAAATCTGTCATTGACACTAACATTTCATCACCACGCTATCATACCACAACAAAAACAAAACGCGACTACTCGCGTCTTGTCTTGTAATGTTTTATTAATAAAGAAGAAGTGTTGAAATTGATAATCCCAATAATGCATACCAAAATTCTTGTTTTTGTATCATCTCCCGTGGCAACAGGACTTGTCGTTACAGGTGTTTGAACTTTTTACTTCCGTTTTAATTGTTTCACTTGGCTTTTCAGGTTCATCAACATTAGTTCTATTACTTTGTATGAAACTGTTGGAGACAAAAATTCTTCAGGTTCTAATTCTTTAGAAAAACTATCAATAGGATGTAAAATAGCTTGCGTATTTGTCTTTAATCCTTCTTTAAAAAGATGACCATCTTCATCGTATTCCCCATATTCTCCTGCTTTTTTTTGAGGATTTATAAGTTGTAAAGTATAAACAAGTTGAACATGTTCGAATTGACTCACAGGTACATTCATTTTCCAAATAAAATGTTCCTTTTCTTCAGGATAATAGAACAATTCATAAGCATAACCATTTTCTTGATGATTAAAACCATAATGATTTTCTTCGATGAATTCTGGGACATATTTGTGATTTCCAACCATCATATAAAATTGTTTTATATCTGTTATAAAGTCAAAATCATAATCATTTCCATAATTGTCTTTTCCTTTACCCATAAAGTCTTCTACATAAGTTCCTTGATCCAATAAATAATAAATATCATTTTGAATATCTTTAAAAGAAATTTCTTGTCCTTTAGATAAATAATTCATAAAAGATGTTGCCCATGGATAATTACTATATCCATTAGCAAGCATTGAATAACAATGATATCCTTCATCTTTCATTGCTTGGTAAGTAGAAACAGTATAATAAAGAGCTTTATCAACAGAATTTAACCCTTCTTTAGATTCTTCTAGAGGCATTATATTTGTTGGAGCCTCACCATAAAGATAATCATACTGATCTCCTTGAATGGCTAATTTTTCTTTTACATCTGTTAAATAATTATCCCAATCAGGGAGAGCTTCTTGACCATATTTTAAATTCCAATTATCAGGTCCTGGCCAACTTGCAACAATGCCATCATTTTCAAACGACCAAGCTGTAACCGTTGCTTTTTGATTATACATATAAGTAATACCATCACTAACAAAGACCATATACTTACGTTTAGCTGCTACTTCTTGATCTTGATCCAATAATTCTTTTCCTGCTAATAATCCTGCATGACAATTCGTTCCAGATGTTATTTCTTTAAAAATCGCCTTTTTGATATCATCCAAATCATTTTCTAGATCAAACCATCCAAAAACATTTGCCTCTTTATTAAAAATAACAATCCCGACTTTTACTTTAGCATTTGTTTGTGAAATTTGTGTTTGTAAATTTTCCAACATATCTAAAGTTTGATTTTCAATTTGTGTACTTGTTGATTTATCTAAAACAAAAACAACATCTGAAACAAGTTTTTCACTTTTAGCAGGAAGCGAAAGTGTCACCTGGCTTCGATAATTTTCATCAAGTTGTGTGGCTGTTTTTGATTTAGAAATATCCCAATTGATGTCACTTGCTTTAACAGGAACTTGCATAAAAAATAAACTTACAAAAACTGTTAAAAGACATATTAATTTTTTTCATTTTTTTTCTCCTTTCCATCTCTACAATAAAAAGAAAAAAATACAAATCATGTCGATTGATTGCCTTTTTAAATAATCATTAAAAATATTTTTACAAGCTATGCCCTATCTTGTAAGAAGATGTCAAAGACTTTCAATTTATCGTATTTTTTAGAGTTCATGTTCAATACATAATTCAAGCATATAATCACCTCATCAATGTAAGGAGAGATGTTTATGAAAGAAAAATTAATTCAATTCATGCAAGGAAGATATGGAATAGATACTTTAAATAATCATGCATTATTTTTTGTCATCGCTTTATTTATCCTTAATATATTCTTTAATAATAGAATCATCATGTCACTTGGATATCTTATTTGGCTTTTAGTTATCTATCGTATGTTTTCTAGACAAACATATAAACGTTATCAAGAAAATGAAAAATACTTAAAAGCAATTAAACCTGTTCAACAATTTTTTAATCTTCAAAAGAAAAGATTTTCCGATCGTAGTCATAAATACTACCGTTGTCCCTCTTGTAAACAAATGGTAAGACTTCCTAAAGGAAAAGGAAAAATTATTGTGACTTGTCCAAGTTGTCATCAAAAATTTGAAAAGAGAACTTAATTATGTTTGGCTATGTCGTTATTAATAAACCAGAATTAAAAATTAAAGATTATGATAAATATCAAGAATATTATTGTGGTTTATGTCAATCTTTAAAACAAAATCATGGTCGCCGTGGTCAATTGACTTTAAATTATGATTTAAACTTTGTAGGAATTTTGCTTTCTAGTCTGTATGAACCGACAGATAAACAATATTTAATTCGTTGCCCATTACATCCTTTCATAAAAAGAGTGTACGTACTAATCAATATATGGATTATGTCAGTGATATGAATATTGTTTTAACTTACTATAAATTAGAAGACGATGTTTTAGATGAAAATTCTTTAAAAAGTAAAACTTTTAAACAACTTTTAAAAAAAGAATTTAATAGAATTAAAAAGAAATATCCTGATAAGTAGAAAAATTAAGAACATTTAGACCAAATTCATTATCTAGAAAATCACATTGTTTAGATTTAGATAAGTTGCTGGTCATTTTGGTCATATCATGGCAAGTATTTGTGTTTATCAAGAAGATGTTTTTAAAGATGATCTTTATCAAATGGGATTTTATTTAGGAAAATTTATTTATTTGATTGATGCTTTTGAAGATGTAGAAGAAGATATCAAAAAACAAACTTACAATCCTTTTAAAAATAAATTTAAAGAGGAACACTTTCAAGAATATTGTTTTAATATTTTAGAAATGATGATTTCTAGAAGCAGTTTTTATTTTGAAAAGCTTCCTTTGATTGAAAATGTTGAACTTTTACGAAATATTATCTATAGTGGTATTTGGACAAAATTTGAACTGATTAAAAAGAAAAGAATGGAGGAAAAATCATGAATCCTTATCAAATACTAGGAATTTCCCCTAGTGCCAGTGATGATGAAGTCAAAAAAGCTTATCGTACACTTCTAAAAAATATCATCCTGATGCTAATATTGGAAACCCTCATCAAGCAGAATACACTGAAAAATTTAAAGAAGTCCAAAATGCATATAAAACTATTATGGATGAAAGAAAAAAAAGGTTTTAGACAACAAAGTTATGGTAGTCAAACAACCGGCGGCTATCAGTATCATGGAAATGACCAAGAAGCTTATCAAGAAGCTAGTGGTTTTATTCAAGGTGGACGTTATCAAGAAGCTTTAAATGTTTTAAATCAAATTCAAAATAAAACAGGTATGTGGTTTTATTTAGCTGCTTTAGCTGAAAATGGTTTAGGAAATAATATTCGTGCACAGGAATATGCTCAAACAGCTGTTCAAATGGAACCCATGAATATGCAATATATTTTATTATTAAATCAATTACAAGGAAATACAAGACAATATCGTCAAACCAGTCAACAATATGGCAATCCAGCAAGTATGATGAATTGTTGTTATTCGATTATGCTTTTAAATTGTATGATGTCATGTTGTTGTGGTGGCGGATATCATTACCCTATTTTATGTTGTTAGAAGGAGAAAATTATGGCAAAGGTTATTGGAATTGACTTAGGAACAACAAATAGTTGTATGGCTTTTTATGAAAATGGAAAAGCTAAAATTATTGAAAATAAAGAAAGCCAAAAGACAACACCAAGTATTGTTGCTTTTGATAAAGATAGAAAGAAACTTGTTGGAGAACTGGCTAAACGTCAACAATCAATGAATCCAAAACGTACGATTTCATCTATTAAAAGAGAAATGGGACAAAATTATCATGTAGAAATTGATGGAAAACAACTTTCTCCACAGCTTATTTCTTCAATGATCTTACAAAAATTAAAAAATGATGCCGAAGCTTACTTACAAGAAGAAGTCAACCAAGCGGTTATTACTGTTCCAGCATATTTTAATGATGCTCAAAGGCAAGCAACAAAAGATGCTGGAAAATTGCGGGATTAGAAGTTTTAAGGATCATTAATGAACCAACCGCTGCAGCACTGGCTTATGGGCTTGAAAATGCTTATGGGCAAAAAGTGATGGTTTTTGATTTAGGTGGTGGAACTTTTGATGTTTCGATTATTGAAATTGGTAGTGGTGTAATCGAAGTTTTATCAACAGCTGGTGATAATCATTAGGTGGGGATGATTTTAATAAAGCTATCTGTGATTTTATTTTAGAAAGCTTTTTAAAACAAGAAGGTATTGATTTAAGAAAAGATACAGTCGCTTATAGTCGCGTTTTAGAAGCCAGTGAACAAGCTAAAATCGAACTTTCAAGTCAATCAAGTACCCTCATTAATTTGCCTTTTATTTATCAAGATACAAACGGACCTAAAAACTTAGAAATCACACTTACAAGACAAAAATTCAATGAACTTACAAAAGGACTTATTGACCGTCTTGTTTTACCAATGCAAACAGCTTTAAATGATGCCAGACTTACACCACAGGATCTCAATAAAATTATCTTAGTTGGTGGATCCTCTCGTATTTTAGCGGTTCAAGAAAAAGTAAAAGAAATTACGAACATGGAACCAAGTAAATCATTAAATCCAGATGAATGTGTGGCTTTGGGTGCTGCGATTCAAGCTGGAAAATTAAGTGGTGAAATGGTTTTATATGGTGAAGAGAATGATGTTCTTTTATTAGATGTCACTCCTTTAACACTTTCTATTGAAACGGTTGGTGGTGTCGCTACACCTTTAATTCCAAGAAATACAACGGTTCCAACCAGTCATAGTCAAGTCTTTACAACATCAGCCAACTTTCAAACACAAGTAGAAATCAATGTTTTACAAGGTGAAAGACCACTCGCAAAAGATAATCAATCTTTAGGAAAATTTAAACTTAAAAAAATCAAACGTGCGATGCGCGGTGTTCCACAAATCGAAGTTACTTTTGATATTGATAGTAACGGAATCGTTCATGTTTCTGCCAAAGACCTTGCCTCTGGAAACAGTCAAAGTATGACGATTGAAGGCTCTTCTAAAATGTCTGATAGTGATATTGAAGAAGCAATTAGACAAGCTAAGATGTATGAAAGCCAAGACCAAGTGACAAAAGATAATATGCTTTTAAAAAATGAAGTAGAAACTCTCATTATCAATGTTCAAAATGGTCTTGCCTCACATAAAAAAGAAATGGATAAAGTATTAAGAAAACAAATTAAAGCAGAACTTTCTTCTTTAATGAAAATGACAAGAAAATTCAATTATGAAACAGCTTCATCCAAAGAAATACAAAAAATAAAAGATTCTAAAAATCATTTAGAATCTCTAGCTCAAAATATCATCGGGAGATAAATGATCTCTCGATATTTTTTTGACAATTTCATCATGTCTTACAAATCCATACGTTGCAACAATCAAAGAGCCGCCTAAATCAAGCATTAAATCTTTCATCGTATCTTTTAATGCTTCATGCCCTTTTAAAGGAATATCATTTTTAGAAACAAGTGTTCCCTTTGTTGAAGCCATATATTGTTGAGCATTTGTATGAAAAATTCCATCACAACTATATTCTAAAATTTCCCAAAAAGCACCAACACCTAAAGAAAAGACCACTAAAAATAAACATGTAAAATATTTATTCATATAAATAAATTTGCTTTTTTCTGCCATCATAATATGAATAAACCATAAAGCCACAAAAGATAGAATAATGCCTGAATGGAAATGAAGAAAAGAATCCCACCATGGATATTTTCCATAAAAATCAAGTCCATCTCCTAAAACTAATGCATTAAACGCAAAAAGTGCAATCACAATATAAAGTGCTAAAGGAACATTGATCTTAAACCATTTCTTTAAAAATTTAGGTGCTGCTAAAACAAGTAACATTGCACTAAACTGTAGAATACGAAAAATCATAGTTGTCACATATTTTATGTAAACATCACCAATATGATGGCGATAAGCTAAAATAAAGATTGTCCATCCCACATGATAAATCAGTAATAAAATTGTTAAAACAAATAATATTTTTTTAATAAATAATAGCCTTTTCTCTGTTAATTTCCTATTTTTCATAAAGAATATAATCCCACCCTTTCATCATCCTTTGTTCACTTTGAAAAAAAATGATTGCCTACATTCTTTTCAAAGAAACATTGATTCTCTTTTTGATAAATCTCATATGTCTCTAAAGTATTTTTTAACACATTTTTCATTAAAACATTTCTCGTTTTATGTTCTTTACTTCCTAAACTCAAATATATTTTCTTATGATAAATGGGATGTTCTTTTAAATAATCCAACCATCCTTCTTTCCATAAAGAACCCGATACACTAATTGCTCCATCTAAATCTAATTCATGCATCGCATAAAGACTAAAAAGCCCTGCAAGTGAATAACCACTGATATAACATTTTAAGGAAGCATTCTTTTGTTTGATTTTTTTAATTTTATGCAATAAATTTTTTCCCCGCTTTTGATTCAAAAGAAAGTTCATCTTGCCAATCATTAATGATAATAACTTCTAAAAGATACGAACTCTTTTGAAAGTAAGTTTTTGCCTTTTCTACAAATTCATCTTGTCCTTTCATGACAAGATAAATGATGATTCCTTTTATTCATCATCAACTCTACAAAGATAGGTTCATGATGAAGAGCCGGTATAATTTTTTCAAATACATCTTTCATTTTTATTTTTTAAACTACTTGTATTAATACAAGGATGACATCCTAAGTAACCATCTTCTAATAAATCTTTATCCATCAGTAATTGAACATGATGTTCATGATCATTCATTAAACCTAAAACACTTACTGAACCAGGTGTAATATCTAAATATTCCAACATTTTTTCATCACTTCCAAAGGATAGACGTGAACTGTTTGATTTGTTTTGAAATCACTTTTGTTTTGAATTTTTTATGTCCTTTCAACATTAGTAAATAATATTGACTTTTATTTGAATTAACTAAAAATAAATTCTTACAAATTGTTGATTTTAAGTTTTTTTCTATTTCTAAACACACTTCCATGGTATTTGCTTCTTGATGATCAAGGCGTTGATAGTCAATGTTTAATTGATCGAGTAAATCATAAACTCTTTCTTCTTTATCTATTCTTTTATCTTGTGGTCTCCCTGTTACTAATTCCATTTAATCTACCTCACTTAAATTCACTTGATCTTTGATTTCATTAAATTGAATCATTGGTAATTGATTTTCATGATGTTCCCCTATAAACTTTTCCATCCATACCATATTATACCAACGTTTAAATTTATACCCACATTGATGAAATTCTCCCACCATTTGATATCCTAAATGATGATGATAATCAATACTATTGGTATCTAAATATTCATCATTTTGAATTGGTGAAGAAATACATGCATTTAAATTCGTAATATTTTGTGCTTTTAAAGCTTTTTCCAAAGCTTGATAAAGTCTTTTCCCTACCCCACATTTTCTTAAAGTATGATCTACATAAATCGATGTTTCTACACACCAATCATAAGCCGCTCTAACATTAAAAGTACCAGCATAAGCATAGCCGACAATTTGATCATCCACCTTAGCTACTAAATATGGATATTTTTCCATGACATGTACCATTCTTTGTTGAAATTCTTCGATAGATGGGACCTCGTATTCAAATGTAATTGCCGTCTTTTCAACGTAATAACGATAGATTTCTACTAATCTTGTTGCATCCTCTAATTTTGCATACCTGATTTCTATTTTCACAACGCATTCCCCCGTTTGCCTTATTATCTACCAAATTAAAAAAGATGTCCATAAAAATGAACACCTAAGATAAAGCTTCTCGCATTTCTTTAGAATATGTAAAGCCATTTCCACTAACTTCTTCTACATGAGAAACAATAATAAATGCTTTTTCATCAATTTCTTTAATTTTATCTTTTAAATCAGGAAGTTTACGATAAGGTAAAATCGTTAAAACAACTTCTGTTTCATTTCCATAAAAACCACTTTTACCATCTAATAAAGTCACACCTGCATCCATATCATTTAAAATCATTGTTTTCATACGTTCAATTTCTTTAGACATTACAAGAACTTGGACACATCCTTTACCTGATGATAATAAATAATTCATCATATAGGCTGTAATTAAAATTGTCATGATTCCATAAACGATTTCAGGAACACTATGGAATGAAATTTGTAGAACAAGAATTGCTGCATCAATCCCATTAACAAGCAAAGTCACAGGTACTTTAAAATATTTTTCAACAATAAGTGCTAAAATATCAAATCCTCCTGTAGATCCTCCCGCTTTTAATACAAGACCAATTCCTAGTCCTAATAAAAACCCTCCTAAAATACAAATTAATAATTGATCATTTAATAAACCATGTAAATAAGGTTGTTGATTAAAGAATTCTAATAAAATAGGAAATAAGAATGTTGAAACCAATGTTTTCATCGCAAATGCTTTTCCTAAAAAACAAAATCCAATGATAAATAAAGCAATATTAATAATTCCTACACAAAGGGAAACAAAAATTCCTGTATAAAAATGAAAAACTGTACTAATACCAGAAACCCCTCCTACCACAATGGAATTATCTAAAATCAAAGTACTAATAGCAAATGCCATTAAAATGTTACCAATAATAATTTTGAATAATTTTTTTCATATTTCTCACCTCGGGATATATCCTAACAATTTTTCTTTTTTAAGAATGTAACATATGTTACAATTTAAACAAGTAGGTGAAAAAATGAAAATTAATGACGAACTCTTTGATTATTTTAAACAAGCTGGTACCATTAAACACTATCAAAAAAATGATATTATTTATATGCAAGATGACCATGCTGATGAATTATGTCTGGTTTTAAAAGGTCGCGTACGGGTTTACCATATTACTAAAAATGGTGATGAAATTAATTACGATGTTTTAGATAAAGGACGTATTTTTGGTGAATCTTCACTTTATGAAAATGCTTATCGCCCAACAACCGTTTCGGCTATTAATGATGTTGAAATTATTACTTGTCATCTTGAAGATCTTTATCCTTATTTATCATCTTCACTTGATCTGACGATTACTCTACTTAAGATGTTTAATGATAACTGCAATCATTTAACTCAACTTTTAAAATGGGCACAAACTTATGACCGATTTGAAAAAGTAGCTGCTTTTTATATGAATTAAGTGCTACAAACAATATTGAAAAAAATTTACTTTTTGGAGGTATTCCCTATACTCATCAAGAAATTGCGGATTCACTCGCCATTTCAAGAGTAACTGTTACAAAGGTTTTAAATCAATTTAAAGATGAGGGTTTAATTCAATTGAATATGGTCATATCAAAGTTTTAAAACGAAGATAAATCTACGAGCAATATTTATCAACACTAGTTTAAACAAAAATAAGTTATGTTATAATAAGATATAAAGAGGAGGAATTTATAATGGAAAGTCATGTAGGATGTTATGAAACAGGTTCACTTGATTTCTTTGGACCATTATGTGTCGTTGCCTGTTATGTTGATCAAAAAGATGAAAAAGAACTTAATGAACTAGAATTAGATAAAGAAATGTCTACAAATGATATTGAAAAAATTGGTAAGATATTAAAAGATAAACTCACCTATAGTTTACTTTTGCTTGATAATAGTCATTACAATCAATATGTAAAAGAAGGTCAAAAACTTTCATGTATTAAAGCAAAACTTTATAATCAAGCGATGATCAATGTTATTCAACGTATTGAACACCCTATTTCTAAAGTAACGATTGATGCTTTTTTAGCACCTAAAAATATTATCGTTATTTAAAAAGCAAAATCGTTGTTGTTCATCATATTGAATTTAAAAAAGAAGAAATGTCTTTAGCGATGAAATGTGCGCATATTCTTTCTCAGTATGCTTATCTTCAATATTATCAAAACATGTGTCAATCATTAAATACAACACTTCCTCGTGGTTTTAATATTCTCGCAAATGATGCTGGAACTTCTTTAGTACAAGAACATGGAAAAGATATTTTATGGAAAGTTTCTAAAACAAATTTTCCAAACTACAAACAGATCTTAGAGAGAGTTGAATAAACTCTTTTTTTCTTAATAAGTAAAAAATAAAATAATGCTTTATTTTTTATATAATAAGATTATCGGAGGAAAGAGAAATGATTAAAATGATTGTCAGTGATGTTGATGGAACTTTATTATCTCATGGTTACATCAACCCCAAATGTATTGAAAGTATAAAAAAAGCACAAGCGAAAGGCATTGAATTTGTTGTGGCTTCAGGGAGAGATTATTATGGCGTGACAAGTGTTTTAGACCCTTTAGGTATAAAATGTTCGGCCATTTTAGGAAATGGTGCTCAATATTGTAATAAAGAAGGAAAAGTATTAATGGATTGTTATTTAAATAAAAAGAAACTTAAAGAAATTCTTCCTATCTTTATTGAACACCATACTTCTTATATGATTTTTACAACAAACGGTTTTTATAGTACTTTAGAACCTGATTATGTAAGAGATCGTTTTGCTTATCGTGGAAGTGTACGCTTTGG
>ENA-OQCS01001584-OQCS01001584.1-human-gut-metagenome-genome-assembly--contig:-NODE-1584-length-11341-cov-2.268593_pt1 | contig 11341 bp, 15 predicted proteins | sample MGYA00242757_ERZ504575 | MGnify/ENA primary metagenome ERZ504575 (study PRJEB26092, sample SAMD00036297) | human gut metagenome | host: Homo sapiens | study: EMG produced TPA metagenomics assembly of... | reverse complement strand
GATCGCAGCAACCTGATCCTGCAGGGATATCTGGATCGCAGGAACAATGAGAAGAAAAAGGAATCAGAATGAGTAAATTGGAAAAGATCACATTTCGCCCGGAGGGCGAAGAACCTGTAGAATTTTATGTACTGGAACAGACCAGGATCGGTGGACACAATTACATCCTGGTAACCGATGTGGAAGAGGGAGACGGAGATGCCTGATCCTGAAGGATATGTCTCAGGATGGTGAAGAAGAGAGCATTTATGATGTGGTCTCCGATGATGAAGAACTGGAAGCGGTATCCGGAGTATTTGCGGATATGCTGGAGGACATTGATTTAATTTAATTTTAGATAAATACAGGCGGTCCTGCGAGAAGGACGGTCTTATATTTATATATGATTTGTATGATTGGCAGAGAGGGATATTGGAGGCTTTGCCGATTTCGACATATAATGGATTTTATGCCAAAAGTGACAGGGAATACACGAAGGGCATGAGAAAAAACCGTTATTTTGATGAAATCGTAAGATCTGGGATATCTGATTTTCACGGGAGTTTTCGAGAAGAGAGCCGTGAAAACGGGAGGTAAATCACAGGTCTTTCTTTGCAGAGCATAACAATCCATTCTAACGCCGGGATACATACACTAAGAACAGTTGTATAGACGTATAGAATTTGGAGGTAATTTCGTTGAAAAAGAAAAAAGAGAATAGTAACGCTTCAGGCCTGAAGATCATTCCTTTGGGCGGTCTGGAGCAGATCGGTATGAACATTACTGCCTTCCAGTATGAGGACAGTATTATTGTGGTGGATTGCGGATTGTCTTTCCCTGCGGATGATATGCTGGGAATCGATCTGGTCATTCCCGATGTAACATATCTGAAGGATAATATCGATAAGGTAAAGGGATTTGTCATCACTCATGGACATGAGGATCATATCGGAGCACTGCCCTATGTGCTGCGTGATATCAATGTGCCCATCTACGCAACCCGTCTGACCATGGGGATCATTGAGAACAAGCTGACAGAGCATAATCTCATGAAGAAGACCAAACGCAAAGTGGTGAAGTTCGGTCAGTCCATCAATCTGGGTGATTTCCGTGTGGAATTCATCAAGACGAATCACAGCATCGTAGATGCTGCAGCACTGGCAATTTATTCCCCTGCCGGTATCGTGGTACACACCGGAGACTTCAAGGTAGACTATACTCCGGTCTATGGAGATGCCATTGATTTACAGCGTTTTGCCGAGATCGGTAAAAGGGTGTACTGGCACTGATGTGCGATTCCACCAATGCCGAGCGTCCCGGGTTTACCCCTTCCGAGAAGACCGTAGGTAAGACGTTTGATACCTTATTTGAAGAACATAAAAATACCAGAATTTTTGTGGCGACTTTCGCATCCAATGTGGATCGTGTACAGCAGATCATCAACACAGCCTATAAATTTGGCCGTAAAGTAGCTGTGGAAGGCCGCAGTATGGTGAATATTCTGGATACCGCCATCAAGCTGGAGTGCATTAATATTCCCGAAAACACTCTGGTGGATCTGGATCAGATGAAAAATTATCCCGATGAACAGCAGGTGATCATCACCACCGGAAGCCAGGGCGAGAGTATGGCAGCCCTGTCCCGTATGGCCAACAACATGCACCGCAAGATCACCATCGGCGCGGGAGATACGGTTATTTTCTCCTCCAATCCGATCCCGGGAAATGAGAAGTCGGTTACCAAGATCATCAATGAATTGCTTCGCAAGGGCGCAGATGTTATTTTTCAGGATGCCCATGTATCCGGACACGCCTGTCAGGAAGAGATCAAGCTGATCTACACGCTGATCCATCCGAAGTATGCGGTGCCCGTGCATGGTGAATATAAACACCTGAAAGCACAGGCAAAGATCGCAGAGAGCCTTGGTATCAGCAAGGACAATATTTTCATCCTCTCTTCCGGAGATGTACTGGAAGTCAGCGAGGAACAGGCGAAAGTTGCCGGAAGGGTACCCGTCGGTGCGATCCTGGTAGACGGACTGGGTGTCGGTGATGTAGGAAATGTGGTCCTCAGAGATAGACAGCACCTGGCAGAAGATGGTATTATGATTGTGGTTATGAGTCTGGATAGGGCCAGTGGTGAGCTGGTAGCCGGTCCGGATATCGTATCCAGAGGTTTTGTATATGTGAAGGAATCCGATGAACTGATCGAGGAAGCACGCCGCACTGTGGATGATGCACTGCAGCATGCCTGGATAAGGGAATTACGGATTGGGGCAAGCTGAAGACCACCACCAAGGATGTTCTCAGTGATTATGTGTGGAAGAAGACCAAGAGACGTCCCATGATCCTTCCCATCATCATGGAAGTGTAGCAGGTTAATGATAGCCGGAAAGGTCATAAGCAGATGAAGATTACATCGGACGAAAATGTGAATCAGGCCGTAGAACAGATGGTACAGGCGATCCGCAATACGGATGCGTACATGGAGTATCGCAGACAACTGGGTCGTATAAAGGAGCAGCCGGAATTAAAAAAGCAGATCGATGACTTCCGGACAAGAAACTTGAATTGCAGACCAGCAAAGATACCAATTTCGACAAGATCGATCAGTTCACCAGAGAGAATGAAGCATTTCGCGAGAATCCGCTGGTGTCTGATTTTCTTGCTGCGGAACTGGCTTTCTGCCGTATGATGCAGGAGATCGGACTCTATGTCACCGATCAGATGAAGTTCGAGTAAGAAAGGGCATAAGATATGAAGACAGCAAATTTGGCGGGTGCCGTATTGGGCGCGATCTTAAAGGTAGTATTTGTGGTGGTTGTAGTATATCTGGTCTACACGGGAGCATCCACCTGCTATGACTACGGTTATCGTATTTTCACAGAACCGGCGGTCTCTGCCGGAGAGGGACGTAAGATCACAGTAACCCTGACCTCGGACATGTCCGCAACGGAGATCGGTACGGTCATGCAGGAAAAGGGACTGGTACGAGACGGCAGACTGTTCGCATTACAGTATCTGTTATCTGAGTATAAAAAGGATTGGAAACCCGGAACTTATGAACTGAGTACTGCTATGACCGCAGAGGAAATGATGGAAGTCATGGCTGGACAGACGGAAAGTACGGAAGAAGAATCCGTTGAGACCATAGATAACGGCAGCGCACTGACCGGCGAGACACAACCGCTGGAACCCGTTGCACAATAAAAACGGACAATAGAAACGGGGAGTATTATGATCATAGACGAGAGAATGTCCGCATTTATCGATTCTCTGGACAGCGGGAATCCCGCATGGCTGAATGAAATTGAAAAATATGCGCTGGACACGCAGGTTCCGATTATACGCAGATCTATGCAAAGCCTGTTAAAATTTTTACTGACATACACAAAGCCGAAGAGCATCCTGGAAGTCGGGACTGCTATCGGCTTTTCTGCGTTACTTATGAGTGAATATGCGCCGACGGATTGCCATATCACAACCATAGAAAAATATGAAAAACGAATCCCCATAGCCAGAGAAAATTTTGATAAATATGGAAGAGAAGACAAAATCACTCTTTTGGAAGGCGATGCCACAGAGATACTGAAAGAATTGGATGGTACTTACGATGTGATCTTCATGGATGCGGCCAAGGGGCAATATATCAATTTCCTGCTGGATATTCTGAGACTTCTGTCTCCGGGCGGTCTACTGATCTCGGATAATGTATTGCAGGACGGAGATATCATAGAATCCCGATTTGCGGTCACCAGGCGCAACCGTACGATCCATGCGAGAATGCGGGAATATTTATACGAATTAAAACATCATCCCGAACTGGAGACAGTGATTCTGCCCGTGGGGGATGGCGTGACGTTGAGTACAAAAAATAGTAGGAGAAGAAGGAATATGAATTATAAAAAACCGGAACTTTGATCCCGGCCAGCAGTCTGGAAGTATTGAAGACTGCGGTAATGTTCGGGGCAGATGCAGTATATATCGGAGGAGAAGCATTCGGACTGCGGGCCAAAGCGAAGAATTTCAGCAGTGAGGAAATGGCAGAGGGTGTGGCATTTGCTCATGCGCATGGCGTGAAGTATATGTAACGGCCAATATCCTGGCACATAACTATGACCTTGATGGGGCCAGAAAATATTTTGCCGAACTGCGGGATATGAAACCGGAACAGCCGGATGCGTTGATCATTTCAGATCCGGGAATGTTTATGATCGCGAAGGAAGTATGGCCTCAGGTGGAAGTGCACATTTCCACACAGGCTAACAATACGAATTATGAGACCTATCTGTTCTGGTGGAAACTGGGAGCGAAGAGAGTCGTGTCGGCAGAGAGCTGTCTCTGGTGGAGATCAAAGGAATCCGGGAAAAGATTCCGGCAGAAATGGAGATTGAAAGCTTTGTCCATGGTGCAATGTGTATCTCTTATTCCGGCAGATGCCTGCTGAGCAATTTCTTTACCGGAAGAGATGCCAACAGAGGCGCCTGCACCCATCCCTGCCGTTGGAAGTATGCTGTGGTGGAAGAGACCAGACCCGGAGAATATCTGCCGGTATATGAAAATGAGAGAGGAACTTATATTTTTAACTCCAAGGATCTGTGTATGATCGAGCATATTCCGGAACTGGTGGAAGCCGGCATTGACAGCCTGAAGATCGAAGGCCGTATGAAGACGGCGTTATATGTGGCAACTGTGGCCAGAACTTATCGGAAAGCCATTGATGACTATTTTACCGATCCGAAATTGTATGAGAAAAATATGGACTGGTATCAGGCTGAGATCTCAAAATGTACCTACAGACAGTTTACCACCGGATTCTATTTCGGAAAACCAGATGAGAATACGCAGATCTATGATAATAATACTTATGTGAATGAATATATCTATCTGGGGATCGTAGAAGAGGTAAAAGACAATCTGTGCCGGATCGAGCAGCGGAATAAATTTGTGTGGGAGATGCTATCGAGATCATGAAGCCGGACGGCACAAATGTACCTGTAACGGTGGAAGCAATGTATACAGACGATGGGGAAAGTGTGGACAGTGCACCCCATCCCAAGCAGGTGTTGTGGATAAAGTTATCCGAGGCTGCGAAGAAGTATGATCTGTTACGTTGTAAAAGTGTTTAATAAATAGATATTGACCATCATAACGCACGTGTTGTAAACTATATTGGATAATAATTCTATAGTATACCGAAGGGAAGTAGGGACATGCGCGAGGAATTGAATGTAGAGGAGCTTTTTGCCAGCAAGGTATTTACCCTGGGCAAGATGAAGGAGAGACTCCCCAAGAGCACTTACAAAGAAGTAAAAAAGATTATGGATCAGGGAGGAGAACTTTCCCCGGCGACAGCAGATGTAGTGGCGACGGCCATGAAAGACTGGGCGATTGAGAATGGAGCGACACATTATACCCACTGGTTCCAGCCGCTGACCGGCATTACCGCGGAGAAACATGACGCTTTTGTAACACATCCCGATGAGGATGGCCGTATGATCATGGAATTTTCCGGTAAGGAACTGATCAAGGGCGAGCCTGATGCATCTTCTTTCCCGTCCGGGGGCTTGCGTGCGACTTTTGAGGCAAGAGGTTATACCACATGGATATTACCTCTCCTGCATTCATTAAGGAGACCGCAACCGGTCCGACCCTTTGTATCCCCACTGCTTTCTGTTCTTATAAGGGCGAAGCTCTGGATAAAAAGACACCGTTACTTCGTTCCATGGAAGCTCTGAGCAAACAGGCAATCCGTATTGTGCGTCTGTTCGGTAATACAGAGGCAACCAAGGTACTGCCCTCCGTCGGCGCAGAGCAGGAATATTTCCTGGTGGATTCTGCCAAGGCATTGCAGCGTGAAGATATTATTTTTGCCGGACGGACCCTGTTTGGTGCTCCTGCGCCCAAGGGTCAGGAGATGGATGACCATTACTTCGGCGTTATCCGTGAACGCATCGGCGGTTTCATGCACGATGTGAATATCGAACTGTGGAAACTGGGCGTGACTTCCAAGACCCAGCACAACGAAGCGGCACCCGCACAGCATGAGGTGGCACCGATTTATGAGTCTGCTAATGTGGCAGTAGATCATAACCAGCTGGTAATGGAGACTCTGAAGCGCGTAGCAGGTAAACACGGTCTGCGCTGCATGCTGCACGAGAAGCCTTTTGCCGGCGTGAATGGTTCCGGTAAGCATAATAACTGGTCGATTACCACAGATAATGGCGTGAATCTTTTGGAGCCGGGACAGACTCCAAATGAAAATATTCAGTTTTTGTTAGTGCTGGCATGCATCATGAAGGCAGTAGATACCCATGCGGATTTGTTGCGCCAGAGTGCATCCAACGTAGGAAACGATCACAGACTGGGTGGTTATGAAGCACCGCCTGCCATTATCTCTATTTTCCTGGGCGAACAGCTGGAAGATGTGGTGGCACAGCTGGTGGAGACTGGTAAGGCCGACAATCTGAAAGAAGGCGGCGTACTGCGTACCGGTGTATCCACATTACCTGATTTTGTAAAGGATGCCACCGACAGAAACCGTACTTCACCCTTTGCTTTCACAGGCAATAAATTTGAGTTCCGTATGGTTGGCAGTGAGGATTCCATCGGAAGCCCCAACACCACTCTGAATGCCATTGTTGCAGAGGCTTTCTGTGAAGCGGCCGATCGGCTTGAGGGAGCGGAAGACTTCGATATGGCAGTACATGATCTGATCAAGGAATATATGACCGAGCACCAGCGTATTATTTTCAACGGCAACGGTTATGCCAGGGAATGGGAAGAGGAAGCAGCCAGAAGAGGACTGCCCAATATTCCTTCCATGGTAGCAGCAGTAGATACTCTGACCACACCCAAGGCGATCCATCTGTTTGAGAAGTTCGGCATCTTCACTGAAGCAGAGCTGCGTTCCCGTGCGGAAGTACTGTATGAGACCTATGCGAAGACCATCAATATCGAGGCACTGACCATGGTGGATATGGCAAATAAGCAGATCATCCCGCAGTCATGAAGTACAGCAAGTCTCTGGCGGATGCTGTCATTGCCATTACGGAAGCAGGGGGAGATACCTATGTGCCTGTCCGTATGTTGCAGCAGATCACGCAAAAGCTGACTGAGATGGAGAAGGCTTCGGAGGCACTGCTCAATGTCGAAAAGAAAGCATCTGCCATGGAAAGAGGCAAGGAGCAGGCATTCTGTTATCACGATGAAGTTATGGTGGCAATGAACGCTCTGAGAAGACCTGCGGATGAACTGGAGAAGCTGGTGGATAAAAAATACTGGCCGTTCCCGACCTATGCGGATCTGCTATTTGAGGTATAGAGCGTTTCCAAGGTCATTTCGGATGCAATAAAATTTTTTCAAAAAGGGTATTGCAATCGAAAAAAACTGTTGTATAGTAATGAACCATAGAGGAGCGATCCTCACAAGTAAATATTTTTCAATGCGAACGAAGGCGTTTACACTAGTAGTGTAGCGCCTTTCTTTTTGTGCAAGTAAGTCGCAGGAAGCATGAAAAATTGCAAAATAAGGAGGAAACGAAGATGAGTGAAGTATTAAATGTGGAAGAAATCTTGGCAGTAAGGTATTCACTCTGGGTAAGATGAGGGAAAGATTACCCAAGAGCGTATACAAAGAAGTAAAGAAGATCATTGATCACGGCGGAGAGCTGTCACTGGCTACCGCAGATGTTGTAGCTAAGGCAATGAAGGACTGGGCCGTTGAGAATGGTGCAACCCATTATACACATTGGTTTCAGCCGCTGACAGGCATTACCGCAGAGAAGCATGACGCATTCGTAACTCATCCCGATGAATCCGGTAAGATGATCATGGAGTTCTCCGGCAAGGAACTGATCAAGGGCGAGCCCGATGCATCTTCCTTCCCCTCCGGAGGCTTACGAGCAACCTTTGAGGCAAGAGGCTATACTGCCTGGGATATCACATCTCCCGCATTCCTGAAAGAGGATGCTACCGGCGTGATTCTTTGCATTCCCACTGCTTTCTGCTCTTACAAGGGTGAGGCACTGGATAAAAAGACACCGCTACTGCGCTCCATGGAAGCTGTCAGCACCCAGGCACTTCGTATCGTAAGACTGTTCGGCAACACTGGAGCTACGAAGGTAGTAGCAAGCGTTGGACCTGAGCAGGAATATTTCCTGGTAGACAGAGATAAATACCTGAAGCGTGAAGATCTGATCTTCGCCGGACGTACCCTGTTCGGTGCACCCGCACCCAAGGGACAGGAGCTGGAAGATCATTACTTCGGCACTATCCGTGAGAGAATCGGTTCTTTCATGAAAGACCTGAACATTGAACTGTGGAAGCTGGGTGTAACTGCGAAGACACAGCACAACGAAGTGGCTCCCGCACAGCATGAACTGGCTCCAATTTATGAGACCGCCAATATTGCAGTAGATCACAACCAGTTGGTTATGGAGACCATGAAAAAGGTAGCCGGTCGTCACGGCATGACCTGCCTGCTTCATGAGAAACCTTTCGCCGGCGTGAATGGTTCCGGTAAGCATAACAACTGGTCACTGGGAACCGATAATGGTGTAAATCTTCTGGATCCCGGCGATACTCCGAACGAGAACATCCAGTTCCTGTTGGTACTGGCTTGTATCCTGAAAGCTGTAGATACGCATGCAGACCTGCTTCGTCAGAGTGCATCCGATGTCGGCAACGATCACAGACTGGGAGCGAATGAGGCACCTCCCGCAATCATTTCCGTATTCCTGGGCGAGCAGCTGGAGGATGTGGTAAAGCAGCTGGTGGAGACCGGTGATGCAACTCATTCTATCCAGGGCGGTAAGCTTTTAACCGGTGTATCCACACTGCCTGATCTGGATAAGGATGCAACAGACCGTAACAGAACTTCACCGTTTGCTTTCACCGGTAATAAGTTCGAGTTCCGTATGGTAGGTAGTGCAGACTCCATCGCCAGCCCCAACACTACTCTGAATGCTATCGTAGCAGAGGCTTTCTGTGAGGCAGCAGATCTTCTGGAGAAGGCAGACGACTTCGATATTGCAGTACATGATCTGATCAAGAAGTACCTGACTGAGCATCAGAGAATTATCTTCAATGGTAATGGCTATTCCGAGGATGGGTAGAAGAAGCTGCCAGAAGAGGACTTCCCAACATCAAGTCCATGGTAGAAGCTTCCGAGACTCTGACCACCGAAAAGTCTATCAAGCTGTTCGAGAAGTTCGGTATCTTCACCAAGGCTGAGCTGGAATCCCGCGAGGAGGTTCTGTATGAGACCTACTCCAAGACCATCAACATCGAAGCTCTGACCATGGTAGATATGGCGAAGAAGCAGTACATTCCCGCAGTTATGGAGTACACCAGGACTCTGGCGGATACCGTACTGGCTGTTAAGAGTGCAGGCGCTGATGCTACTGTGCAGACCACAGTTCTGAAGAGTATTTCCGAGAAACTGACAGAGGCACAGGCAGCAGAGACTTCACTGGAAGATAAGCTGGCAGAGGCAGCAGGCATCGAAGATCCCAAGAAGCTTGCCTTCTTCTATAAAGATGTGGTACATACCGCAATGGATGACCTGAGAGCTCCCGTGGATGCACTGGAGATGATGGTTGACAAGAAGTATGGCCGGTACCTACCTACGGCGATCTGATCTTTGAAGTATAATCATTGCTTATATCATTTCTCTCATTTTTTAAATATGACGAGGCCGCAATCACAAAAAGGAGGATGCGGCCTCATTTTTGGCTGAATTGTTCCAATTTTGTATACTTTTTTTAAAATTTTTTAAATTAGGTATTGCAAAATGGGAAAAGATAGTGTATACTTCATCAAGTAAACGACATAGGGCTATCGCCAAACGGTAAGGCAACGGACTCTGACTCCGTCATTTCAAGGTTCGAATCCTTGTAGCCCTGCTAAGTGGAGCACCTCAGATGAGGTGCTTTTTTCATGTTGTAAAAGTCCCGGAAGCCGCGTATTTACTGGCTTTACGGGACTTTTAAAATTTTTTCTGAAACGCTTTTTCGTGGCTCTGAAAGGCGATTTTTTCCTTATTTGGCTTACTGATTTTTACTACATTTTCGGTGGTTTTCAGATGTGATAGGTCAATTTGGGAGCGATTATAGGTCAATTTAAAATGACGTTGCTGCCAAAAGGTGCTGAAAACAGGAAAAATGAAGAAAATCGGCTAAAAATCGACAAAATTCTACTTTTTCTACCTTTTGCACAAAAATTATGTTTACTTTTGTGATATTTTCGCCTCATAATCAAGACAGTTTCCACGCTTCAAGTGCACAAATCCATTTTAGTACTCCCACCGCTTATTCTTCTGTCCGAGGCGAACCTTAATTGACTTACTTGGTCAGTTATATTTCGGCGTTTGCCTCACAACCCTCGGATAATGTTCAAATAATCCTGTCTCTGGTCTATGACAGCATATATAATAACTTCCTTTCGTGCTTCATTAACTTTATAAAATACAAAGTCTTTTTCAAGAATCAATACCTTATAGCCCTGACGCTTTAATACCAGGTATCTTGGATCAATTCCAAGATCTGGATTTTCTCCCAGCTGTCGTATACGATCTTCTATTTCGTCTAACTTTTTCAATGCCACATCATTGCCGAAATTTTGTGCAATATATAATACAATCTTTCGCAGACCAGCATCTGCGGTATCAGTACGAACAACATTGTATTTCAAACTCAGCCTCCTGCAGCATAGCACGTAAATCATCAAAGGTTTCACTGATCGGCGCAACACGACCATTCTTTACATCGTCTTCAGCTTCAGCAAGGACTTCAAGCAATTCGATTCTTGATTTCATATTCTTATACTCTTCATAGGACAAAGACACCGTATCGCCTCTTCCATTTACAGTTATGATAACAGCTTCTTTCCCTCACAGCACTGCTTTGAGATTTCATTATAATGATTTCTTAAATCCGCTGATGGTCTGATAGTTTCCTGCATAGCAAACATAATACGCACCTCCTGTTGTTATATATGAAAATTATATCATTTAATGTCTATACTTCAACTTCTTAGTCAATTCCATTCATAAATTTTAGAATTCTTCATTTGTTCTAGCACCCCAAAAGGGATGTCGATTAATACCTCATTTCGACATCCCCAGTAGTAATTGAACATAGAATTTTCTCTTCTTCTCTTACATCACAACTTTTTTGTCTCCACGGAAATCAGCCTTAGACACTTCTATAACTTTTTCTATAACATGGCTTCCGTAACATTTCTTATACTGCCCTTTTACTTATTTCTGCTCCCTTGTCCTGAGTAAGCCCACACATCCTCTTCAAAGTCGTAAGCTGCGTTTATAGGGTAATATGGTGGTATTCGATTGATCTTACTCGAAAT
>ENA-OQCS01001583-OQCS01001583.1-human-gut-metagenome-genome-assembly--contig:-NODE-1583-length-11342-cov-5.264556_pt1 | contig 11342 bp, 9 predicted proteins | sample MGYA00242757_ERZ504575 | MGnify/ENA primary metagenome ERZ504575 (study PRJEB26092, sample SAMD00036297) | human gut metagenome | host: Homo sapiens | study: EMG produced TPA metagenomics assembly of... | reverse complement strand
TTTAACTGCTTTTTTAACGATTTATAATTGTTCATAAGTACCTCCAAAAACATATACCTATAAACAATTGGCCTATTATCAGAAGTGATAATAGGCCACACATTTCAATCTGTATGTCAACAAAAAAATTCAAATTTTCTACAAAAAAGAAGGAGCACATTTTTTTGTGTTCCCCTCAAAGATGCCATTTCTTAACTTAATGACATTGAGAGAAATCTCTATTTTTTTTTCTTTCATTTTCACGTTTGAGTTGCCGAAAAAAATCCAAAAAGTCCTAAAAGAGAAGGCTATGAATTATAGTGCATTGCCATTATAAAGACGAGGATACAAACATTCTCTCAAAGCTTTGGTTTCTTAACTAAAGAAAATTGCCATCACATCTCTAAACGGCAACTTAAATGACTTTAGAATCATTTTGCATCTATTGTACAAACTCTTGAAAATCCACTTGAACCTCTCACCACTCAAGTGACGAGAATCCAAGAACTTTATTGAGATACCCCATATATTCTCTACCAATCTTAACTCTTTTTCAGTGTTTTAACTCTTTTTAAGTTAAGATTCAATATTAGAGTTAATATAGATTTTAAATTTGCATTATCACACGCCAACTTTCGATATTTATATATTAAAAAGAAGATGTACAATGTACACCTTCATTAAATTAGTCAACGACAACAGTCCATCCATAAGGATCTTCAATAGTTCCCCATTGAATACCTGTTAAAGTATCATATAATTTTTGTGTTAATTCACCTGTTTTGAAATCAGAAACAGTCACTTTATCACCCTTGTAGTACAATTCACCAATAGGACTAATAACAGCTGCAGTACCAGTACCCCAAGCTTCTTGAAGCTTACCATTGTGACCGGCTTCCATCAATTCATCGACAGATAAATGTCTTTCTTCAATTTCATATCCCCAATCCTTTAAGATATGTAAAATAGAATCACGAGTAACGCCAGGAAGTACTGTACCTTCACATGGAGCTGTCACAATCTTATTATCAATTTCAAACATAACATTCATAGAACCAACTTCTTCAATATATTTACGGTGAACTCCATCCAACCATAATACTTGAGAATAACCCAATTCTTCAGCCTTTACTTGAGCAGCTAAACTACCTGCGTAGTTTCCACCACATTTTGTAAATCCTGTACCACCTTTGGTAGCACGAACATATTCATCTTCAACATAAATCTTAACTGGGTTCACACCTTCGGCATAATAAGCACCAACAGGTGAACAAATAATCATGAATTTATAATGACTTGCAGCATGTACACCAATCGCAGCTTCTGTCGCAAACATGAATGGACGAATATATAATGATTCGCCTTCTCCAGTTGGAATCCAGTCTTCAGAATATTTCACAATTGTCTTTACCGCTTCTACAAACATATCAACTGGTAATGTTGGCATACTCAAACGTTTATTGGAATTCGCAAAACGCTTCGCATTCATTTCTGGTCTAAACAATTGAACCTTACCATCCTTAGTACGATAGGCCTTTAAACCTTCAAATGTTTCTTGTGCATAGTGCAATACCATGCTTGCTGGATCAAATTCTAATGGTCCATAAGGTACGACTCTTGCATCATGCCACTCTTGTCCAGCATCCCAATCCATCACAAACATATAGTCTGTGTAATATTTACCAAAACCTAAAGCTCCGGTTGGTTTTTCTTTTAAGTTTTTACTTTCTACAAATTGTACTTCCATAAATTTGTCCTCTTTTCTAAACACGTATGATAATACCACGTTCAATAATTTATTTCAATGACTTTCATTTATTTACATTCATTTTCAAAGAAATGAACAATTGTCTCAATCATGACACCTGTAGCCACTTCATCCTTATCGCTTGTTCCCGCAATATCCAAGTGGATCCACTTCGTTCCTTCTTCAATAAATTCCTCCAAGAAAGCCGCTGCTAGACTTGCATTTCCACCCAAAGTCTTTGAGTTGACAATATCCGCTACTTTAGAACACTTTAATTCCGAATGAAAATATTCATCTACAGGCAAACGCCAAATCTGTTCCTTTGTAGCTTTACTAGCCCCTAAGAAAGGCAAATAGAAACTATCATCATTACTAAAAATTCCCGTATATGTACTTCCTAATGCACGAACACAAGCACCTGTTAAAGTTGCCATATCGATTACGCGTGTTGCCCCTAATTTTTGAGCCATTGTCAAGGCATCGGCTAAAATCAATCTTCCTTCTGCATCCGTATTTGTGACTTCAATCGTCTTACCACTTAAGCTTGTGATCACATCTCCATCGACAAAGCCATGTCCATTCACTTTATTTTCTGTGATTGGTAAAACACATACAATATTCTTTTCAATTTTTAATTCAGCTACTAATTCTAAAGCACAAAGCATATTGGCAGCACCACACATATCATACTTCATACCATGCATGTTCGATTTGATGTTGTAACCACCCGCATCATAAGTAAGACCCTTACCAACAAGTGCCGTATACTCCTCATCTTCTTTTCCACCATCATAACGAATCACAACCATATAACATGGTCTGTCTGAACCTTGGTTGACCGCTAAAAGTGCACCTGCACCAAGTTGGTCTAAATCATCATGATCTAAGACTTCCATTTCCATACCATACTTTTCACTAACCATCTTTGCATCATCCACCAAATGATCCGGTGTTAAAAAGTTAGCTGGCATATCACTCATTTCACGCGCATGATTCACAATGGAAGCAACTGTTTTCCCTTTTTCAAACTCAGCCGTAAATCCATCACTTTCAAAATCATACACCTTTGTCTCTTTATAACTATACGCACCATATACAAGTCCAAAGCCAGCCGCATACGCTGTATTTTCATTGACATATACGAAATAATCATCGGCTTCGACTTTACTAAAAGCCTCCTTGATATTCTTTTTACCATCACCCAAACCAACGACTACAATCTTTTCACAATCCAATTGATTCAATGTATGAATCGTTGTGATCTTACCAAATTCTAAATCCAATTTCACATCTTTGAAAGCCGCTAAAACTTTCCGGTAATGTTTCCCCCTCAAATAATCCGATACAAATATTTTTCATGTCTATTTTCCCTCCGTCATCTTCTTTGATTTTTCATTACAAACACGCATTGCCGACTCTACACTTGCTCTAAATCCTGTTCTTTCCAGTTCACATACCGCATCAATCGTTGTTCCACCAGGCGAACATACCATATCTTTTAATGCACCTGGATGCATACCTGTCTCTAATACCATTTGTGCACTTCCAAGTACAGCTTGTGCTGCAAATGTATAAGCTTGTTTTCGAGGCAATCCTTGCGCTACTGCTTCATCAGCCATAGCTTCAATAAACATAAATACATAAGCAGGACTTGAACCACTAACACTAGTTATGGCATCCATCATAGTTTCATCAACCACTTCACATTTTCCAAAACTATTAAAGATCGATGTGATACAAGTTTTATCTTCTTCGCTCACGAAATCATCAAAAGAAATAGCACTCATAGCTTGAAGAACTAAAGCTGGCGTATTAGGCATAGCTTTAATAACTTTTACATCCTTGCCAAAATATTTCTTAACATCAGAAATAGTTACCCCTGCCGCAATATCGACAATGATCACATCCCCTTTTACACACTCTTTGATTGTTTCAATCAATTTAGGATAATGTTTAGGTTTAACACTCAAAACCAATACATCACTATTTAAAGCGACTGTTTTTTCATCTAAAGAAGTTTTAACACCATACTTTTCATGTAAACGATCCAAATTTTCCTGGTGATGATCACACACCCAAATCGTATTAAATAATTTAGTTTTGGCAATTCCTTCAATCATGGCACCACCCATGTTTCCAGCCCCAATAAATCCAATTGTTTCTCTCATAGTTAGCTCCTTAAATCGAATATGTCTTTCTTCTTGAAAACTCTTTTTGTTTGCCCTCATTCCAATCCTCAAGATTACGATAATAACCCGATACTCTTGAATAGATTTCTAATGGTTTTTGACATATTGGACAAACATCTTGTTTTCCAAATACATACCCATGATCTGCACAAACCGAATAGGTTGGCGTAATTGTAAAGACAGGTATGTTGTAGTTTTCATAGATTGTTTTTACCAATAGCGCCGCCATTTTCCAATTCTCAATGCCATGATCCATAAAAACCGGAAAAGAAGTAGCTCCACTATAAAGAGTTTGTACTTTTTGTTGTATAAGCAAAGCCTCAAATACATCATCTGTACTGGCAACATCTAAATGCGTTGAATTCGTATAGTATCCAAAACTTTGAATTTCCGGATACTTCTCTTTATCCATTTTCGCAAAATGCGTACAAACACTTTCTGCAGGCGTTGCCTCTAAATTTAACTTTTGCGCTTGGCTTGAAATCTTTTGATTTAAAAAATTTAAAACCTCTTGCGCAAACTTCTGTGCATGCATATCCATTAAATCTTTCTGTAGCCACTTCGCATTCAGACAAGCCTCATTCATGCCCACGACACCTAAAGTTCCATAATAATCATTAAAATCGGATATATAAGCTTTTGTGTATGGATAGAGTCCCGCTTCTAACAATTGATTTAAGACTTGCCTTTTCACTTCAAAAGAACGTATAGCTACATCACTCAAGCTATCTAAACGCTTAAAGAAATCATCTTTTGAACGGGATAAATAAGCTAATCGAACGAGATTTAAAGTGACAACACCCATACTGCCACATAAAGGTTTATATCCAAAATACCCCTCTACATCCTGCTTTTCTTGGGTTAAAAAATAAGGCGTTCCATATTTTGCACAAGCTTTAAATAACTCTTCTTCTTGCATCCAATCAAAGTTTTCATGTAGATAAAGAGCAACAATAGGAAATTGAAACCCACGACCCGATATATCACCTTTATTCAAAACTTCAAAAAGTGCATCATGCAAGATTTTCATTTCAACTTGACAACCTGCATATGTAAAATCTTCTTCCAAACCGGCTACGATCGCCTTTCTGTTTAAAAATTCTTTTGGAATATTCCAATCCAAAGTAATCTGACTAAAAGGAGCTTGAGTTCCCCATCTAGAAGGGATATTTATTCCATAAATAAAGCTTTCTAAACAATCATATACCATCTTTTTTGACAATTTATCCTTATGGATAAAAGGCACTAATAACGTATCAAAATGAGCTAAAGATTGTGCACTTGCCCATTCATTTTGCATAATACCCAAAAAGTTCACCATCTGATTACATAATGTACTCAAATGTTTTGCTGGTAAAGAAGAAATCATTTTATTCACAGAAGGAAGGCCATGTAAAATCAAATCTTCTAAAGACCATCCAGCACTACATCCTGTCAACATATGAATATTATGAATATATAGATCTCCATTTTTATGAGCATTGGTAATTTGCGCATCATATACTTCACTTAACCAATAATTTGATGTAATCATACCTGAATTGGATAAAATTAAACCACCCACAGAATAGGTAGCCAATGAGTTTTCATCTTCTAAAGGTACATTATTATGCAAATATGAATTCACTAAATGAATATATTCATTGGCTGTCGATTGAATCTTACGTACATTTTCCCTTTGTTTACGATACAAAATATACGTTTTCGCAACGGGATAATACCCAGATTCTGACAACGTTTTTTCAACACTGTCCTGAATCATTTCGACACTGATTCGATTCTCTTTGATCTTCGCTTGAAAATCTGCCGTAGCACGCAATACCAACAAGTTGATGATCGCATCATCTTTTTCCATATGTAAAGAATCAAAGGCTTTTGAGATCGCAGAAAAGATTTTTAATGGATCAAAATCAACTATGGACCCATCCCTTTTTTCGACTTCTATCATGTTTGATCCCCCCTTATCTCTACATGTTTTACATATTGTTCTAATATTGTCTTATATTTTAAAATCTGATCAAAATTTGGACTGTGCAAAGAATGATCAATAGTTGTTTGACAATCTTTAAAAGGCTGTAACACAACATGGTGGACACCTTGAATCCATTGTCCTAATTCATCGATTGTCTTTTCATTATGAAATTCATCGACCAATGGGATATAAACATCATAATCGAAAGAAGATGCTTTTAACTCATTCAATGACTTTTCAATATCCATTAGATCCACATCCTCTACACCACATGTTTTCGCATAGGCACTCGGCGCATTTTTTATATCTAAACTCACATAATCAACCAACCCATCTTCTAAGATTCGCTTTAAGCGATCATAGAACATCCCATTTGTATGAAGCTTAATTTTATAGTTTAGTGACTTGGCATATTGTAAAAAAGAAAGGATTCCCTCATGCATTAAGGGTTCCCCACCCGATATATAAATTCCCTCTAAATCTTTATGGTGACTCTTTAAATATTCACTGATCTTTTCATTGGCAATCGGATACATATTTTCCTTTAAATACACCAAATCTTTTGAATGACAATATGGACACTTTAAATTACATCCGCCCGTATATAACGAACAGCTTAAATAAGGGTCAAAGTCTGATAAGGATAATTTTTTTAATTTATAAAATTGAAGATGCGTCTTTTCTAAATCCGCATAACTACGCGCATGATTGGATAACGTTTGGTAAAATCTTGAAAATACTTCTATTTCATCCGCATTTAAATCTTGCGTAATATGATGCCACCAATCTCTTCGAATTCCATATATTTCAGAAATATGTTTTTCGTAAGTGCCGTTGTATATAATTCTTTCGCACGCTTGTCCTTTGCGCTTGTTAAAATGGAAACATAGCCTAAAGTATTCAGCTTTTGAACATTTTTAGTCACAGTACCCTTATCGTAGCCTCCAACTTGTACAATTTGCTGCAAAGAAATCCCTTCATTCTCATAGATTTCAATTAAAATAGGCAGTTGCGCATAACTTAAATTTAAATCCTGAAGCATTTTATCATAATACTTTTGTGTACTTCGATATAGAATGCTTGAATCCATCAATAAATCATTTTGTTTTTCCATATAGGTATTATAAGCGATTTTTATAAAGAAAAAAGGACCGAAGTCCTTTTGGAATTATTGTGGTTTTGCGTCGAAATGTTCATCACGAACAACAACGTCGTGAGCCCCACCTTCGACAATACTTGTACTAGATACTAAAGTGACTTCGCATCTCTTTGAAGTTCTGGAATTGTCAGACATCCACAGTTACACATTGTATGACGAATCTTAGAAAGAGATAAACCAACATTGTCTCTTAAGCTTCCTGCATAAGGAACATATGAATCAACACCTTCGACAAAAGACATTTTCTTGTCTCCACCAACATCATATCTTTGCCAGTTACGAGCACGAGCACTACCTTCACCCCAATACTCTTTCATATAATTTCCATTCACACTTACAATTTTGTTTGGAGCTTCTTTAAAACGAGCAAAGTAACGACCTAACATAACGAAGTCTGCTCCAAATGCCAATGCCAATGTAATGTGATAATCATGTACGATACCACCATCTGAACAAATTGGAATATAAACTCCCGTTTCTTCAAAATATGCATCACGAGCTTTTGCGACATCAATTGTAGCTGTGGCCTGTCCTCTACCAATACCTTTTTGTTCACGTGTAATACAGATTGAACCTCCACCGATTCCAATCTTAATAAAGTCTGCACCTGCATCGGCTAAGAAACGGAAACCATCTCCATCAACAACGTTACCAGCACCAACTTTTACACGATCACCATAGTGTTCACGAATCCATTTGATTGTTTCGGCTTGCCATGCTGAATATCCTTCACTTGAATCAATACATAACACATCAACACCTGCTTCAACTAATGCAGGTACACGAGTCGCATAGTCACGTGTATTGATACCAGCACCAACGACATAACGTTTATTTTCATCCAATAATTCATTTGGATTATCTTTGTGTGACTCATAGTCTTTTCTAACACAAAAGCTTTTAAATGTTGTTCTTTATCAACAATAGGCAATTGATTTAATTTGTGTTCCCAGATCAAATCGTTTGCATCTGATAATGTAATGTCTTCATTTCCAACAATCAATTTATCGAATGGTGTCATGAATTCTTTCACTTGAATGGAATGATCCATACGACTTTCGCGATAATCACGACTTGTTACGATACCTACTAATTTACCGTCAGCTTGACCATTGTCAGTAACAGCCATTGTTGAATGTCCTGTTTCTTTACGAAGAGCAATTACATCCTCTAATGTTGCTTCAGGGCTAATATTTGAATCGCTGCCAACAAACCCAGCCTTAGTCGACTTAACTTTTCGAACCATAGCGGCTTGAGACTCAATTGTTTGACTACCGTAAATAAAACTTACTCCACCCTCACGTGCAAGTGCACAAGCCATTTCTTCACCACTAACAGCCTGCATAACAGCACTTACCATTGGAATATTTAAAGAAAGTGCAGGTTCTTCACCTTTTTTGAATTTAACTAAAGGCGTTTTTAAACTCACCTTGTCCGGTGTACAATCCGGACCTGTGTAACCAGGAATCAATAAATACTCACTGAACGTTCTAGATGGTTCTTCAAAAAATTTTGCCATTTTATATCTCCTTCTCAATTTAAACTATATTATATGTTTTGCGTTCTAAGCCGTCAAGCCAAATTGACAAACGACAACACTAAATGCTGCAATATGAATATCAAACGTATCTAAAGAATTGCTGTTGCCATTATCAAGCAAGATTCGAGCTTCTTGATCCAAGTGATAATCATATGGAATATTTGTTGGATTAAAGAAAGCTACACAATGATCTTTGTCTTTTTGACAAGAATAGACTAAGACCTGATCATATATCGTATCAAATTGAACACCTTGTTCAATCTGCTCAACCGTACTTAATCTAAAACAAGGGTGTGTTTTACGAATTTCAATCAATTCTTTTGTACGCTCAACAATTTCAATATGATGATCTCTTCTTTGATAATCCACACGATTATAATTGTCAGAACGATTATATGTGTTGCCTAAATTTTGTTTGGTACGACCAAACTCTTGCCCACAATGAATAAATGGAATTCCTTGCGCAAGTAATACCATCGCATTCGCAAGTATTTGACGTTTCTCTCTTAAATCACGACTCTCTCCATGACAACATACACGGTTTTTATCCCAAAGCGTATGATTATCATGACACTCTACATAGTTGACTACTTTTGTAGGACTATCGAACACGTGATCTAAACAGCTGGCTGCCATACAACATTTCACTTGATAGATCAAATCCGCTTGACCTGAGGCAAATCCTTTACGTGAAAGTTCATCATTTGATCCACGAACCACTTCACGGAAACGATCCGAGAAATGACCTACATGTGGCATCTTAGCTTGATTCAATTGTGAAGCACGAATCTCTTCAACCACAAAACTTGGCATATTCCAACCTTCTCCATAAATCATAAAATCAGGTTTTACTTTTTTACACTCTTCACTAATTTCATTCATCAAGTTAAAATCAAGAATTCCCATTAGATCAAAACGGAATCCATCCACATCATACATTTCAATGATTTTTTTACATGTTTCAATAAAATATTTACGTGCCATATAAGGCTGCGTATCAATATCATTTCCACAAAAACTACCATTCGAGAATTCTCCTTCCCGATTCATTAAGAAATAATAATCTGGAACCATATTTTCAAGCGCAAAGTTTTCTTTCACATATACATGATTAAACACCAAATCTAAATTGACACGAATCCCTGCTTTATGACAATCATGAACGAGTTTCGCAAATTCTTCAATTCTTAATTTCGCGTTGGCAGGATCTAGAGAATAAGCGCCTTCTAAACAACGATATTGCACCGGATCATATCCCCAATTATAGAATATATTTGGATATACTTCATCGACACTGCCAAAGTCAAAAACAGGCATCAATTGTACGTGTGTAACGCCCAATGATTTTAAATAACTAAACCCTGTATTATGGGTCTTTGTGATTTCATTTTCTTCAGTAAATCCCACAAACTTTTTAGGATGTGATATGCCAATTCCTGTTTGGCTGGTCATATCACGAACACTTGCTTCATATATGATCGCATCACATTCACTATCCATTGGTTTCAATTTGATTTTTTTTGGAAGATTTAAACTTTTAGGATCTATCACCACACTATATTGTGCATTGGGACCACTAAAACAAGTATATGGATCTGTTACCCCTTTATATTCACCATTGACTCGAACTAAATAAGAGTAATGTACACCATTAAGATCTGAATTAACAGTAAGCGAAAAACACCCTTATCTTGTCGAACCATCGATTCAACGATTCTCTTACCATTCAAGACATATCCAACATTGACAGATAAAGCTGTTGGTGCCCATACTTTAAAAATAGTTTTTTCGGGTGTATATGTCACACCTAAATCATCTTGTTCATACATAAATTCTTTCGCAAAACGCTCTGTTTTGACAATATGAGAATATTTGGCGACACAAGTCTTACAATGTTCATCATATACTGTATATTCTTGGCCAATCTCTAAATTTCCATTTAAAGAAAGGGCATAATGGGTGAATCCATTATATAAGTCGGATTGTGACTGTATTGTCAAAGGGATAATACGATTCTTTGTATCCTTCATGTGGAAGATTCGGCTTTTTCCACCAAAAAAATTTTTGGACATATAAACATCCAAACAATTATAATCATCTAAATAAGCCTCATATGGCTCTTTCATTCGCATATGTAGTACTCCTCATTTCCTTAAGTTACTTCTATATTGTAACATGTATACAGACAAATTTTTAAAAAAATGTTAAACTACTGCTTAGAGGTGAACAAAATGACTACATATCGTATAGAAGAAGATTGCTTAGGCCAAATCAAGGTCAAAGCCGATAAATATTGGAAATCCCAAACACAAAGAAGTTTAGAGAATTTTAAGATTGGACAAGAATTAATGCCAAAATCTTTGATTCATAGTTTTGCGATTTTGAAAGAAGCTTGTGCCAAAGCCAACCTTCATTTCCATAAAATCAGTGAAAAGCAATGTGAAGCCATTGTTAAAGTATGTCAAAACATAGAAGATGGACAATATTTAGACCAATTTCCTTTGCATGTTTGGCAAACAGGTTCCGGTACACAAACGAATATGAATGCCAATGAAGTCATTTCTATGTTAGGAAATGAATACGCAAAAGAAAATATTCTTCATCCAAATGACACAGTCAACGCATCCCAAAGTTCAAATGATACTTTCCCTGCTGCTTTACATATCATGGTCGCCAAAAAATCAACGAAGAATTACTTCCACGATCAGATCAAATGATTACACAAAATCAAAAAGCTTGAAGAAGAAAATGAAGGA
>ENA-OQCS01001581-OQCS01001581.1-human-gut-metagenome-genome-assembly--contig:-NODE-1581-length-11347-cov-1.551872_pt1 | contig 11347 bp, 14 predicted proteins | sample MGYA00242757_ERZ504575 | MGnify/ENA primary metagenome ERZ504575 (study PRJEB26092, sample SAMD00036297) | human gut metagenome | host: Homo sapiens | study: EMG produced TPA metagenomics assembly of... | reverse complement strand
TACGCAATGGTATTGCGCAGGGAACAGTTCGTCATATTTTTCGCAGCTGGATAGGGCCAATGTGCCTCCTAAGACACATGCAGCCCCAAATATATGGTGTAATTTCATATTAGATACTTATTTAATAACCTGGTGCTTGAATGAGTTGTGGATTCTTGTAAACTTCATTTTCAAAAACAGGAAGGAAATACATTCGGTTAGTCCATTTGAAGTCCTGACTGATTACTACCGGGGTGTTGAATCTTCGAAAGAAGGATCAAGCTTGCTCATGGCGTTGAGGCCCCGGCGTACGCCTGCCGACATATATTCTGGAGCAATCATCCAGCGGCGTATGTCATAGTAGCGGTGTCCTTCTCCCCACAGCTCAACGAAACGCTCGTTCTGTACCCATTTCATAATCGGCATGTCGTCTGTCACGTCACTGGTGGTAAGTTCTCTGATACCGGCACGTTTGCGAACGATGTTCAACTGCGCTAATGCTTGGGGAACTTCATCCAGAGCGGCGCAGCATTCTGCCAGATTCAGATACAGTTCTGCCATACGGATAAGAGGTCTCGGCTTGTCCTGCTTTTCTTCTGCACTGGCTGTCCATGCAAAGGTAGGCTCAATGAACTTCTGCGACAGATATCCGGTCACACAGTTGTCGCGGTTGAACAAAGACGGGTTGTATCCGTGAAGCTCCGAATTGCGCATTTCCAGTTTCAGAGGTTGTCCGCCATAAATACGGCTTCCCATGTCACCGCCGTCAAAAGCAATCCAGGCATAGAAGCGAGGCTCACGGCGGTATTCAGCCTGATAATGTCACTGCGGTCGGTTACCCCTGCGCTCTGGTACCATTCGGATTGCGGTAGAACTGTTTGTCTTTTTCATAGGTACTCCGTTTTCGGTGTAGAAATGTTCCACTGTATTTAGCGTGGGCGATACACCCGAATATCCGGATTTCCAGGTTCCCTGGTTATTCTTGATGACACGGTGTGGAAGAGAACCGATAATCATGGTTCCCTGATTAGCCAGTCCCCAGATGGTTTCGCGGTTACCTTCTTTATAGCGTGTGGTCACCACGTATCGCATCAGCTGTACGCGTTCCATGAACTCTTTGTCCTTGTCGGCTGTTCCGCCTTCTGCGCTTTTGAAGGGAACAAACGGGAGGGGGAGTCCGGCCTGCTGGTATAGTGACTGTGCATCTTCCAGACTGAACAGTTTGTGGCCGGCTGCTTCTGCGGCAGTAATGGCTTCCTGGCAGGCAGCTTGGCAACTTCCCATTTCTTGCGGTCATATTTTAGGCTGATGAGTTCTTTCCCATATCCCGGAGTTTCAAAATTCGTGTTCTCCCAGTCTTTGTAGGGGAAGCTTCCATTGAACAATGGAGAGGCTGCATAGACGAGCAGGCGTGCTTTCAGGGCCTTGGCCATGACAGAAGTGGCTCTTCCCCATTCGTCTCCGGTGCGGGTAGCCGGGAGCTGTCCGTCTTCGCATACTTCATCGAATTTCTGGCAAATCCAGTTTTTACATAGTCGAAGTGCATACGTCCGTTGTATTCTGATTCAGGAGTGGCCTGAATCAATGTATGTATCGGTAATGGGGCATGGACCGTAGGCAACCAGTGTAACCATGTGGTAGTAAGCCAGCAGGAAGTTCGCTTCAGCAGCCCAGGCTCTTTTCTGCTCATCAGTCACTCCTCTTGCATGAGGTAATTGCTGGAGGAAAAGCAGGCACTGTCCGATAAACCGATAGTTGCTGCCCCAGCTCCATCCGTCGGCAATGTTCGTCGGAAGGTTCAGGTCCCAGGTTATTTTCTGTGAACCGGTGTTCCACAATGGAGGAAGCACATATTCATCGGCACCGGCTTCTACCGTTTGATAGTCGAAAGGATTTCTTATACCTCCGTAGCAGGAGAACAGGAATCCGAGGGTTGATTCCGGATCTTTGGTCGCATCCGGTAAAGAAGCTTGTTCGGGCGGTACCACATCCAGGTAATTACATGAGGTGGTTCCTCCACATAAAGCCAGTGAAAGCAAGGCTATTTTTCCTATATTTTTTAAAGTCTTCATCGTAATTAGATTTTTAGAATGTTAACTGTAATCCGATATTAAACGTTCTCTGTAAAGGATAACTGTTCCATGCCAGTTCGGGATCCCATAATTTGAACGGGCTGAATACGAACAGGTTGTTCCCGCTGAAGTACACGCGGGCATGCTTGAAACGGTAGCCTATTTCCAATGTCTTGAAGCGGATGAAGTTACCGTTTCTCATCCAGTAGGTACTGGGCTGGGTGTTGTTGGCTGTCTGTGCATCAGTCAATCCCAGGCGTGGATAAGCCGCATTGGGGTTCGGGTTGGCTTCTGTCCAGTAATCATTGGCAATGAACTGCATGACGTTGTAGTCATTTTGTCCAAACGGAGTAATTCCACTGATCATGAGTGTACGCATGGCTGAACCGTTGAAGAACACGCCGAAGTTGAAACCTTTGTAGTCGATGTTCATGCCAAGTCCGTACTGAATGCGCGGCATGTTACCGTATTCTGAAATCATGACCTTATTCTTCCGTATTGATGATGCCGTCACCGTTCACGTCGCGGTATTTCACGTCGCCCACCATTGCGGTACGTTCCCTAAGTTTCTGTGTCGGGCTGTTGTCTATTTCTTCCTGGCTTTGGAAGAGTCCTTCCGCAATGTAACCGGTCTGGTGGCTCAAAGGTTTGCCGGTCACGGTCTGCCATGTATATGGATAGAGCGGCTCATCGTAGTCTACGTATTTGTTTTGGGTGTAGGTAAAGTTTCCTTGGAAATCTACAGCCAGGTCTTTGTTGAACTGCTTGCGATAGTTCATGCTCAGTTCATATCCCAGTTGTCTACCTTTCCTTTGTTGCTCCAGGGTTTGGCGGAGTCGTATCCTAACGATTGTGGCCATGCTTCGCGGTGCAGCAGGATGTTGTAACGTTTGTCGTAGAAGAAGTCGAATGTCAGGCTCAGGCAGCGGAACAATTCCATGTCGAAACCGAGGTCGAGTTTTTTCACACGTTCCCATCCGGCGTTTTGCACGGCATACTGAGTGACCACAGGACCGTATTTGGTGACATTCAGGTCTTCTCCAAAGGTGGCTCCCGGGCGATTCTGGCCAATGACATTTACTTGGTCGATGTACAAGAAGTGAGGTGAGCCTTGAGGACCGGTTTCGTCGCTACCTACCAGACCGTAAGAGCCTCTCAGTTTCAAAGAAGATACGACCTTGCTGAGTGGGGCAAAGAATTTTTCATTGGATACCACCCATCCTAAAGAGATAGCAGGGAAGAATTCAAAGCGGTCACCTTTTGGCCAGACGTTCGGTTCCGTTGTAACCGAAGTTGATTTCAGCAAGGTAACGCTGGTCAAAATCGTAGGTGAAGCGCCCGGAGAATCCCTGGTTGCGGTTGGGTAACACGGCATTCCGGTATTCACGTTGCATATAGAGCAGCATACCCCCTACGTTGTGTTTTCCGAAACGACGCTGATAGTCGAGGGTAAATTGCAGGAAGAATGTGTTGTCTCCGGCTTTCGTGATGTTCGACTGTGCGATATAGTCTGTTCCGCTTGTGCCTAATCTTTCCAGTGTATATTCTCCTGTGGAAGGATTGAAACTTCCGTCTTTAATTCGGTAGTAGTAGGGCTCAATGGTGCGGTTATACCAGTTGGACGACCAGTTTTTGAAGTTTACCAATGCCGTAGCGCTCAGTCCCTTGGTGATGAAATCAAGCTGCTGGCTTACCTTTAATGAGGTGTTCAAGGTGTTTTCCTGAGTTTGTTTGTAAGAAGAGAGCATGTAGGCGTACGGATTGGTGCGTAAGTTGTCACCACTCAGAATGGCATTACCGAACCGTATGTGCGTATCGCCTTCCTGAGCCGGGAACGTGACAGGGAAGTTGATAGGATTGGTGGTCAGGGCCATATTGAACAAGTCGGATGTATTGTAGTTGGGACCCTGATTGTTTCGTATCTGCGCATTCATTCTCAGGTCTACGGTCGTGGTAGAGGTTAACTTATATTTGATGTTGTTCTGGAAGTTGTAACTCCAGTTGTTGATGTTGTTGTTATAGGAGTATACCTTTCGGGTGTTCAGCAATCCGGAATCGTGATTAGCCTGGATACTCATATAGTAAGTTGCTCTGGAACCACCGCCCTGCACGTTGATGTTGGCACGCTGCTCATGGCCATGTTCTTGAAAATTACATCATTCCATTTTACGCTGGGATACATGTAAGGGTTTGTACCCAGACGGGTATTTTCTATTTGTTCCTGAGTATATTTCGGAGTGATGCCCGGAGTGCGGGTTACCTGTGCTTCGTTGTACATTGTCATCCAGGTAGCACCGTCCACGAAGTCGGGGAAGTTGGTCATGACATTGAAAGCGTTTTCTACAGTCACGTTAATCTGTGTACGTTCATTTTCACGTCCGGATTTGGTCGTAATCAACATTACACCGTTGGCACCACGGGCACCATAAATCGCGGTAGCAGAAGCATCTTTCAGAATAGAAAAGCTTTCAATGGTTTCTGCCGGAATGCTGTTCAGGTCGGCAGCTGAGATTTCTACATCGTCTAACATAATCAGCGGGGTTGCTCTTCCACCGAAGGTACCGATACCACGGATGTAGATTCGGCGGCCTGTCCCGGCGCACCGCTGGAAGTCTTGGCGATGACACCTGCCAACTTACCGGCGAGGGCATTGGTCAAAGAAGAAGTAGGAGTGACAAGGGATGAACCTTTACACTGGTGATAGAACCAGTGACACTGACTTTTTCTGCGTACCGGCACCGACTACTACAACTTCGTCCAGCATTTCATTGTCCGACTGTAGTTTCACGTTGATGACGCCGAGGTCGGCCACGGAAATCTCACGGGTTTTATAACCGATGAAGCTGACCACCAGGATGTCTTTGCTGGTAGCTTCGATAGAATAATTACCATCCAGGTCGGAAATGACACCGGTGCTTTTTCCTTTCAATACGATGTTGGCTCCGATGATAGGTGTTCCGTCCGAAGCATCGGTAATGGTACCGGTGATGGTTCGTTTTCTGGGACTTTGTGCAGTAGCCTCGATGTCTTTGGTTTCATGAAAGGAAACTGCTGGAAGGGGGCTTGCATCGAGTGTGGCACTGGACACAGCCCAGGAGGAAAGAGGTAGCATACATAATGCCAGTCCAAGTTTTTTTGTAAACTTGTTCGTTTTTCCTTGTTGCATGTCAGTAAAATTAAGGTTATTAAATTTAGGTATTAAGCTCTTGTGGAAGAGGTTTCAAGGTAAAAAAACAGTAGTAAGGCTGTAATAAGGTTATTCGGTCTTTATCTCTTGTGATTTTCAGGTTATAAGGTTAAATGATTAATCTTTTGATTATATGTTTTCAGTTAGTATTGATTCTTGGTTTTCTGTTTTCTGCTTTTGCAAAATATAGTAATGTGGCATATGAAAGAAAATATTTAATTAATAAATGAAAATAAAAAATTAATCCGGGAATGGGTAAGGTGTTTTGTACTGGAAATCAGTGGTTATAGGAGTGTGGAAGACGTAAAAAAAACGCAAGTGCGTTTGAACTAAAACGTCGAAGCGTTTTACACAAAACGTCCTTGCGTTTAAGGTCAAACGTAAGGTGTTTTCCTCCAAGCGCAAGGACGTTTTTTCAGCAATGATTTTATGTGTATAAACTGTATATTTATCCGAAACAGATACCCATCCGTCGGCCTTGAACCACCAGGTCGTGGTCTTCCGTAACCAGTTTCAGCTTGCTGGCCACTTCACTCAGTGGAACAGACTCGATGGCATTGCCTTTCAGCGCTACCATCCGGCCAAACATTCCTTGAGCAATCAGTTCGGTGGCATGTCCTCCCATACGGGTAGCCAGGTTGCGGTCGTAGGCAGTAGGACTTCCTCCGCGCTGGATGTATCCCAATACAGTTTCGCGGGTTTCGAATCCCGTTTCGTATTCTATTTCTTCGGCAATGTATTGCGCAGCTTTTTACCTCCGATTGTAGGAATTCCTTCTGCTACTACTACAATAGAGTAGGGCTTTCCTTTCTTCAGGCGGTTGATGATGGCGTCACCGATACGGTGAATGTCGAAAGGAATTTCAGGAAGCAGAATAATGTCGCCTCCTCCCGCCATACCGGAGTGAAGGGCAATCCATCCAGCCTTGTGGCCCATGACTTCAATGACCATGACACGCTGGTGGGCACTGGCAGTGGAATGCAGGCGGTCAATAGCGTCGGTGGCTATCGTTACGGCCGAATCGAAACCAAAAGAAACATCGGTTCCCCACACGTCATTGTCGATGGTTTTGGGAATGCTTACCACATTCACTCCCGCTTCAGCCAGTTTCGCAGCTGTTTTCTGCGTACCGTTTCCTCCGATGCACACGATGCAGTCCAGGCCGCGCTCGCGGATGGTCTGAAGCATGATGGCAGGTTTGTTTTCCGATACGGCACCCGCTTTTCTTTTGAACGGTTTTTCGCGTGAAGTACCAAGGATGGTTCCTCCCAGGTTCAGAAGTCCTGTCAGTGAGCTTTCGTCCAGCGGAACAATGTCATTGTCCAGCAGTCCCCGAAACCCACTATGAATTCCATAAACCTCCATCCCGTAATGGTTGATGGCTGTCTTGCATACCCCTCGAATGGTGGCATTGATTCCCGGACAGTCGCCTCCTGAAGTCAAGATTCCTATCTTCATGTTTTGCTGTATTAATAGATTGTGTGGTAAAGGTAAGAAAAAACTGTATATTTGTCATGAAGGAGGAAAAAATAATGTTCCTCTCTGCTGAATTAGGCAGAAAAAATCTACCTTTGCAAGCATCACATATAAGGATTTGAAATTTAGAAACCAATGAATTCAACCAAGTTAATAGGAAAAATATTTGTCCCCCGACAGAAGGAAATCGACCTTTATGGGACAAAAGGCCGAAGAAATTCAGGCTCGTGTATTCCGAAAACTGATACATAAAGCTTCCGCTACAGAGTGGGGTATGCGGTATGATTATAATCATATCCAGGATTATACGGATTTTCAGCGTGTTCCGATACAGACGTACGAGGATGTGAAGGGATATGTGGACCGTATGCGTCACGGTGAAAGAAATGTGCTTTGGCCAGGGAAGGTCATCTGGTATGCCAAATCATCTGGAACCACTAATGATAAAAGTAAGTTTATTCCTGTCAGTTCCGACGGATTGAAGGAGATTCATTATCGAGGAGGAATAGATGCGGTTGCATTGTATCTTCGTGAAAATCCTGAAAGCCGTTTCTTTTCGGGAAAGGGCTTGATATTGGGAGGAAGCCATAGTCCGAACTATAACGTGAAGGATAGCTTGGTGGGCGATTTGTCGGCCATCCTGATTCAGAATATCAGTCCGCTGGTGAACCTGATTCGGGTGCCGAAGAAAGAGATTGCCCTGTTGAGTGAGTTTGAAGAGAAGGTAGAACGTATTGCCAGTACCACGATTCATCAGAATGTGACCAACATCTCGGGAGTTCCTTCCTGGATGCTGGCCGTGTTGAACCGCGTACTGGAAAAAACGGGAGCCAAGTATTTGAATGAGGTATGGCCTAATCTGGAGGTCTTTTTCCATGGAGGAGTATGCTTCACACCTTATCGTGAACAGTACAAGCAGCTTATTCCTACAGACAAGATGCATTACATGGAACGTATAATGCCAGTGAAGGTTTCTTTGGCTTGCAAAGCGATTTGCACGATCCGGCCATGTTGCTGATGATTGACTATGACGTGTTCTATGAATTTATTCCTTTGGAGGAAATCGATAAGCCGAATCCTACGATTGTACCTTTGTGGGGTGTGGAAGTAGGACGTAACTATGCGGTAGTAATCAGTACCTCCTGCGGTTTGTGGAGATATATCATTGGGGATACGGTGAAATTCACACAGAAAGACCCATACAAGTTTATTATCTCCGGTCGTACCAAGCACTTTATCAATGCTTTCGGTGAGGAACTGATGGTAGATAATGCAGAAAAAGGACTGGAAAGAGCCTGCAAGGAAACCGGTGCACAGGTACTGGAATATACGGCAGCTCCTGTCTTTATGGATGCCAATGCCAAGTGTCGTCACCAGTGGCTGATAGAATTCAGCGTGATGCCGGATTCGCTGGAGAAGTTTGCACAGGTGCTTGATACCTCTTTACAGGAAATTAACTCAGACTATGAGGCAAAACGGCATAAGGATATTACCTTACAGCGTCTGGAAGTAATTACGCTCGCGCCGGATTGTTCCATGACTGGCTGAAGCAGAAAGGAAAGCTGGGTGGCCAGCACAAAGTGCCGCGCCTGAGCAACAGCCGTGACTATATTGAAGAAATGTTGAAACTGAATAACTAAACTATATAGATGAAACCTATACCTAAATATATTGCTTTGTTGCTGGTCATTATCGGGTTTTATGCATGCGCGAGCACGGGTATGCCCGATGGGGGACCGTATGATGAAACGCCGCCCAAGTTTGTGCGTGCTACGCCGGAACCCAATGCCACGAACAACAAGCGTAAGAAAATTTCCATTGAATTCGATGAATACATCAAGCTTGACAAGGCATCGGAGAAGGTGATTATTTCGCCTCCTCAGAATGAGCACCCGAAGTGAAGGTAAGCGGACATCGGGTCTTGGTGGAATTTTTCGACACTCTTCGTGAAAATACCACTTATACGATAGATTTTGGTGATGCCATTGTGGACAATAACGAAGATAATCCGTTGGGCAACTTTGCATACGCTTTTTCTACAGGCGAGCATATTGATACGATGGAGGTATCGGGGACGGTGCTGTCGGCTGACAATCTGGAACCGGTAAAGGGTATTCAGGTAGGGCTTCATAAGAATTTGGAAGACAGTGCATTCGTGAAGCTTCCGTTCGACCGTATTTCACGTACTGACAGCCGCGGGCATTTTACCATTCGCGGGGTTGCTCCGGGAAAATACCGCATTTATGCCTTGATGGACGGTAACCAGAACTATTTGTTTGATTCGAAGACAGAGGCCATTGCTTTCTTGGATTCGTTGGTGGTACCCGACATGCGTCCGGATGTACGTCAGGATACCGTATGGAATGAGTTGGATACACTGGCTTATGATACGATTTACGAGGTGCATTATACACGTTTCTTGCCTGATAACCTGATTCTGCGTTCGTTCAAGGAAGAGAATCCGATGCAGTATCTAGTGAAGAGCGAGCGTGAACAGTTGAACCGTTTTTCTTTGTATTTCAGTGCCAAAGCGGATACGCTTCCTACCATCAAGGGATTGGATTTTGATGAGAAGGATGCATTTATCATCGAAAGTAATCCGCGTAACGATACCATTCGTTACTGGATTAAGGATACCGTGATGTGCGAACGTGATACGCTGACCTTCCAGATGGACTATCTGGCTACGGACACGTTGGGACAGCTTGTGCCGAAGACCGATACCTTGCGTATGGTGAACAAGATTGACAAGAAACGACGTATGGCCTTGGCCGAAGAAGCCATGAAGAAGGAAGAGAAAGAGCGGAAAAAACGTGCAAAGAAAGGTGATACACTGAAGGTGGAACCGAAATTCTTTGCGATGTCGGTGGATGCACCTTCCAGTCTGGATTTGAACCGGAACATCGTGCTGAAATTTGAGGAGCCGGTGGAACATATTGACACGGCGGCCATTCACATGGCTGTCAAGGTAGACTCGCTGTGGAGGATATACCGTTTATTCTGATGGCAGACTCCGTGGTTCCCCGTCAGTATCAGATTCTGGCCGACTGGCAACCCGGACAGGAGTATCAGCTCAAGATAGACTCGTTAGGTATCAAGTATTTACGGGCTCTATACCAATAAAGTGGAAAACCAGTTGAAGGTGAAGACCTTGAAGATTATGGTACGCTGTATCTGAATATCGTAGGGGCAGGACCTCATGCCATCGTTCAGTTGCTGAACAGCAGTGACGGAGTGGTGCGGCAGCAACCGGTGACGGACAAGAATACGTGTGACTTCTATTTCTTGCAGCCCAGCACAAAATATTATATCCGTCTGTCACGATGACAATAACAACGGGGTGTGGGATACCGGTAATTACGCAGAAAAGCGCCAGCCGGAAGAAGTGTACTACTTCCCGAAAGTGTGGGAAATGAAAGCCAACTTTGAGTTTGAAGAAACGTGGGACATACACGCTGTGCCGCTTGACAAGCAGAAGTTGGACGAGATAAAGAAACAAAAGCCTGATGAGGCCAAGAAAATCAAAGACCGCAACAAGGAGCGGGCTCGTAAACTAGGAAGAACATGATAAGGAAACTGATTCTTTGCCTTTTCCTTCTGGTAGGAGGGATGGCAGCCAGCGCACAATGTGGTGCAGTGAATGATGCAATCAAGCCAGGAGAAACACTCTCTTATGAGCTGAAGTTTAACTGGAAATTCGTCTGGATTAATGCCGGATGGGCAAAGATGACGGTAAACGAGACGACTTATAACGGTCGTCCATGTTTGAAAACGGACTTGCAGTCGTACACCAACAAGAAGATTGACTTCTTCTTCAAGATGCGTGACACGCTGACCTGTATCACTTCGCAGGATTTGGTTCCTTTGTATTTCCGAAAGGGAGCGGAGGAAGGAAAACGCTACACGGTAGATGAGGTGAAATTCAGTTACCAGAACGGAAAGTGCATCGTCGATCAGCAACGCACCTTACGCGGTAATACGGACAAACATCATGACGAGATGCCGGTATGTGTGTACGATATGCTGAGTATCCTCTTGCAGGCCCGTTCGTATGACCCTACAGAGTACAAGCCCGGCAGAAGATTCTTTTCTCTATGGCTACCGGAAGGGCAGTGGAAAAACAGACTTTGATTTATCGCCGTAAGGAGAATTATAGGGCTGAAAATGGGGTGACGTATCGTTGTCTGGTATTCTCGCTCGTAGAATATGTGGGTGAAGAAAAGAAGGAAAAAGAAGTCATTACCTTCTATATTACGGACGACCGTAATCACTTGCCGGTGCGCTTGGATATGTATTTGAACTTTGGTTCGGCAAAAGCTTCCTGACCGATATTAAAGGCAATCGCCACCCGCTGACTTCCATTGTAAAGGAACGGTAAATGTAGAGCTTTCTTCCTTGAAGAGTTTTTGGGAAGGAGCAAGCAAAGGCATACAAAAAATCCTCAACTATTACTACGGGTAGTTGAGGATTTGCTATAAGGTAATTTAGCAGTTACTACGGGGTAATCAAGCGATTACTACGTAGTAATTTTTGTTTCTTCATTGTCTGTTTCTGTCTCTTCTGTAAGCTGGAATGCCGCTTCTTCTGCTTCGGCAATAATCCGTTCCACGTCATTCGTATTTCTCAGTAACAG
>ENA-OQCS01001580-OQCS01001580.1-human-gut-metagenome-genome-assembly--contig:-NODE-1580-length-11353-cov-2.107073_pt1 | contig 11353 bp, 17 predicted proteins | sample MGYA00242757_ERZ504575 | MGnify/ENA primary metagenome ERZ504575 (study PRJEB26092, sample SAMD00036297) | human gut metagenome | host: Homo sapiens | study: EMG produced TPA metagenomics assembly of... | reverse complement strand
CCGATACGTTTTATATCAGTCAGAAGCTGTCTAACAGTACAGGAAATAGCATTCTGGACGTACTCAACGATGCTTTTAGTGATGGCTCTAGCGAGTGGGTCGGTTATAAAGGCGGTTTCTTCAGCTATAATGACGATGCTTGTGTTCTCGTTACAGCCAAGGGAATGAGCTTTTCTGAGTCGGGTGATTACTCCTTGACCTATGTTGAGTCTGGAAAGACTACAACACTTACCGACAGCGAGGATTTGAGCAGGAAGCTGATATTTACTACGCATACAATACAGATGAATTTTCTGAAGCATATGAAAATCTCAATACAGTTGATAATGAGATTGCAGATGAATCAAGTCTGATTTTGAGTTCCTTATTGGCAATGAGAATTACACGGATTGGCAGTAAAGGTAAGGAGAGATAATATGCTATTGGTTGTCGTTGTTGTGCTTGTGATAATATTTTGGACTGCGCATGACTTTAAAAAAGCTGGTGCAGAAGTTGTAAATGAGAAGAACATCAGGAAGTATCTTGATTACCTTGTCAATGACAACGGATGGACAAAGAGCGGCGGACTCATTCCGACCTATACATCTCCTTGTGGCAAGAAAGGTTGCTACGCAGATTGGGAACGTCGAATTTATGCAGAGTATAATAAAAAGAAACTGAGCAGTACAGAGATTACGGCATTTTTTGAGCAATTCCAATAATTTACAATTGGAAGAGGCTTGGAGATACAAAGAAGAGCAGGATAATTCGGGTAGCACAGTAAGCCGTAAAAAGACCTCCGCTTTCTATCATAAACGAAAGCGGAGGTCTTTTACTATCAGAAAAATACCTATAAACTAATTATAAGAATGAAATTTTCTTAAATGCTAGAATAAAAACCGAAAATGAGCTATAATAATAACAGGAAGGAGTTGAAAGAATGCTTTGCCAATTTTCTTTTCAGAATTTTAAGTCTTATAAGGATGAAACGACATTTGATTTCCGTGCAATGGCAATTCCGGAGTTTCAGGATGCCTTGATTCGGCAGGAGAAAGCGGAAGATTTGCTTCCGGTCAGCGCGGTCTATGGCCCTAATGGTGGCGGTAAGACAAATCTGCTTCAGGCATTCTTTTGCCTGATTAACCTTGTCGTAAAGCCGATTCATGCGTTAGAGAAGAACCGACAGCCGATGATTTTCCAGCAGGCAGCAGTGTGGCTCCCTTTATGCTGGATGAAAACTCTGTAAATGAGCCTACGATTTTTCAGGTGTTCTTCCGTGTCGGCGAGAAAGAGTACCAGTATTACATTTCGCTCAAGGAAGAAATTGTCTTTGAGTCTCTCTTGTGGCGCACACTGGGCGGCAAGAAGACGGGTCTGATTTTTGAACGAGATGCTCAGAAGATTGAATTGGGCGCAAGCATCAGTAAGGCGAGCATCAATTTGGACGTTAACCCGAAGATGCCGTACCTTTCTTTTTTGGCAATCAATTATAATATTCCTGTGATTGCAGAAGTGCAAAATTGGTTTGAATCCTGTATTACGCAGAGCTACGCGAACCCCAGAGCAGAAAACATTGTGCTGGTGTCCAAGAATGAAACGACCAAGGAAAGCCTGATTCATGCACTAAATGATGTGGGCATCGATTTGTCTGGCTATCGCTATGATGAAGATAGCAAGCACCTGTTCACGCAAAGAACGATCAAAGGCAAGGTCTACGAGCTTCCCTTTGAAGCAGAATCGGATGGAACCAAGAAGATGATTGCAGCCTTGCCGGTTCTGATGGTAGCATTGCAGGAAGGCCGCACAGTGGTTGTGGACGAATTGGATGCCAAGCTGCATCCAAAGCTGCTCCGGTATGTGATTCAGATGTTCAAGAACCCGGAACTGAACAAGAAGGGCGCACAGTTGCTGTTCAGTTCTCACGACCTGACTACGATGAAGAATACGGTCTTCCGTCGTGATGAAATCTGGTTTGCCGCAATGAATGACAACCATGAAAGTGAGATTTACTCGCTTTATGAGTTCCGGCAGGAGGACAATACTCGCGTCAAGAGTACGGCGGCCTTTGACAAGCAGTATCTGGAAGGCCGATATGGTGCAGACCCCTACCTTTCTAATATGCTGACAGGGAGGGATTGGGCATGAGTCTGAAACCTCCGAAAAAGAGTGACCTTGGAAAAAGCTGGATGAAGAATCGCGTGATAAGGCGAGGATGATTCAGCCGGAATACCACTTGATTGCATCTGAAGGTACAGAAACCGAGCCGCAGTATTTTGGCGCAATTCGACGGATTATCAATTCTAAATACCGTGATAGAATCCAGCTAAAGGTAGAGGGCATTGGCGACAATACGGTGAATTTGTTGATGAAGCTCGTCAATACGTTCAGAATAACGGCATTGTGTTTAAGCACGTCTGGATTGTCTATGACACAGATGATTTTCCGGCAGAAAATATTGACATGGTAGACAGCTGTGCGAAGAATACAATGCACAAGGTGAGACGATTTACCATGCTGTATGGTCGAACCAGTGCGTAGAACTGTGGTATTTGCTGCATTTTATGTATATGGATACTGATATTGATAGATCTCGTTACTGGCCGAAGCTGAGCGATTGGCTGAAAAACATTGGTGCAGGTGGTTACGAGAAGAACCGCCCAGATATGTATGAAGTGCTGCGACCTTACATGGACATTGCGATTGCCAATGCAAAGCGATTGGACAAGCAGAATGAAGGACGAAAACCCTCTGAGTCAGCACCCGGAACGAAAGTTTACGAACTGGTGGAGATGTTGAGACCTTATCTTTTGGACACGCAGTGACTTTGACGCTGGAAAGGAGACCCACGCAATATGTGTGATGTGCTTGATAAAGTGGAAACCGTGCATTGCCAAGGGAAAAATTGAGGACGAAATGGAAGGCAAGGCACAGGTGACAACTCTTATGAAGAAGCTTTTTGAACAGAATCGCATCGACGATGCGAAAAAGGCTTCCGAGGATGCGGCCTATTGTGACCGTCTGCTGAAAGAATTTGGAATCAATTAAAAACGCATTTGTCAAGATTGCGGTTGAGACGTCTCAAAACAAAATTTGAATAGTACAAAGCCGATGAAGGCTCTTGGCTTCTGTAATAGGAGGTCAAGAGCCTTTTACGTCTTGTTTTGTGAGCGGAAAGAAGGTACAATAATAGCAAGTGACTCACATCTGCGAGGTGATACGATGCTGAACATCTACTTTGGAGATATGCCAGAAGCAGTCTACAATACGTCGGTTTATTTCAACTACACTTATGAGGATGAATGGCTGACTTCTGATTTCGCAAAAGAAGTTATCAAAAAAATTGACAAATCCAATGTTCTTGAGCCTCATGCAATCGAAAGTCCAGTTTTGGGTGTGATTCCGCCGGAGAACCTGTCTGGTGGCACAAAAACACTGCTGCTTATGGCAAATGACCCGGAAAAGGTATTCAATGCTTCGACTTGCGGTGACAACTGCGCGCCTTTTATTCTCAAATTGGCCAAGAAAAAAGACCTGACAATCAATTTGCGGCACCTGATGGATTTTGGAAAGAAAAAATTCCCGGTAGCCGTAAAAGTTCTGAATACAGGTGATGTGGTACACAGCATGGAAGAACTGATGCCGATTGCATTCAAGTTTGTGTGAGGCTATACGATGAAGGGTAAACATAAAATCGAAGTCCGGAGTAAACGGATCGTTTTTACCATAGAACTGGAACGCAACATCACGATTCTGCGCGGTGACAGTGCCACGGGAAAGACAACGCTGGTTGAGATGCTGAGTGCCTATGAAACTATGGTAGAAAAAGCGGCGTTACGATTGTCTGTGATAAAACGTGCAGAGTCCTGTCCGGCGCACTCTGGGAAGCTCAACTGAAAGACATTCAGGACACCATTGTGTTTGTGGATGAAGGCAGTACTTTTGTTTCAAGTCTTGATTTTGCCCGTGCAATTCAGAAAACGGACAAACTACTATGTGCTTGTGACAAGAGAAGATTTGAGCACCCTGCCGTACGGCGTAAATGCAATTCTGGAACTGAAAAAGACGACTAGCCGATTCAAGCGAACCTATAATAAGGCATATCCGATTTACGATTCGCTGTCTGCCAGCAATGTGCAGCTTGGAGATGTCGAAAAATTACTGACAGAAGAGGCCAACTCCGGGTATCAGCTGTTTACAAAAGTCGGCGAGAAATACGGCATTGTCTGTATCTCTGCGGCAGGCAAAGATAATATCAAACAAAAAATCTTTCCGCTGAAATCAGAGAAAATTCTGGTAATTGCAGATGGTGCGGCGTTTGGCCCGCAGATGAATGACATTTACCGTTTGATGCAGGAAGCTAGTGCAAAATTCAGTTTGTACCTGCCGGAATCTCTGGAATGGCTGCTCTTGAAAGCAGATTTGATTGGCCAGTCGGATATTCTTGAAATTTTGGAGCATCCAGCAGATTTCATCGAGAGCAGCGAATTTTTCAGTTGGGAGCGATTCTTTACGAATTTGCTGGAACAGCGGACGAAAGATATTCCTTATATGCGGTATGACAAGGCAAAGCTGCCGGAATTTTACTTGCAGGAAGAAAATTTGAAGAAAATCATTGCTGAAATGAAGTAAAGCAAGCTGGAAAATTGCAAATGACGTATTATCGTAAATCCGAACGCTCTGTAATTTTGGCACCCGCTCAGGCTGCTATCAAGAACCCCCGCAAGTAATTGCGTGAGCGCTTGAAAAAGCACAAATAAAACAAACGAACCGCCCCGGTTTCCGTAACAGGAAGCCGGGGCGGTTTTTGTGTTGCAACGTACAGGAAAAGCAGAAAATATCTTTTACAGAAAGGACAAGCAAACTGTCCAACAGGATCGTTATAATAGACAGACAAAAGGGCATAAACGCCATCAAAGGAGAGTGCACAATGAAAAAAATATGGATGTTTCTGCTGGGCGCGGCATTTGCCGCCGAACTGTTTCTGCTTGTCTGCATGGCAAGCAGAAGTGCATCACCGCGTCAGGTAATGTACACTTTTAAGGATGATGTATGGGATGTGATCTACCGGCTGAACCGCAGATGGAATTTGTGAGAAAAGCACTTGGCTTTTTGGAGGATGGACAGACAAGCTGTCCATCTTTTTTTTGTATACTGGGATTGTGCAAAGAGACAAAAATTTTATAGCTGTTTCACAAAACAACAAAATTTCATACAAAGAATTGCGACTGTTGTTGCACTGTGTTACAATGAGCAGAGAAGGAGAATGAACCGTGCGTAATAGTAGATTAGACCGTATACTCTATATCCAGCAGGTGCTGGTACAGGGCGGGGTGCTGAATAAACAGCAGACGGCTGACCGCTTCGGTGTCAGCGAGAAAACCATCCAGCGCGATCTTGATACCCTGCGCAGCTATTTTGCAGACAGCGAGCCGCGCCGGGAGATCTTATACAACTCCGCAAAGGGCGGCTATCTGCTGGATGACACGCTTTCCCGCTTCCTCACCAGCAGCGAGATTCTGGCGGTATGCAAGATTTTGCTGGAAAGCCGTTCCATGGTCAAGGAGGAAATGTTCCCCATTCTGGACAAGCTGATTTGGGCTTGCACCCCGCTGGACCGGTTGAATCAGGTGAAAGACCTCATCAGCAACGAACGCTTCCATTACGTTGAGCCGCAGCACGGCCGGAAGTTCATTGAGAGCCTGTGGGAGATCGGCACGGCAGTAGAAAATCACAATGTTATGGAAATTACCTACTGCCGCACCCATGACGCGAGAGCCGTGTGCGCACCATTGAGCCGGTGGGCATCCTGTTCAGTGAGTATTATTTCTATCTGGCAGCGTTCATCGAGGCATCGACAAGGATAAGCATTTCCAGAACCCGCAGGATAACTCCCCGACGATTTACCGCATCGACCGTATCCAGAACTATAAGACCCTCGATCGGCACTTTGCCCAGCGCTATACCGATCGCTTTCAGGAGGGCGAGATGCGCAAGCGCATCCAGTTTATGTACGGCGGCGAGTTGCAGACCATCCGGTTCGAGTATACCGGGCCAAGTCTGGAATCCGTGCTCGACCGACTGCCCACTGCAAAGGTTTTGCAGGTGACGGAAAAAGGCTGGATCGTGGAAGCCGAGGTGTTTGGCACGGGCATCCAGATGTGGGTGAGAAGTCAAGGAGATTACATCAAAATTATATCGGAAATGAAAAAATAAAAGGAGTTCTGCTGTATGAACAAGGTTCGGGTCGAAGTTTTCTATCAGGATAATGCTTTGCAATCTATCCGTATCGACACTACGAGATGGAAGGCCTTGTAGCAATAGAAAATAAAACTATCCCAGAGTGGTTTATGCCCGCTTCAGGTCGTGCCAGCTGGAAAGGCCTGAAAGAGGAACTTGAAAGCCAAAGCAGGAAAGAGGGGGAGCTCTGCTTTATTTTCAATGGCCCGGAAGAGGAAAAAGCAATTTTTCAGAAGTGCATTCAAGAAAACAAACTGGGCAGAATGGCTGACGAGTTGGAGATAGAGGAAGCTGCATTGGAGTATCTTGAAATTGCACAACACTGCTGGCAGCATGGCGATGATGAGGCACATTGCGGGCATACGAAATCGCGGCGAAATGGTATCACATGGCTGAGGCGGAATTTGTGCTGGGAGATTACTGCGAGAGAGTTCTGGGTGATAACGAAAATGCTGTGCAGTGGTTCCGAAAAGCGGCAAAGCAAGGCTATACAGATGCAGAGTATCGCTATGGAAAATGTCTGGAAAATGGAACGGCTGTCCCAGAAAGCAAAACGGATACAGCAGTGAGCTGGTATCAGAAAGCCGCCGCACAGGGCCAGAAAGATGCGGCTCAGGAACTAGAGCTACGCAGCAGGCACAGATAGAACCGAACGCCGGAAGCAGGCAGAAGAGGCGGAACGTCAGAGAATAGCAAAAGAGGAGGCGGAACGCCGGAGACGAGCAGAGGAGGAAGCAAGGGCAAAGAAAAAGGAATTGATAATACCGGTGAATGTTCCGAGTTCAGAAACAGTAGAGACGCCGTTTAAGCCAGATTATATTTCCTTACAGAAAGCAGCTGAAACAGGCAGGGATAAAAGTATAAGAATAAAACTTCACTGGAAAAAGCTGCATTCTGGAATGAAGTTGCTCAAAATGCAAAAGAATCTAGGCAAGCAGTAGATAAAAAGGCAGAAGAAGCATGTGCCAATATCTGGTGCAGCCGAAAAGCGCAGCGGGAAATTCGAAAATCTGCGGCAAACACGAAAATGATGACAGGCACCGTACAACTTGTAGCAGAGCTTGTTTCTTCGGTATATGAAGTATAGGTTGTGAGGAGGAGAAGATGCTTGAGAATATGGAAATTATTGAATAAAGTTTTCTTTTTAGTATAAGAGGAAATCAACATGAGCGATTTACAAATGACGAATCAGGACCTCTCCCAGAGACAGTCGATGGAAGAACTTGCAAATCAGCTGACGTTGGCAGACCATCTGGTGTACAAAAAATATCTGCCGGAATTGCAAAATTATCCGCTGGTGGAACCATCGGAAGAAATGAAGAGAACGCTGGATGTCAAGACCTGCATCAAGCTGTTCCAGATGAAGAAGCTGACTCTAAAAAAAGGCGAGGATATGCTTCAAAAACTCTCCACCGTTTATCATTCCAGCATGGCCCTTGGGTGCAGTTTGGCTGTGATGGTCGATGTTCCGGCAGATGGTGCTCCGGCAGATATTTATTTGGGTGTGCGGCAGAATCCGGGCAGGCAGAGCATCGATAACCGCGACCTTGCAATTTCCGGTGATGCGATTGAAAAGGGATGAAGAGTAACTTTCCCGGCTCTGAAGTGCAGGAACTCCATCAGGAAGAAATTGACGCGCTGCTGGAAGACGATAACGGTTCTTTCGGTTCGGCACAATCGGCAATCGCTTCTGTCTCCTGCGTTGCGGCATTGCGAGATAAATCCAAGACGGAGGACAAAGCATTTATTCAGGGCATTGAGCGTTTTATCGATGCAATGGATGGCGATGCTTATACAGCGTTATTTCTGGCAGAGCCAGTTACAGAAGAAACACAGGCTGGCATCCGAAATGGATATGAGGAACTGTATAGCGCGTTGTCTCCGTTCCGCAAAACAACGTGGTCTTATACAGAAAACGAAAGCCATGCGGTCATGGAGACGTTCTGCTCTGGCACATCGGATACGGTAACGGACGGAACGAGCAGTGGCTTCAGCGATGAACAAGGCCGAAACACGGGATTTAACTTTAACGCTGGAATGAACCAAGGAACGACGAATACGATAGGACAGTCGCACGCGGTCACACGGCTTCGGTTGCCGAGCAAAAGAACGATGGTCGGCGTTGCGGCTGGTGCGAGTATCCTTGCGCTTGGAGCAGTGGCGGCATCGGCAGTCTTCCCGCCTGCCGGAGCAGCCATCGTGTCGGCGGCGAGTACAGTTGGTGCGGCGGTAAAGGCTGGACCGCTGTTTGGCGCTGTGGTGCCTATGGTGGCTGGACATGAAACAAATGGGACTGCATGGAGTACGGCACGGAGCATCGGAAAGTCGCTGGGCTTTGGGATGAGCCGGGGATACAACACGGCGCACACAGACAGCTCTACGGTGGAACGCAGCAATGCGCACAGCACCAATGAACAGCATTCCAACGGGACGACGGATACGCACGGCACTGTGCGGACGCAGCAGATAGAAGTCTGCAACAAGGCGGTGGAAGAACTGCTGACACGAATTGACGAGCAAATCAAGCGTACCAAAGAAAGTGAAGATTACGGCTGTTACAGTTGTGCGGCTTATTTTTTGTCCTCTCGCCCCAGCAAGGCTCTTCTTGCAGCTAATACATATCGTTCGTTGATGATTGGAGAAGGCTCTTCTGTGGAAAGCGGTGCGGTCAATCTTTGGCAGGACCGTGCAAGTGTAACTGCTATGCGAGAATATCTCAAACGGTTTACACACCCTGTCTTTGCACGCCAGCTCTGGGAGAATGAAGCTGACAGTCTGTTTTACACGGCAGGTACGCTGGTCAGCGGGCGGGAACTGCGATGCACCTTGGCTTGCCCACCCGCTCAGTGCATGGTTTGCCGATTATTGAGCACGCGGAGTTTGGCCGCAATGTGCCGGATGAGGCGATGCCGGATGAAGACAAGATGAATCTGGGCAAGATTTACCACATGGGTAAAGAGGAAGCGGCAGGACTGATCCTGAATCGGCAGGCAATGGCTTCCCACACGTTCATCACTGGCTCGACCGGCACAGGCAAATCCAATGCGGTCTACCATCTGCTGGATGAGATCACAAAGAACGGACAAACGACGTTTCTTGTGGTGGAACCGGCCAAGGGCGAATACAAGAACGTGTTCGGCAATTGTACAGATGTGCAGGTGTTTGGTACAAACCCCAGAGAAACGCCGCTGCTGCGCATGAACCCCTTTGCATTCCCTGAGAATATCCATATTCTGGAACACATTGACCGTCTGGTGGAGATATTCAACGCCTGCTGGCCGATGTATGCAGCCATGCCAGCGGTGCTGAAGGATGCTATTGAGCGCAGCTATCAGAAGTAGGCTGGGATCTGCGCAATTCTGAGAGCGAGAAGGGAATTTTCCCAACCTTCTTTGACCTGCTGGATATTCTGCCGGGCGTCATTGAAGAGTCGCATTATTCCAAGGATACCCAAAGCGATTATGTGGGCGCATTGTGCACCCGCGTAAAGTCTCTGACAAACGGTATTTATGGCAGTGTGCTTTGCGCAGAAGATGCGCTGAGCGATGCTGAAATGTTCGATCAGAATGTGATCGTAGATTTGAGCCGTGTGGGCTCTATGGAAACGAAATCGCTGCTGATGGGCATCTTGGTGATGAAGTTACAGGAATACCGGATGTGCAGCAGCGGGATGAACAGCAGGCTGCGCCATGTCACAGTGCTGGAAGAAGCGCACAACCTGCTGCGCAAGACCTCGGCAGAGCAATCACAGGAAGGTGCAAATTGCAGGGCAAGTCGGTGGAAATGCTGGCAAATGCCATTGCGGAAATGCGTACTTATGGTGAGGGTTTTATCATTGCAGACCAGGCACCCGGACTGCTGGATATGTCGGTCATCCGCAACACGAACACCAAAATTATTCTGCGCCTGCCGGACGAAGAAGATCGCAAGCTGGTAGGCAAGTCTGCCGCCCTGAAGGAGGCACAGATCGATGAATTGTCCAAGCTGCCGCTTGGTGTGGCTGCCGTTTACCAGAACGAGTGGCCGGAGGCGGTGCTCTGCAAGATTGAGGCGTATCCCATGCCGGAAAATGCTGTTTACCACAAGCCTTCAAAAATGCCGCATGAAATCAACGCAGAGTTTGTATTCGGACAACTGGCAGTGGGCAAAGAGCTGGAACCGCTGAGCATTTCGGAGATGGAGCAGCTGAAGCTCTGGCTGAAACGCCATGAGACTGTGCTGAAGCCGGAGGACGACCGCTACCTGGAACGGGTCTTTGCAGGCGGAGAACTGGATGTGGCTAAGACTCGGAAAGCTGTGTTCGATTTCTTTGGTGGAATCGGTACAGTCGTTGATTACTGTGCCGCAGCTAAAAAATCGCTCACACCCCGTAAAGAATTTCTGGAACAGCTGCAGGGACAGTACGGCCTGAAAGCTGCTGCTGCAGACTGGGTGCTAAATAGCGTGATAAGCATGGGCATGAGCCTGAACCCGGATGCAAAGGCTGTAGATAATCTAAGGACGAATTTTGAACAGCAGGGAGGTCGTGTGTTGTGAGGCGAGAAATCTCAGAAGCAAAACCAATGGAAGCAAAAACGCACATTGGGTTGGATGATGTCGTCAAACGGTCATTTGAGCGTCTACAGAAAGGCGTGACAGAAAAGGCAGAAGAAAAACTGGATGCGGCTACGGAAAAGTCATTTGCAGAGCTAGAAAAAGAGCTGGAATACAAAAATAACGATGATGGAATGCCGTACCGTATGGAGCAGGATCTTTTGACGGATGCAGAGTATAAAAGAAACGGATATGAGTACACTACCGATCACCTTGGAAGGCTGTTTACAGCCGAAGGAGACCTGCATCTGAAAGAGCATGATGGTCGTCTGCAAATTAAAGACAGCATCCATGACATTGGAAAAGGATATGAAAAAAGTACCGATGATCGAGGTCATGCAATTGCAGATCGCTTTGATGGGGCAAACGATTTGGAAAATCTCATTCCGCAGGATTCTGGACTAAATCGGAACGAATTCAAAAATTTTGAGAATAAACTGGCACAGGAAGTGGAAGCTGGGAAAAAGTCAATCTGAAATTGGAAATGCATTATCCGGGAGACTCCTTCCGCCCGGATGCCATTACTGCTGTGACAACGGTAGTA
>ENA-OQCS01001579-OQCS01001579.1-human-gut-metagenome-genome-assembly--contig:-NODE-1579-length-11362-cov-1.989675_pt1 | contig 11362 bp, 16 predicted proteins | sample MGYA00242757_ERZ504575 | MGnify/ENA primary metagenome ERZ504575 (study PRJEB26092, sample SAMD00036297) | human gut metagenome | host: Homo sapiens | study: EMG produced TPA metagenomics assembly of... | reverse complement strand
ACAAAACAGGTAAGAACAGGAACTATGTAGCCTTTTACATACGCAAACAACTGCAAGCATTAGGTATCAACCGACAGAAACTCCTCCGATCCGTACGCGCCGGCGAACTGTCGCATTTGAGAAGCGACTTCAGCTTTCCACTGCCCGATAATAAAAAACTCGGCGAACTGTTGAAACGGCTCCATCCCACGCCTGCCGTTTGCGGACTGCCCAAAGAAGAGACGTATCGCTTTATCCGGGAGAACGAAGGCTACGACCGGAGCTATTATTCAGGCTTTATCGGCTGGCTGGCTCCCGAAGGAAAGAGCGATCTGTATGTAAACTTGCGCTGCATGAACATCTTGCCCGGATCATTTGTTTTATATGCAGGCGGAGGCATTCTTGCTTCTTCGGAGATAGAAAGCGAATGGCTTGAAACGGAAGCAAAAATGCAAACAATGAAGCGACTGATCAATTCAATTGACAAATCATAAATAATATAACCCATGATAGCAAAAAAACTGACTGACCTCATAGGCAATACACCATTGTTGGAGTTCTCAAACTTCAACGCAAGTAAAGGGCTGAAAGCGAAAGTAATCGGAAAGCTGGAATATTTCAACCCGGCAAGTAGCGTAAAAGACCGCATTGCATTGGCAATGATCGAAGATGCGGAAGAAAAGGGCTTGCTGAAACCGGGAGCAACAATCATAGAGCCGACCAGCGGGAACACCGGCGTAGGACTGGCTTTCGTCTCGGCCGCCAAAGGTTATAAATTGGTACTGACAATGCCCGAAACCATGAGCCTGGAACGTCGTAACCTACTGAAAGCATTAGGAGCCAACCTGATCCTCACTCCCGGAACGGAAGGGATGAAAGGTGCCATCGCCAAAGCGGAAGCATTGCGTGATGAAACACCCGGCTCCATTATCCTGCAACAGTTTGAAAACCCGGCAAACCCTGCCCGGCATGCTAAAACAACCGCACAGGAAATCTGGCGCGATACGGACGGCAAAGTCGATATCTTCGTCGCAGGAGTCGGAACGGGCGGTACGGTAAGCGGCGTTGGCAAAGGACTGAAAGCGCACAATCCGGATGTCAAAATCGTCGCTGTAGAACCGACCGACTCGGCTGTGCTCTCAGGCGGTAAACCCGGACCGCACAAGATACAGGGGATCGGCGCGGGCTTTATCCCTAAAACCTACGACAGCTCGGTGGTCGATGAAATCATCCAGGTAGAAGGAGACGACGCATCCGCACATCACGCGAACTGGCACAAAAGGAAGGCCTGTTGGTCGGCATTTCTTCCGGAGCAGCCGTATATGCCGCCGTGCAACTGGCCCGTCTCCCGGAGAACGAAGGGAAAACGATTGTAGCATTATTACCGGATACGGGCGAGAGATATTTGTCTACAGCATTGTATGCGTTCGAGGAATATCCGCTTTAAGAATTGACAATTGATAATTGTCAATTCTCCTTATAATCTTTCCGATAAGAACAAGTAGTCTCCGTCGGGAAATCTTTCGGGACTTTCTGGGTTACTTTTCCGGTTGCCGCCCATTCGGCGCCACGAAGCAAAAGCACCTGGAAGCCCGTACATTGCATTGCTATATTATCTTCCGTAGTAGCACCGGCATGGCCAAGCATCGTATGGAAGATGCGGGCATTCCCGTAATCGACCGTAAAGACCAGCGGTTCTTCACGACCGGAACCGTTGTTTCCTTATCCGAATAGGCCGTGTACAAAATATCCCGGATATTGCCCGGTCCCCGCATACGGTCGTAAGTTCATCTTTGGCATGACGCCATTTCAAAGGCAGGCCCTTCACAACCGGATGCACCTTGTCACGCCCGTTCAGCACATATTCGTGCTGGCGTCCATGAGAACCACCCGGACCCGCCGAACTGTCCTTGACCAGTTTTCCGTCCTTCCAATACACATAAGGGCCGGAATTCTCATTACGTCCTTCCCAACCACCCAAAGCACAGATCTTATTGAACTCCGGCCATTTGGAGAAAGCATTGTCGGCTGCATGATAAATGACAACACCACCGCCGTTCTGCACATATTCCAAGAAGCGGCGGTTCGTCTCCTCCGGCCACGAATCTCCGTTATAGTCCAGTACTACCAACTGGTAAGGGCTAAAGTCGAGCACAAAACCGGACATATCCTTGCCCTGTTCGGGAGAGATAGCAAAGTCCACATCAAAACGACCGGAATTTTCCAGGATTTGTTTCAGCACAACATGGCTCACCTGCCAGTTATGGTTGTTTTGTCCTGTGATCAGTAATGTTTTAATCGGTTTACGCGCCGAAACCGTATAGGCTAACAAGAGGGAAAAGACAACAAAAACAGCTTCCCAAAATGTAAATGTCTCATGGTACTTTATGGTTTAAAGATTTGTTTGAGGCAAATGTACTAAATCAATATGAAATATGTACTTTTGTGGCCTTAAGAAAAAATACATCCATGATGAAATATTTATCCCGAATATTATTGATAACATTCGTTATTGTCTTTCAGCCACTTATAGCCATGCCGACAGTTGGCGCGACAAAACAGAACTGCTCATATATTCTCCGCGCTATTTCGGTCCGAACGCCTTTCCGATCCCGGAAATGAGGGACGGACGGGTGAGCGAGCGGTACGAAGTGGAAGTACGGGGCGAATACCATTATTATACGGGTGACAAGACCTGGGACATCGTGGGGCGTGCCTCTGCCCTTCTTCAGGGGGCGCGCGGGAATCGAAGTGAACTGGTGCTTCAAGGAAAAATATAAGATGACACCGGAAACGCGTGACGAACGCTTTGCCGTGGATACGGAAAGCCCGATCAAATATAACGGCGACATCGTTATCAGCTCCTTTTCCAAGTCCTGAAAAGCGAGAAATGGGTAGACGCGACCATTAGCGCCAACATCAAGACAGCCAGCGGAGGCCGCCTGTGCGACGCCCGTTTTACCGATGCCGCCTCCTACTGGTTCGACGTAAACATGGGGCGTAACCTGTGGAAAAGTGCCGACGGGAAGGCCTCGATCCGTATGCAGCGCTCGCCGGGTTCTATTGCTGGATGACGAACGACATGGTGCATCGCCAGAACGACGCCATCTCATACGGAGTCGGGTTCACCGGTAAATACAGAGGCTTCACGCTCGCCACCAACCTGGCCGGGTTTTACGGATACGAAAACAACGGTGACCGCCCCATACATTGGCGCAACAACCTCAGATACGAGATCAAGAAAAACATAATCTCCTTCCGGTATACACACGGAATGAAGGATAACCTGTACGAGACTTATTCGTTGGGATATATCAGATGCTTTTGAGAATTGAAAGCTAAACCAACGGCCTTCGCTCCCTGTTTAAGGGAAGATGAAGATTAATCGGATAGTAAAACTGAAGCTGGTAGATGCCAGACTCTATTTCGTGAGTCTGATCGTAGGACTGCTGACCGGATTGGTGGCGGTTCCTTACCACTATCTGCTGCAACTATTCTTCAATATGCGGAAGAACTTCTTCCAGTCTTCGCCTCCCTGGTATTACCATATCGTCTTATTCCTTGCCCTATGGGGTATCCTCTGCTTCGTCGCCCGGATGGCCAGACGGTGGCCTTACATCGGAGGCGGAGGCATTTCGCAGACACGGGGCGTTATCAATGGACGCATCGAGTATGCACATTCCTTTCGCCAACTGCTGGCTAAGTTTGCGGGTGGTGTGCTGACACTCAGCAGCGGTCTCTCGATGGGACGCGAGGGACTTCTGTACAATGGGTTCCTACATAGGTGACCTGGTCAGCAAATGGGGACATATCCTGAGCGGCGAACGCAAACAGCTCCTTGCCGCAGGCGCAGGCGCAGGACTGGCAGCTGCCTTTGCCGCTCCTCTTGCCGCCGCTACGCTGGTGATCGAATCGATCGAACGCTTCGATGCTCCGAAAACGGCTATCACGACGATCCTGGCCGGTGTCGTCGCCGGAGCGATCGCCAGTACGATTTTCCCGATCAACCCGTACCACGACATACAGGCCATCGTGCCCGACCTGTCGATGGGACTGCATATCAAGCTGTATATCCTGTTTGCCGTCATCGTATCGGTTTTCGGCAAACTCTATTCACTGCTGATGCTATACGCCAAACGGATGTACCGCCATCCGGCAACCCGAATATATCAAGCTGTTAGGTCTTCTGGGCATGGCATACATCATTTCGCTGACGGTCACTGATCTGACCGGTGGAGGCGAGCAGTTCCTGATGCAACAGGCGGAAGGCGGCAACAGCAATATCTATTGGATTGCAGGGATGATGTTCCTGCACATGGTATTTACCGTTTTTTCCTTCTCCTCCGGATTGCCGGGAGGGAACTTTATCCCGACTCTGGTGACAGGCGGACTGACCGGTAAGCTCTATGCCCTCATCCTGGTGCAACACGGGATCGTCAGGATGGAAGTGTGAGCTATGTCATGCTGATCGGAATGGGCGCCTTCCTGGTCGCGTCGTGCGCACTCCTATCACAGCCATTATCCTGATTACGGAGATCACAGGGCATTTCGAAGTTTTCTATCCTTCCATCGTCGTAGGAGGACTCACTTATTATTTCACGGAACTGTTGGGAATAAAGCCGTTCAACGTAATGTTCTATGAAGAGATGATCAACAAACCGGCCTTCCGTGAGCAGAAGCGGCTGACTTTGGACGTGGAAGTGATGGCCGGAGCCTATTTCGACCGCAAGGAGGTCGATACGCTCGAACTTCCCAACCATTGCGTAATCATGAATATCCACCGCGACCGCAAAGACATCTCCCCCGCCGGACAAACCATACTCCCCGGTGACCAGCTCACCATCGAACTGGACGCCCAAGATATAGAGAAACTGTACGAGCCACTGGTTAGCATGGCCAACATCTACTAAAATATCCCGACCGGCAACTTAAACGTCCTCCCGGCCATCTCAAATCATTGGACACAAAAACCAAACAGCCTCTCAGGGGAATTATAATCCAGAATTATCAGGTATTTATGTAAAAATATCCGTCCGCGAGACGATTTCAGGGAAGCCGGATGGTTCCTTACCATAGGAGAAATCAATTATCACATTTTGCCGAACTTACGGATGGGAGCCGGCTATATGTCGTTAGTCCGCTACAAGGCATCGGAGGAACTGCGCAACCGGTTCTGATTCAGGCAGGAAGACATCTATCCACAAAACAAAAGGAAACATACCGATATGCATTTATGCAGAAGCCATTTCACCATCCTAAGGCACTTTTTACTAAAGACAAGCAGAAAAAGAGCGGAAAGTAAGCAGAAATGGTTGGCAACACCCCCATCTTCCGGCTTTCTACCACCCGGATGTTACCACCCTCCACCACCCGGATGTCCGAAAAGGGTACACCCGGTGTCCGGAGTCATATCACACTAATCCTTTGTAATTAAGATACATACTTAGCAGCAAGATCATATATATATTGCTAAATCCCAGTCGGATGTGTGACACTGTGTGATACAGGCGTGATACATGAATCCGGCATGTATCACACCTTGCACAACATGGATATCAACACATACAAGACAAAATGTGATAGAGTGACAGAGAAATGGCGATTCTCTTTCTGTCGGTTTTAAGGCTGCTTATCGCCTCATTCGGCTGTCACATATAATAGGCATAAATAAAAATATCACTATCTTTGCCCTCGGAATCCAAAAACATTCCTTTATATTATTCACCGAGTGCTTGATAAACCTCGTTAAAAACAAGAAATATGCAAAAGACATCTACTGTAACCGTACCATTCATGCTGTTAGGCATCCTGTTCAATATCTGCCTGGTAGCTTCAAACCTGTTAGAAACCAAAGTTATCCAGGTATTCGGCATCACAGCGACTGCCGGACTGATCGTTTTCCCGATCTCATATATCATCAATGACTGTATCGCCGAAGTATGGGGATTCAAGAAGGCACGCCTGATTATCTGGAGTGGGTTCATTTCTAATTTCCTTGTAATCGGATTTGCGCAATTGGCGGTGATGTTGCCTGCCGCCCCATTTTGGGAAGGCGAAGAAGGTTTCAACTTCGTGTTCGGAATGGCACCGCGCATCGCCATAGCAAGCCTGATGGCTTTTCTTGTCGGTTCGTTCCTGAATGCTTACGTGATGAGTAAGATGAAGATTGCTTCAGCCGGAAAGAATTTCTCTTTACGGCTATCGTCTCCACTTGGTCGGCGAGAGTGCCGATTCGATGATCTTTTCCCGATCGCTTTCGCCGGACTGATACCGATAGGCGAACTTTCATTATGATCGGGACACAGGCGGTTCTGAAATCCCTCTATGAAGTAATCATCCTTCCCGTTACCATCCGTGTTGTAAACTATATCAAGAAGGTGGACGGTAACGATGTGTATGACGTAGGGACATCATACAATATATTAAATGTGAGAGATTTATGATTTATGATTCATAATTCCAAACAAATGCGACCAGTCTTCACGAGGTTGCGGCGTATAGGTATGGAATCCTAGTGATTCCGCGTACGGCAATTGGGGACGGCATCATCTATGAAAAGTGTTTCTTCAGGACGGATATCGGCATCTTGCAGGACGTATTCGAAAATTTCGGCATCGGGTTTCAGCAGATGGAGGCGGTAGGAAAGATAAATATGATTGAAAAAGTCGGAAGCATGGTGGCCTTTATAGGAAAAACAGGTCTTTTCCGACCAGTCCCAATGAATCTCGTTCGTATTGCTGAGCAACATCGTATTGTAACGCTTGCGGAGGTCGAGCAAAAGATCCAGCTTATAATCCGGAACATCATCGAGCATGGCGATCCAGGCGGCATCTATCTGTTCGTCCGTCAAAGGCTGTCTGGTCAGATGACGGATACCCTCGCGAAACTCTGCTACCGTAATGGAACCGAGCTCGATCTTCATGAACAGATCCTTATGCTGGTAGTTATTGACAATCTGCTCGCGTATATTCGCGACCCCCAAACTCTCAAATGCCTCGATGCACCGATTACGGGTGAGATTGATAATCACGCCGCCAAAATCTATAACCAAATTTTTTATGCCTTCCATGACCTTCTTTTAATTGACAATTGATAATCGACAATTTTGATTCTAACTATTTACTACCAGCGGCGACGACGCCGGTGATGCCGTTGCCGCTGTTTATATTGACGTATCCTGCGATATACCAGCCAGACAAATAACACTCCGAACACGGCAAAGATCAGCAAGACGATCCCTGTATTCAAGTTATCTCCTTTCACGCGGCTCCACATTTCCAAAACCAGTTCCGTCCGATCTCCGAAATCGCGGATCATGGCACAACGTTCTACCACCTTGCGGTCGGGGTATTGTACCGGATTGATCCGGATGCTATCCGCACCGGGACCGAAGAAATAACTCAAGTCGGAAACTTTCTCGATTGTCGAATCGATCTTGGCTTCCATAATTTCGGGAGTCGCAATGGCACTGACGTAACCGATGGCATCCATATTCCGCAAAGCGACGTCCGGACGACAAAGATAATCAATAAAATAACTGGCCGCCTTTACATTACGGGCATATTTAGGGATCGCCCAGCCGTCATACCAGATATTGCTGCCTTCTCGGGGCACTTCATAGTCTAGTTCCACCCCGACAGCTCCGCTTCGTCCATCGCCCAGACCGCATCGCCGCTCCAGGTAAAATTGAGCCAGGCTTTGCCTTTCGTCATCATTTCCTTGCCGAAATCGGTTCCCAACCGGCAATGTTGGGTTTCATCTTTTTCAGAAGTTCTTCGGCTATGGCGATCGCTTCGGGAGAATTGTCGTTCATCAGTTGCTCGACCGTCACGGTCCCATCTTCCAGTTCCTTCGCATGGGCGTAGATAATGGCCGTACCATAGGAGTCACGATAGCTGTCTTTCATCAATATCTTGTTTCTGAACTTCGAATCCCAAAGACACTCCCAGCTTTCGACCTCTTTCTCCTCCACGAACTGCTTGTTATACAAAATCCCAGCCGTTCCCCACATATAAGGGACGACATAGTCGGTCGTTTTCCGTCCCGGCTGGCTTAGCTTGTTCAGTTGCCCGCGGATATAGGGAGAGACATTATCCAGATAATCCGGTGTCTTTCCGAAATTGCGGTCTATCGGGACAAGAAGGTTTTTCTTCAACATCCGTTCGATTATATATTCGGACGGACAGATCAGGTCGAAATCTTCATGCCCGCGTCGATCTTGGTAAGCATGATCTCATTGATATCGAACACCTGGTAGATAATCCGGATATCTTCGCCGGTCTGCTCCTTGTACCAAGCGGGAAATTCGGCCAAGACATCCTCGTCGATATAGTCTGCCCAATTGTAGACTTTCAGAATATGACTGCGCTCCTCATCCGTACGATTGCATGAAGACATGAAAGTCAAAAGAAAGAGGCAACTCGCTATTATTGTAATCAGTTTATTCATTTCCTGCTTTTCTCCATTAGCTTTTGGACTTCTCCGCCCGTTTATTAATCACAATCAAAAGGACAAGCACCGTCACGAAAATGATAGTTGACAGCGGACGCAACTCCGGTGTCAGTCCCCCTTTGCGGGCATCCGCATAAATAAAGGTCGATAGGGTTTCCAGTCCCTCGTTGCCGATCGTAAAGATGGTAACGGCAAAATCATCGATCGAAAGCGTAAAAGCCAGTATAAAGCCGCTAATCATGCCCGGACGAATCTCCGGCAGGATCACCTTGCGCAACGCCTGGAAAGGAGTCGCCCCCAAATCGAGCGCCGCCTCATAGACATTCTGGTTCATCTTTTTCAGGCGTGGCATGACACTCAGCACCACATAGGGCGTGCAGAACGTGATATGCGCCAGCACGACCGTCGTGAATCCTTGTGAAACGCCAAAACTTACGAACAGCAGGAAAAGGGATACGCCCGTAATAATATCTGCATTCATCATCGGGATCGCATTGGCAAAATTCATTACCTGGCGGGTCCGTGATCGCAGGTTGAAAATACCGATAGCCGCAATACTACCCAACAGCGTGGAGACGGTCGCCGCGATCATCGCAATGGCGAACGTATTCCACAACGCACTCACCAACGAACGCTGCACGCCTCCTGTAAACAGCGAACTATACAATTTGGTTGAAAATCCCGTCCAGTTTCCCAAGACTTTCGCTTCGGTAAACGAGAAAATCATAATAATCAGAATCGGGGAATATAGCAGCACCAACAGTAGCCACAAATACCTTTTGCCATCCATTTCGTCATCATATCACACCTCCCCTTCGTTCGAAGCACTGTCCTCTTCATTCGTAAAGAGGATGGTAACACCAATCAGCAACAGCATAATAAGAGAAAGCGCCGCTCCATAATTCCACATACCGTTATAGATATTTTCTTGCACGGTCGTACCGAACAGTTTGATGTTATTCATCGTCAGTAATTCGGCAATGGCAAACGTGGAAACCGTCGGCATGAAAACCATGACGATCCCGCTCATCACGCCGGGCATCGAAAGAGGCAGAATCGTTTTCATAAGACTGAAACGGATTGGCTCCCAAGTCCTGGGCCGCCTCGATCAGACTGCGGTCCATCTTTTGCAACGTATTATAAATCGGATAGATCATGAACGGGAGAAAGTTATACACCATACCGAAAACCAACGCCCCCTCTCCCAACGGCAGGTTCAGGAAATCGAACAATGCTACCGTAGCCAGCGTACGGATCAGGATATTCACCCACATCGGCAGGATGAATAGCACGACCATCGTCCGGGAAGTGTTAAAAACGCTCCTGGCTCAGGATATAAGCTGCCGGATAGCCAAGGATGAGACAGGAAAGTGTGGTGATAATAGCAATCCCGATCGAATAGACGAACGTGTTCATTGCTTCAGGGTGTACCATGAACTTACGGAAATTAGCAAAGTGAACGCTCCGTCGGCATCTGTAAACGCATATAATACGATCAACAACAAGGGCATTACGACAAAGACAGCCAAAAACAGGGCATAAGGAATCGTCCAGTTCTTACGCCGCATAAAAAAGCTGAAATCTTACTTATCACTTCCTTCCTTATTTAGTTGATTGAACAATCCGTATATTTTCGGGAGCGATCGTGATTCCGACCCGGTCGCCATCGTCCCAAACATCATTCGTATCGACAAAGATATCTTCGTCCCAGTCGGTAAACACCGTCAGATGATAATGGTTGCCTTTGTAGAGGATAAATTTCACTTCGCCGGTCAGACGGCCGTCTTCCTCGTTGTCTTCCAGAATGACGCGGTCAAAATCTACTTCGACCTGCACGGGTGCTTCCGAGTCAATGTCGGATACCTCTCGGCATTCGAACGTACAGCCTAAAAATTCCACATGCGTAGCATCCACCATCTTTCCTTCGAACGTATTGCAGATACGTTCCTTTTTCATCACATGGATATCAAATGGTTTGACCAGCAAACCGACTTCCTGCCCGGCATCGAAACAATGGTAGTCCTGTACCATGAACTCATAGCCTTCCGGCGTCTGCACCATCATCTCGTAGTGAACGCCCTTGAAAATGGAAGAGGTAACCGTTCCGGTCAGCATGGCGGCTTCAGACGGCTCGAAAATATAAATGTCTTCCGGGCGGAGCACGACATCTACCGGGGTCTGTTCGCCGAAACCTTCGTCTACGCATTCGAACTCATGCCCGGCAAAGGATACCAACTTATCTTTGATCATCAGTCCGTTCAGAATATTGCTTTCGCCGATAAAGTCGGCGACAAAGGAGTTGATCGGTTCGTTATAAATGTCAATAGGCGTCCCGATCTGCTGGATCTTCCCTTCGCTCATCACGACGATCGTATCGCTCAGGGTGAGTGCTTCTTCCTGATCGTGAGTAACATAGATAAAGGTGATTCCGAGAGACTTATGCATTTCCTTCAACTCCATCTGCATATCCTTGCGCATCTTGAGGTCAAGAGCCGCCAGCGGTTCGTCCAGCAGGAGCACTTCCGGTTCGTTCACGATAGCTCTGGCAATCGCGACACGTTGTTGCTGTCCACCGGAAAGGGAATCCACATCACGGTACTCATAATCGGTCATTCCTACCATCTTGAGGCCTGCTTCACCTTTTTCTCGATCACGACAGCCGGAAGTTTTTTCAGCTTCAAGCCGAAAGCGATGTTATTGAAGACATTCAGATGAGGGAAAAGAGCGTATTTCTGAAATACAGTATTAACTGGACGTTTATGAGGGGGTGTTTGCGTAATTTCTTTTCCCGCAATGGTTATTATACCCTCAGAAGCAGTCTGGAATCCGGCAATCAGACGCAACAATGTCGTCTTCCCGCAACCGGACGGCCCCAGAATGGTTACAAACTCGCCCTTACGGACAGACAAATTCACATCATTCAATACGGCCT
>ENA-OQCS01001578-OQCS01001578.1-human-gut-metagenome-genome-assembly--contig:-NODE-1578-length-11372-cov-1.673010_pt1 | contig 11372 bp, 19 predicted proteins | sample MGYA00242757_ERZ504575 | MGnify/ENA primary metagenome ERZ504575 (study PRJEB26092, sample SAMD00036297) | human gut metagenome | host: Homo sapiens | study: EMG produced TPA metagenomics assembly of... | reverse complement strand
CCTGCTTCCCCAGATAAGAGAACATCCGAATAATGCTGATGCTCCATGCTTTACCTTATAACCAAGCTCTTTCCACTTAGCAAAGGTATTGGTTTCCTCTGTAATTCCTGCTGCATGTTTCGCATCTTCGATTCTCTTTGCATTGATTTCTTCTGCCTTTGCAGATAACCATGCTCTGTGAAGTGCTTCTGCAAAGCTGATATTCTTTGTCTTGCGGTAAACTTCCATGCTTTCAACATGATCTTTGATAAGTTGTACTTCATGTTCTTATCCCTCCCTTTATCGGAATTCCCAACAGCCCCGGCAGGTCTTAAAGCTATCTAAGGTTTCTCGACCGTCTCATTATCCCCTTACCCTTGCCCGGTGTTATGTTAGTGTCTTTGGTACATCTTACAATCACTTCATTTTCACTCTTCGCTGTTGTTCTGTTCCCTTGAACTGATTATAGTATACTATGTACGTAGTTACCTGTCTATTGACTTTTTTTACAAATATGTACGTAGTTTTTGTATCTTTTACTATGTACACAGTTTCATCTTTTTGATATAATTTTGAAGTATTAAAATCAACTATAGGGAGAGAGAGATTTGAAAAAAATCACAACATTTTACATTCACCACAAAGTCACAGCATTTTTACGGCTTTATGGCTTATTTTTATGATTTACATTACAATTACTGGTTTTCAGAAAGACAGTTCACATATTATAGCCGGACTTGTTGCTACTTTAGTTATATTTGTTCCTGGTGCCGTAATAATAGCTCTTGTATGCACCATTATTTCTTCTATAGTCAGAACTTTTTCAGGAATCATCAAAACAAATTCTACTGATTCTAATGACGTAGAACCAATTATTCCGTCATATAGCAAAAGTGATTATGCTCCTGAATCCGCTTCTGAACCAGAAGACACTGTTGAATCTTATATATCACCAGAACCACAAATTCCTGTCTACGATACAATGGAAGGACACGACTTCGAATATTATTGTGCTGAGCTGCTCAAAAATAATGGTTTCTACAATGTTAGTGTTACACAAGGTAGTGGAGATCAGGGAATCGATGTTCTTGCGAGAAAGGCGGTGTAAAATATGGCATACAGTGCAAATGTTATTCTTCTGATATCGGAAACAAAGCAGTGCAAGAAGCCTTTTCCGGATGTAGATATTATAATTGCCATGTTCCAGTAGTAATGACAAATCGCTATTTCACCAGACAAGCAAAAGATCTTGCCCAGAAAACAAACGTTCTTTTATGGGATAGAGACATTTTAAATAAATACATACAAGTATCTCAAGGAGGAAATCTCTAATGCCTGAAATTTCAACTAAAGCCAAATATGATATCGAATATGCAAAAAATAAACTTAAACGTATTCCTCTTGATGTCCAAAAGGAAAAATACGAAGAAATCAAAGCCGCTGCGACTGCTGCCGGAGAATCCGTAAACGGTTATATCAAAAAAGCAGTTGATCAACGGATGGAACGTGACAACGCATAACTAATATTATTCACGAAAGGATGTGCTCTCATGGCAAAAACGTTTATACACCTATGATGATATTATGAATCTGCCTGATTTTATCCGGGTAGAATTGATTGACGGTGTAATTCAAACAGATGACTGGACAAATCTGGAGATTGATGAGGAAGTCTTTCAGAATCCACCATCTGAAGATCATCACGTCACCTACCGCCTTTCCATCGTAAAAAAATAAAACAATACCTGATATTTTACTGTTCTATTTGTATAGGAGGATTCCATGAGCCTTTTCAATAAAATTAAAAGTGTTTTCAATTCATCATCCGATGATGTTCCTGATGCTCAAACCATCTATTTCAAAAACGGAGAGATGTACAAAGTATATCCCACCGATAAAGAAAGCTGGTACGATGCCAGATATCTGGTTTCAGATGGAGTAAAATATGATCTGGAGAATCTGGACGATTTAAAGCGCATTCCTGTACCAAAATTCCCGGCACATCAAAATATAATGGAGGGATATGGCGTTACTGGAAATTTAGATTATGTTTTAAGGATGAAAGCTGGAAGCTTTTATAATCGCAAAGATAAAATAAGATGTTCAGCCTGTTTATGGAAATGTACTGAATTAATGTTTGCTCATCCTTTTTTATCTTGGGACGAAAGCCACTTTTACCGGATAGTACAATGGCACGTAGAAATGGGAATGTTTGACGAAGCTGACAAGGCTGAGAAATATATATATTCTGTACTTGATCATGATGCAAACTATCAGCAATTGATCAATCATATAAAAGATAATCCTGAATACATAAAAACAGCAGAAGCATTTCATAAGAAAAATTTGATGCGTAAAGAATACTATCATATTTTTAGAATTACCTGAACTAGCTCCCAAATCTTTTAGCGCTTATAGTAGAATGAAAAATGCTCAAACAAAAAAATTTTCTCAAACTCAAAGAGCAGGCAATAAAACATGGGATTTCAATAAACTAAAACTGAATATAGTATATTTATCTAGGCAGCCAGTAGAGCGGCTGTGGTTCCCCTGATCCTGAGCCTTGACAGGAGGGGATGCTTATGAGCGATTACGAGATATTTATGATAATTCTGACAACAGCCAGCTTAATTGTATCTATCCTTACATACACACATAAGAAATAGCCGCCCTGCTCTCTGGTAAAGAATAGGCGGCTACGTCTTAAACATATATCTTGCCAGGACGGGGAACCTTGACTTCCCTTACTGGCTGTCTTGATAAGTATATTATATGCCAGTCCCCAGAATTTGTCAATTTCCATTTGCCTCTGCTCTCATCTGCTGCCGCTTCGCCTATTCAATTTATCGGGATCCATTCTCGGCATTTCCCTTATGCTTTCCACACCTTTCATTGCTTTGTAATAATCGTCTATTTTTCTTTGTCCCACCTTACTCTATACAAATATACCCTTGCACTGTTTCCATCCATTTTCACATTATTTTATGCCTGTACTCTGGACAAATAAAACATTTCATGCTGTACACTGTAAATATCGCATAGCTTCCAGTCGATTCTTGCAGTCCTGGTAAATATCTTTGTAATTACGTCCTGCTGCCATGCCTGTTCTTAAAGTATGCGCTATCAGATGTTCCACCAATGACAGATCATCTAACTGACTTCCAGCAGCAGTTGTCTTGTCAGTGATTCCTACACTCTTATATGCCAGTCTGGTATAATTGCTGTAATAGTGATCTGCGTGAGTACTTCCCTGCATTCTGGCATATTCCACAAATTCCTTGATAACATCCGTCTCTGCTCTTCTGGTGGTTCTCTCTTCCTGATCTGCTATCTGATAAGCAGCAGTATTCTTTTCATAAACAAGTCTTTCCATCCGATTGAACGCATCAATATACTTCCATTTCCAGGCATCCGCTTCTTTTCCAGTAAAACCAAATGCCAGGAACACAAAGCCATCTTTATTCAACAAATATTTTTTATTATATTTCCGGAAGCATCTTTATACTTAGATGGCTTGATGCACTGAACGCAATTTTGCGTTGAGTCATTTGCCAATAAATTCTCTATTGCTCTAATGACATCTGAATGCCTTTTTCCAAATTTCTCCGCTACCTGTAAACTATCACATACTGCCTGTTCATTTTTAAGATATACTAAATCGTCTATAACAACGCTCCTTTCCGCTCTGCAATTATTTTCAGAGCTATATAAACCAATGCTTCAAGTTTTTTTCAAGTTCTATTTCGGAAATAACTGTACTGTTATGGGGCTACATATAAAAAATCTCAACATTTCTCAACAACCATGAGTAAATATGTTATTGCCTTTCGGCTATATATGCGGAAATGCAATCTTTTTCCAACATAATGCTGTTTCTCACGCTTCGTTATCCATTCGCGCATATTATATACAGCCCCATATCCTTACAGTACCGTAATATTTTCACCTAATTTTCCATTCTATTGCTAAAATGGATATCTTCCGCATGCCTGTAGTGCAGATCTGAATAATGCCAGTGTTTTTCGTTTATATCCATAAACATCTGCATGGCATTTGTAATTCTGATCAATCCCTTTTCTGGCAAGGACCTGAAATGCCACGCCCTTGGATATACTGTAGAAGAGATCATCTTCAACCATAGGATTGCATTCATGCGCACATTGTAACAGCAGAAGCTTGTCCGGCAGTTCCAAATCCAGACAATACTGCTTCAGCTGTTTTTCCTCTCCCTTTTTAAATCCATAATCTGTATAAGTTGCTTCTCTGGTTCGCATAATTTCTTCCTTTCTTTGCTCCGCTTTAAGTTGTTCCTGTGCCCCATTTTTCTTTATGCTAACTCAAATGGGTTTTTCCCGTTTCTGCGTCTCCTCATTTCAGCTTCACTGATAATAATATCCAGTAATTTTCTGCCGGACGCATTAACTGTAACATTATAGGTATTTCCGTCCCCCTGTCCTTTTCCTGACTCTTCCCGGACGATCTGACGCAACAAGCTTTCCGGTGCTTCCAGGTTATTCCCTTTCTTCTGATCTCCTAATACTGCAAGGAATTCTGACCTTGGCGGAATAACTGCGCCACTGGCCAGATACGGAACTGAGTTTACTCTTGGAAGGCTCATGAAATAATTTCCCCATCGGCGTCCGCCATTAGGAAGCTGTACATTATATGAAAACGTAAAGCCTCTTTCAATTCCCGAGATTGCACTGTTTATGTTATTAATCATACCGTTTACTTTAGATATAATATTATTCAATGTAGTGCTGATTCTATCTGCCGCCCTGGATATTGCTCCGGAAAGACCACTTTCCATTCTGGATCCATAGCTTTCTACTTTGCCAACTAAGGAAGAAAGACTTTTGTCAATCGAGCCTGACATACCTCCAACCGTCCTATTGATTTCGTCACTGGCGTTTTTCCATTTTCTTGTCATGATGTTATACTGACTCTGGAACTGACTCTTAACACCTTTGGTCATCTCACCAAGGCTTAAGTGGCTGTATCTTCATGGCTCGTACATTCGTTTTCACTTCTTTTGCAGAATTTCCCCAGTTAAGCACTGTAGAATCATTTACTCCTGCAATTTTCTTCTGTACTGGACTTAATTCCGGCTGTAGCCTCTTCCACATCAGTCTGAGCAGTCTTTATTGATGAAGAAATCTTCTCCTGCGCTCCGACAATATTGGTATCTACCGCTGTAGTAACCGCCGTAGTTGCAGCCGGAAACTCTGCCCTAATGCTGCATTCAGATCATCCAGTGGTACACCTGCATTCTTCAAAGCAGTGTAAACCATGTTCAAAGCATCCTGTGCGCTCTTGGCACTTCCGCCAGTGTCCTGAAGCTGGCTTCTGACTCCCTGATAGGTTCCGCTAAATTCGTTCCCTTTCAGGCTTAATGTATAAAGAGTGTCCGATAAAACACTAATTGCTTCTTTCGCGCTCAGCGAAGAGAGATCAATCTGTCCTGCACTTTCAGAGAATCCCTGTCCCAATGCCAGCACTTTATTGGTCATATCTTCTACGAAGGTACCTGTTACGCCTGCCTGAGCACCATATTGTTCAAGTATTGCTTTCGCCTGCTCAGCAGATATGCCATATTCTGCCAACTTATGAATAAAGCTATCATACATTTCAGCATTGGATTTTCCCGCACTTTCATCGGCTTCAATCAACTTCCAGAGGTCTTCTGCCTGCTTTTGGGTTATTACATTCGAGGAACTCATTGCCCCAGCATAATCATGCAGATATCCACCCGCCTGTGTCAGAACACCGTTTCCACCCTGTAAGGTTTCTATGAATCCTGCCAGCTTTTCTGTTCCTACAATTGCCGCCATAGCTACCGCCGCGATCAATCCCGCTGTTCCTACCAATGGGGCAAGAGATGAAGCAAGGGAAGTAAATCCGCCCGCTGCCGCACTGGCAGTTTTCCCAGTACAGATGTCAGGCTTCCGGAAAGAGCCGCTACTGCTTCAGATCCGATTATCTTCTTTCCTATTGCTCCAATCAGCAACTTTACCAGACTGCCAATCCCTGTTATATCCGCAATCTTTACAGCAAGAAATGCTTTTCCGAGAAAAGCTGCTATTTTACCGGCTGTGCCACCCTCTTCCAACCCATCAAACAGACCTCCAATCGTTGTTTTGATTGCTTCAATGACCTGCCACAGATGTTTTCCCCAATCAATCTGACTTAAGAATGTTCCTATTCCTTTCCCTACTTCTTCCCAATTTGTTTTTTGAGCCAGTCCAACCAAAGAAGTACATAAATTGTTCAGGAATATTTCCAGTTTCTGTCCATTGCCATTTCCAATTCAAATTTTGATACAAAGTATTGATTCCTCCCGCAATATTATCAACCATCTGTTCCAGTTGAAATTGACAGCAAAATTGTAAAGAGTTGTAAACGCACCGTTAAGTCCAGTAGCAAGTGTATCTCCTATCTCTGAAAATGAAACAGTCGAAAAAACACCGTTCAGTGCATCCGCAACCGCCTTTCCAATATCAGCATAAGGAAGATTATGAACAAATCCGCTGAATATCTTCCAGGAAATCATGAACATGTTGCCAAGCAGCTGTCCAAGATTATTCCAGTTTACCTCATGAACCAGACCGGTAATACCTTCTGCAAATTTCTTTCCAAGATTCTTCCAATTTATTCCTGTAATCAGAAGATTCATAGTATTCACAAGAGTATTAATCCCAACCCTACAGTACGTCCTAACAAATCCCAATCAATATGATCAACCAGGCTATTAAATGTTCTTGTAAAAGCATCACAGAATTTTGTAATCTTGGGTCCAACATTGTTCCAGTTAATCACATCATAAATTTTCTGCAGGCCTTTATTAATGCCACTGGCAATATAAGCCCCAACCCTTCCCAGTCCTCTTTTTTGATGAGCTTTCGGATCTTATCAGCAATTCCCTTTATAGAACTCGTGATAGGAACTTCTTCAAACATATCACCGGCAGATGGGTCAGTGTATTTGTTCCCGCCGATTGTTCCTGCACTGTTTACGCCATCATCATATCTATTAAGTTCATCAATCGGGCTAAGATATCCTTTTACTTCCTTTGTGGCTTTCTTGGCACTATCCGCTGTTTTATCCAAGCTGGCAGCATAGTCTTCCTGAACGCCTATTGCTTTGTAAAAGTTTTTTGCCCGGTTAATGCTGCAATCAGCATACCTACGCGGGTAACCGCATCTGACATAAGATTAATAAACTTGACAAGAATCGGTGCGACTGTTGTCAATATTGGTGCGAATGCTGTTGCAAAAGAATTTTTTAATCTTGTCATACTGGACATCAATGAAGACATTGCTGTGTTTGCGGTATTAGAATACTCAGCAAGATTCTGAATTCCCGTCTTTACTCCGTCACCAACAGCATTTATAGCCTGGGACATGCCCGAAAACAATAGTGATATTCCCAACACCTCATCCAGACCTGCCTTAGAACATTTTGCCTGCTTATCGAAATTAAACATAGATCCACTGCTTTTTTCATAGCAGAGACCATACTTTTTACAGCCGATCCTACGCTCTTTAAAGCAGAGCCAATGTTCTTCATGACTACACCTACACGTGCAGCAGCTTTCTGTAGATTCTGCATTACCAGACAAGCTTGTTATTCTTTTCCTGATATTCCTCTACTTTTTCTTCAGATTATTATATGAAGAATATAGCCTTCCGTTTATACGTTCCAGTTTCTGTGATTCCTCATCGTACTTCTGCAATGTATTTTTATAGGCATCTGTCGATTTAGGATCTATGTACGCACTGCCGGATACCTGCATCTCCTTCTGTTTGTTCTGCAGTCTCTTCATGTCTGCCCATATTTCATCCAACTGCTTATCTAGTTCTTTAACAGGCCCAGAATCAACTGGAAATCCCATATCAATCCATTCACGCTGTTTAGATTCTATTTTTTCAAAGTCTGTCTCAAGAGCCTTGATCTGATCCGAAATCTGCTTGTATTCTTCTGTTTCTATTTTGCTTTTACCCAGCTCATCCAGCTTAGATTTTAATTCAGCAACTTTTCTTTCCTGCTTTTCATAGCTTTGATAAAGGCTGTTAACTGTTGCAATCTGCCTTTGAAATGAATTTTTTGCTGTTTCTCCCATTTTTGATACCTGAGCAGTAATTCTTGTCATTCCTGCCTTAATCGTATTTAATCCTTTGGAAAGACCTTCTGTCTGAATCCTGGTATCAATGATGATTGAGCCATCAGCTGCCATATTATCTACCTCCCGACTATTTGAGGTCAGTACCAGTTCAAATTACCAGTACCGAGTTATAAATTAGGCTATCCTGTTTCCAGAACAGCCCGCCGTTTTTATTTTTCTTCGTCTTTTTTTGTGTATTTAGCAACATATTTGTCAATTTGTTCCTGCTGCTTCTTTTCTCTTTCAGCTAATTCCTTTTCAATGATTCCGCCAATCACAGTGATAATCTGTTCGGCAAATGTCTGTCCATCTTCCAGAATTGTAAACGGATGAGTAATTTTAAAGAAGTTCTCCGATACAGGAGCACCAAACAAGAAATCTATCTTTTCCCCGCTTCTTTCTCCAGCTCAGGAAGAATCTCTTCCAAGTCCTCCCCTTTTATTTTGTCACCTACACTTGCGAAAAACGCCGCTGTCTCTTTATATCTGTTTAAGATTCCAACATCTGTAGGAATAAATCGGAATACTCCCAGCTCATTTCCATCCTGATCTACAATCTCATAGTTCTTAGCACCTGTATTAAATGTTATCTTCTCTGCCATTACTTATCGCCTCTCCCTCATATTTTTGAAGTTCCGTTTCAAGTCTCTGAAGTTCCCCGTAATCCTGCGCAAGTTTTCTACATTTTTCTGCCATTACTCCAATCATTGTAGGCACATCCCGGATGATTTATCCAGATCATCAAGTGCCCGTCTGGCAGAAGCATTTATTGCCGCCTGAAGCTTGTCCTGTTCATATTTTCTACTTTTCTTCATTCTGATACGTCTCATTGTCTTTCCCCCTTACCGCATCATAAATAGCTGCTAATTCCATGACTGCAATCAACATCAACATGCTAAGTAAAATCACATACATCATCTCCTGTCCTATTGTGATACATATATTATCTCACATTTTGTGAGAACAGCTCTCTACCACTTTTGGGCGTTTTTGTTATTTCGACTGTTCATCGACAGTTCAAAGGCAACTGGCCTTTCGCAAAGATCACAATTCAATCTGATATTCTCGCCTGTTCCTCGCCTGTTCGAACACTCCGAGTTCTCGCCACTTTAATTCCATTTCTCACGGGTTCGTCACGGCTTTGTGTGGCTTTCCTGCGGCTTCATTATCAATAACAGGGATCCTCAAAATAGTGGATATCCCTTTTTAATAACTTTTCACTGCCTTCCTCACTGCTTCAATCAGACCAGTACCGTAAAAATCAGTAATAACGCATGACCGTATTTCTCATAATAGGTCTTTTATTGAGCCGTAGGTTCGGCAGCAGGATTTTTATTAAATACTGGCATCATCTCTTCTCTCTATTTTATCGGCTCATTTAGCCTTTTTCTTCCCTTACCCTTTACAACTTTATCTTAGTTTGCATTACAATTGATTTTTGCTCTGTTTTTATTCCCATACTCCTGTATTTTCAGATATATTGTGGCTTAGCCTTTCCCTCATCTGCTGACGCTGTTCCTCTGTATACTGTTTCGGAGGAGAAATCCGGATCCAGGCTACCGGAACATGAGCACAAATACTTCCGTCCTCGTTATCAGCAACGATCTGGCAATCATCAGGTTGTTTCTCTGCCAGCTTGCGGATTACTGACTTATACCGGCCCTGAGAGAATGTTAATGTTGCTTTAGTACCATTAGTCATAAATTCAATTGCATTTTCGTTACATCCATTCATAAAAATCTCCTTTTTGTTTTGTTCGTGTATTGTTCATGTTCTCTCTGTTCGCTCTTTGTTTACTAACTCATTAAAAGGTCATTTCTCGGGGTTCGCTCGGAGTTCGATAACATCTGAGTGCATTTTCTCGAAGTTCGTTCGAAGTTCATTTTGGAATCATGCGCCAGACTTTTAGGGACTCCGAAATCTCTGAATAGTCACCCGCGCGTAATCGTGTCAACAAACTCCCTACATTTTTTCATCTATATGCCGATAAATGTTAAGTTTTGTTAAGTCCTGCACCTCTATATCCGAAAAATATAAGGTTTTTTAGGTTTTACCTATACATACAAAAATGTTAGCTTTTGTTAGGTTCCATGATCCATACAGAAAAATATATGAGGTTTTCTGAAGTTTTCATAGAAAGCCTCCGCCTATATGAGCCAAAATACTAAGTTTTACTAGGCAATCAAAGCACTAAATAATACTAAAGCTTTTGATTATATATGCAGAAATGCCACTATTTGCAACCTTATTCATCAGCTATATACTCTGAAGCTCCACCTTTTTCCACCCTATTCATCAGCTATATATAATCAAGTTCCACGTTTTTCCAAGATGTATTCCCTATACAGAGAAACAGACGGTTTTGACAGGTTGTCGATCCGAGAAGATGTTAATATCTGTTAATGTTTTCGGCTATATATGCTGAAATCGTAGGTTTTCGTAAGTTCCTCCATATAGAGTGATATGTGGGGTTTTGTTCAGGTTCTTCCAGCATCGTCTACTACAAATCTACTGATTTCACCAGTAAATCAAATTCATGAAGTGCTTTCCGCTTATAACCATAAAAATCATTTTCAGTGCATGGAAGTTCACATGAATTGCTGTTTTTGAATATCTGGCGATATCCCACGCTTTCTGTAAAACTCTTTACCAGATGCGAGGCAAGAAATTCATTTGCCCTATTGCATGCTTCGATTACTAAAGAATAATACTGTTTATCTTTTACCATTTCTTTGAGTTCTGCTGCCCGTCCCGGCGTAATCCCATAATCTTTCAATTTCATTTTTCTGATGCTCATTGGTATAGAGTCCTCCTGTCCTGTTTGTGGTATAATAGCTTACAGAAAGACTCACCCCTTTTATACGGTCCTGCGTCAGTTACTTTGACTGATACAGGACTTTTGCTTTGTGCTCCAGATCTGACGCAACATTGCACAAGATATCCCGGCACAACTGGCAATTATATTGCGATTCTATTTCGTGAAGATTAGCTACCAGCTTTGACCAGTATGTATCATCCTGCGGATTTCCCGGCGGGTAATGTTCTCTGTATGCTCGCCAGGCAGCAGTTAATATGTCATATACCTGTCTTAATTCCTTTTCATTATCCAATGATTACTCCTCCGGCATGATATACGCTTTTTCTCCTGCTACATACTTTTGAAACATATCATTCAACACTTCTTTTGCGCGTTCTGGACTTGCATATTCCGCAATACTAAAATCACTCTCACA
>ENA-OQCS01001577-OQCS01001577.1-human-gut-metagenome-genome-assembly--contig:-NODE-1577-length-11372-cov-1.737128_pt1 | contig 11372 bp, 9 predicted proteins | sample MGYA00242757_ERZ504575 | MGnify/ENA primary metagenome ERZ504575 (study PRJEB26092, sample SAMD00036297) | human gut metagenome | host: Homo sapiens | study: EMG produced TPA metagenomics assembly of... | reverse complement strand
CTTTTGACTAATAGGATCTTCCAGTCATCCAGCCCGCGTTGAAACTTATTTTTCCATTATTAATTTCTACAGTTCTGTTAGGAGCGCCGGATGTACTGACGGCTACCGCACTGATGATTTCCGGTGCTATTTTATGGTTTGTCATTACTTCTCCCCGTTTTATCTGTATGGTATCACCTATCACAAGAGCTTGCATTCTCAAATCGGGACGTTCCTGTGAGAATTTTCCTCCTGCAAATCCGCTGGGATATTTTCCTTCATCAATAATCCAGACTTTCATGCCTCGCTTTTTGGCTTCAAGTACTCCGGTACGAATCGCTTTAAACCATTCTTCGGAAAGATATTTGAAAGGTAGTTTGTAACCTGCTTCAAATATTACGGCACGGAATCCTTTCTTTTTGATAGAATCCAAGTCATTGCAAATAGTCTTTTTATCCATTTTCCCTTCCCAACCCCATATTACATGGTTGGCAAATTCCACAGGAGGTTCTGCAAATTGTTGTTCTAGACGGGAAAGGGGTGTTTCATGAATGCCTTGCCAGGATTATTTCATTTTTTGAAAATAAGAAGTTGAAATAAAAAAGGGAAGCAATAAATAATAGTATCTTTTGCATGATGTTTATGATTAGAGTTGAGTTTTATATGCATAAGGGCGCATCAAAGCGCCCCTACAACAAAAGGATATCCGTTACAGTTTTTAGAGGAATCCTTCATGCTAATCTTAATATTATTCTCCTAAATAATAGGAGGGGACAGGAGCTTGTGGGTATCCCATGGAACGATGAGCTACATAGCTTCTATATATTCCGTCCTGCATCAATGTGGTACGACGGTCTTTTGCCGGAAGATTGGTTGTGTAGATACGTATTTCACCGGGCAATGCGGTGATTATTTCTTCACGCCAGTCTCCATATAAGTCTGCAATCATTAAGATATCACCTTCAATTCCTTGTGTCAGTGTTTCTCCTTTCCATTTTACAATACTTAGTGAACGACCGTTTGAAGAGGAACTTGCCCCCCATCGGTTATCGTCCCCTTTGAATGTTTCGCGCAATAAGTCACCGTCCCACCAAGCCCAATTACGGCAGGAGGGCACTTCCTCATTTTTACCTAAAGGTTTACCGTCAGCCGAAAGTAGATATTTGTCTGTGCTGCCTCCTTTACGGTCTTCGCTGGCAAAACATTCCAGACCTTTGTGGACCGGATCAAAATCAGCAACCATCCATCGCCTACATGGAATGTCTTATGACCGATATTCCATACCGGTTGTCCTGTTCTGGCATCCACAACACAAACGCCACGTCCGTTCTCGTGCCAAGGTTCCAGACAAAGGAACACTTCCATACCCGGACGATCCGGGTCGATATCAGTCAGATAGATTTTATCAGGGTGTCCTAATCCGGTAGACCATAGTAAAGTCCCGTTATCATCAAGCATGCATGAGCCTAATAGAATTTCATCTTTTCCATCTCCATCCACATCACCACATACCATATTATGGGAACCCATGCTTCTTACTACGGGATTTTCTTCATCACCGTCCCATCGCCATGCACGTTCCAGTTTGTTATCTTTCAGTTGCCATGCATCTACAGTCATCAGTTTGTAAGTGCCACGACATGCCAATATATAAGGAGTCTTGCCGTCCAGATAGGCCATTCCTATTTGTTACGGTTTTGCCGGACCAGATTTCCATACCTGTCATTCCGTTCAGGCCAGTCCACGCGGGCAATTTCTTTTCCGGTCATTCCATCCCATACACTTAGATATTCTTCACCAGAGTCTACCCGTCCTTTTCATTTCGTTTGGTCGTTTCCGGAGCTGTTTTTAAGGCAATTTCTGCTTTGCCATCTCCATTGAAGTCGTATGCGATGAAAGGGGAGTACCAAACACCGGGCTCAATACCTTGTCCTAAATCTTTAGACCATAAAAAAGTGCCGTCACTTAAATAAGCCTCAATTTGATAAGTTGAACCATCCAAAGTACCGGGCATTCCGGGATCCACATTTTTTTCCGGGGTGCGGATGATATAATCGTAAATGCCATCCCCGTTCAAATCAGCAACGGCTATTTTGCCTGCTTTTATATTACGGTTCAATTTAATGGACTGATAGTTTCTCAATAAAGAACAGTCCACATCCAATTTGGAAGATGTGTCAATTACTTTTTTCTTTTTATCTAATGCACAGATCCAATAGGTTGCTTTTCCGGCAACGGGAGTTTGGTCAACAAAGTCACAGGTGTTTTTAATTGGATTTTTTGATAGGCGCTGTGTCTTGCCGTTTGCAGAACGGGTAGAGGTGGAAGGGAGTGTCTGTTTTATCTTGTTCCAATAGCTCCAACTGAGGTAGATACCTTTCCCGTCTACAGATGGGGTGGCCGTTAACCCTCTGTCTAAGTTCTCTTTTACTCTTTCTGTTGCAAAACCTTTGATTTTCGGTTTGGGCTCATGGCGTGGTTCTAGTATTTCATAATAATATGTACGTTCACGCGAGTCCTGAGCTGTCATGTTTATTGATATGCTAAGCAACAGCAGTACCGAGCATAATCCTATAAGTAGGTTCTTGTTTTTCATCATTGATTTATATATTAATTATTTGTTTTTAAAATATTTGTCAGCAAAACGAAGAAATTGTTCCCAATCGTATGGAAGAATAGCGTGAGGCCCTTTGCGATTGTGGTATGCGATAGAGCCATTCATGTAAGGTGTATCCACAGGAGGCATTTCTTCACAACCTATTCCGTTTAAGCCATAGAGGGCATATACAGGTTCAGCTCCTTTACCTCCTAGAAATTCACCTTTTTGGTCGGACCAGTTGTCTTCTTCTGCACTGGCTATATATATAGGTCTTGGAGCAATTAGGGCAACAAGTTCGTGCTGGTCGAAAGGTAAGTATTTTTCCCTGTCATTAAATTGTTTGTAATTACCACAGAACCAATGAGGAAAACGTACATTCATAGCTTCTACAGTCTCACCGAAACAACGACGTGAGATGGCAACTCCACAACATCCCGAATTCCCGGATATGACTAAAGCAAAACGCGGATCGGAGGCTCCGGCCCAGACAGCGGTTTTGCCAAGACGAGAATGACCTATCACGGCAACTTTTTTTAGCATCCACTTTTTTGTCTGTTTCCAGATAATCCATGCACGGCTCATGCCCCATGCCCAAGCTGCAATGGAACCCCATTGATCCGGATCTGGGAAATTCTGCCCTTTCTCGTAATAATAAGGATGCACACCATTGGAAGTCATCGTCAAAATCGGGATCCACATCATTATAACAGAAAGTGGCCAGACCATATCCGTGTTCCAAAATTTTATCAAGCTGCCAGGATTTGTCCATTGATCCCCTGAAAGATCTTTTCTTCATTTTTTCATCTGTTATTTCGGGGACAGATAAATCGGGATCATCATATATCGTGTAATTGGGCATGAAGCTGATACCTAGAAAAACCGGAATTTTTCCTGATACATGATTAGGAAGATACAGTTGCAAGTCAATGTGGGGACTGTGGATCGTCTGTTAATTGGATGGTTATTTCTTCCGGGTGGCACATCCGTTCAGAGCTTTTTCATTGATCCGACTGACTGTACAAGGCAGTTTGTGTTTTAATACAGGTGCTTTGCCAAACATGTAAGTCGTGAACAGGTTTAAAATTTCGGGGCGGCGTTTTTGCTCCCATTGTTCCTTGGTCTGAACCATTTCTCCGTCGTGACACATTAATACGGAAGGTAAGGTATATTGCGGAACCTTACTTTCATCATAATTAGCTAATTTGGCATAGTCTTTTCTAGGAGATTTTCCATTTTGGGCGTCAGTATAAGTTATATCAAGAGGAGCATAATCCATATCATTATGTTTTTCATAAGATCCAGTTTTTATAGAAGTTTGATAACGATTTCTTATAATTAAATTTGTTTTACACCTTTCGGAAGTTTCACTTTGGTTGCGATTTTACCATCGGCTTTCTTCTCGTGGCTGACTTCTATCACGCCCCAAGGGGTGGGATAAGTGCCTTTAGCCCATTCTAATTTACCTAGGTGTGGCTCAATACTGATCTGCTTGCGTTCCACGTTCACGATTTTTATACCTAATACATGATCTGACAGCCATGTGGTAGGTCCTGAGGACCACCCGTGGCAAAGGCTGTGACGGAATCCGGGATAGCAATAGGCGCCGAAATCGCCATGTATGTCTTTTTCCGGCTGGAACAGGTTCGTCTATAGGAGCGGCATTAGGAATCCAGTCCAGATTGAAATCTTCCCAAAACGTGGTTGCTCCCAAATCCAGCATGGCCCCCCAGAAAGTGTTAATGATATCTATTGCTTTCTCATACTCACCTGCTTTGGCTAATGTTTCCAGCATATAATACCCGTAAAAAGTGGAAAAACCTTTTCCACCACCTACAGAGACAACTTCATCGCAAGCCTGTTGGGGATCCATCAATCCAGCGATGGCCATTAATGAAGCTGCCTGTTTCAGATTGTTGTGAGGTAATATCTTTTTTTTCATCCGGTTGATAATGTCCAGACATAATTGAGCATCAGAAGTGTTACCAAGTTTTAAAGACAATTGATGTGCATCTTGCATAGCCCATACGATCAGTGCGCGATAGCCTGCCTCAACTCCGGCTTTATTTCCGCTGGATGGCCAGTCCAAAAAGCGGGCAGGTGCTAACGTTTCATTTCCCGCATCATCCACTTTCTCATTTATCAGATGGATTAATCCGCTGATATAGTCGGAATGTTTCTTTAAAAAATCAATATCACCAGTCTGGTGATACCATTCATATTGGTTGATCAGATACCATAGGCTGTATGCACTCATGCCATTCATCCAATTGGGTAACGGAAATTGTTTGCAGGCCAGGTCCAGACTGTTGGGAATTACCTCATTGTATCCGAAAACACGGCTGACAGCCATTAATTCAGGATGCATATCGCCCAGCCAGACTACCCGGTCACGTTTGATGCCATCCCATAAAACTCCTGCATATTCAAGTGGACAGTATAGGCTCCGGTAATCCATATTTTGTTTAAACGTTGGTCGTTGCATTCAAAAGATCCCAGATAAGGAATATCACGGTAGCGCAGGATAGCTGAAATTTCTTTTAAAGAGATAGTAGCGTTGTTTTGCAGCAAGTCGAGGCGGACAAAGCGGAAACCGGTATTACCTATTTCAATCATGCCGTCACGGGGAATTTCCATGATGATATCACGTTGGCATGATCGTCTGTTGAAAATCCCACTTTCCATTCGGAATTTGAAGTGGTACTGTTGCTTCTCCAACAGATTCTCCGAAACGTATTCTTACCAAAGAAGGCTCCCTACGGTTGGAACTGCCCATGACGAGCTTTAATCCTCCATGCAGTTCACTGCCGAAATCCAGTAATAAGGATGCCTTCTCTGTTTCAGTAGAGGTCATTATGCAACATTTTTTTCTGTTCATTTCCGATTGGCCGTTTCCACGCTCTAACAAATAGTGTTCGTTTTTTATTAGATTATTCTTACATCCTGCATATTTGGTAACAATACGTTTGGGGGTGATGTAAGCACGGTTCATGATATCTTTGGTCATTCTTTGTGAGGCATCGCTTTGTAGGGTGGGAGGGATACCTGCATATAGAAGTGCGGGTAGCAGAACGAATGCAATTATGCTTTTTCTGATTGTTGGTAATAGTTCCATAGTATCTTTGATTTTTGATTTGTGCAAATATAGACGAAGAAGGTATCTTACCTATGGAATTTTATTCATTTACATGGAATATTGTTCATATTCTTTCTGTTCTTTTTCCATATACGGATAACAATCTTTATTCATCTTGTTGGATTTGTATTGGATTTTAGTTATTGATTGGGGGGGACTGACAGATAGATTCTTTATATGAAAAGAAATGAGTAAATGAACTGTACAGAACTTGTTGATATCACTTTTCTTTTATAATCCATATTCCTTCAAAAGGAGCCTCACCTCGTAGCTTTCCTTCTTCTGTTTTATATAGCCGTGCGCTTACTATATCGTTGATTTGTATTATATAAATATCTCCTTTTTGTGTAGTGGCTTGTTAGAACCAATGGTCCTGGTGCGACAAATCGGCATAGCGTGTCGTTCAGGAAATCTATGTAATCTATTTGTGGATTGCCATCTACAAGTTCATAGCGTATAGTTTTTTGTTGTTTGCATCCCGCTATTAACAAGAATAGTGTAGTGAAGCATATAACCGACCGATTTTTTCATTATAAAATAAGTATTTATGGTGTGGAAAATAGGGGAGTACTGAATCCGGCACTCCCCTTATTAATTATTGACTGCAAAAATCTAGTCTGTTAATAGCCTGGATTCTGCATTGCGGCTTTTTCTTCATCACTTAAATTCGTACCGTCTTCATGTTGAAGTTGGTCTAAGAATGTTTGTGGAATAGGACGAAGCAAATGTTTGTCTGCTATATTGGCAGCTGCTTCCGGATTGAATAATTTAGCACGTTGAACCAAAGTCTTGGTACGGCTCAATTCTTCCCATCGGTTCCATTCACCTAAGCATTCACGGGTACGTTCGTTTAAAATGAAATTGATCAAACGGTCTTTGTCCCCATTTACGCCCATAGCTGATAGAATAGCTTCATCCTCGGCTGGTAATGATGAATAACTTGAAATTTGCAGACTGGAAGCATCTGTTGTGCGTTCTATACCAGTTGAAAGATAGTAAGTGTTCTTTTGAAGGAAAGAAGCCTTGAATGCCTCTGTGTTATTGATCTTGGTACCATTGGCATCTTTGCATTTGCCTAAAGTGCTTAGTGCGGTTGAATTATCTTCGTCACCGCCTGCGCTTTTCAAGAAAGCCATAGAACCATCGGTGTAGTATTCGCGGTCTTCACCATTTTTCCATTCGGCACGTGCACGGAGCTGGTTGATGGTAGAGATAGCATCCTGGAAGTTACCGGAACGTACTTGAGCTTCCGCTTTTATCAGATAAGTTTCGCCTGTACGGGCCATAATGACATCACGATGTGCGTCCCCTTTTTCTGCTGTACGCGAGCCGTCATCAGTTTTATTGATACCACAGAAGACATTGGACTGTGCTGGATTTCCGCTAACACCATAGGTGTTCAATACATATTGACCACCGGCATATACAGGGAACACATTCGGCACCCATTTATTTGTTTCGGGGTTTACAAAGGAGTGGGCTATACCACCACGACCTACTGTTCCATAATCGGAGTTTGTGGCGTCTTTAAAACGGTTGTCACTTTTTTATTAAGAATAAAGATGATGCCTTGGTCGCCTAGTGTTGGAACCTGATCGGCTGTAATACCGTTTGTAGCCACTACATCATCTGCTTTCGATGCAATATTATTCAATCCGTAGACAGTTTTGAATGTTTTCCACATACGTGAGTCATTCACATTGTCGAAGATAGCATAAGCGTATTCTGTAGGGCGGCAACGTTGGAAGTCCATACCACCAATATATTGGCCACGTTGTGTCCAACCACCGGAGAAGTTGGAGAATTGTGGGTTGAAGTAACTATAAGTACGGTTTCCGAAACGTCCGGTTGCCGAAGAAGTGTGTTGGCATGACATTAATATTTCATTAGACTCCTCGGCTTTGCAGTCTATACCGGTCCATTTGGCGTAAAGGTTATTATAATCACTTTCTAACGGACATTTTGAGATGACTTCATCGCATAACGTAATCGCTTTTTTCAAATCAGCATCAGCAGGATAACTTGAGTTCCAGTCGCTGCAACGTTCAGACTGACGGTACAGCAAAGCTTTTGCCAGGAAGTGTGCTGCTGTGTATTTAGTCCATGTACCTGTACCACGCCATCTATCTGTAGGCAGTTTGTCGTAAGCGTTCTGCAAGTCATCAATCACTTGGTTTAATGTTTCTTCTGCAGAAGCGCGAGTAAAGGTTCTGACCACACCTTCAGTAACTTGGGTTTGCAGAACCACACCACCATATTGTGCGAAAAGACGATAGTAGTTATATCCACGTAGGAAATAAGCTTCCCCTAGGCATTTTTCACGGACTTCCGCATCAGTAACATAGTCAGCTGATGCGATAACTTGATTTGCAGAGGCGATGCCGTAATACATCTGATCCCAAAGAGCTGATATACCCGGACAGTTATTGTTGGCCGCTCCGTTTGCTTTTGTACAGTCCAATGGGTTCAGACGGCTGTCATAAGTGTTCCATGGTTCTGCCGTCAGGTCAGAGCCGTTTGTGAATTCATCAGTGCCGTAAAGGGTAATACCATACGCCCATTCATAACCGAAATGCCAACGGATGTTACCGTACAGTGCGGTAGCCAGATCTTGAATGCCCTGTGACGTTTTGAAATAGTCAGTGGTATAGGATGACTTGTTTTTTTCATCTAGGAAACTATCGCTACAAGAACTGAAACCGGCAGTCATTGCGACAGACAGGGCAGCTGTGAATAATGTATTATTTTAAATTTTTCAATTTTAAAAACAGTTTAATGTGTTATTATCAAATTAGAAACCAACTTGTAAACCGAAAGTAAAGCCTCTATTGTAATAAGTAGTGCCTAAGTCCAGATCCATAAAATCTACTGAAGAATAGAGGTTGCCTATATTCTTAGCTTGTGCATATAATTTAAGAGAACTGATTCCGATGTTCTTTAATGCTTTGGAATTAAAGTTATAACCCAGAGAAATGTTACGGATCTTGATGAATGAAGCGTCTTTAAAGCCTAGCAGACTTGAATAAGCATCACCACCCGCTGTACTGTAAATTGGTTTTTGATAATCAGCACCAGTATTGTCTGGAGTCCAATAGTTTATTTCACGTTGGTTATACATACCGTTTTGGCCTTCACCACCCGTATCAACTATATAACCAAATCGTCCGTTCAGCTCGATACCTAGTTCAAGACCTTTATAGTTGAATGTATTGCTCCATCCCAGCACCCATTTAGGATTTTTATTGCCAAGAATAATACGGTCATTACTGTCAATAATATAGTTGCCATCCTGATCAACAGGTTTCACCATGCCTGCTTCAAATTTATGTCCATTAGCATTAAATTTAGCCATCTCTGCCGCATCGCTTTCCTGCCACAGACCATCGTTGGCAATACCATAGTAAACATTGATTGACTCACCAATGAACCAGGCATTGGAAATGTCATCCTGCTTACCGTTAGCAAGTTCTAAGATTTCATCTTTTTGATAGGCTGCATTGATAGTGGAACTCCATTCAAAGTCTTTAGTTTGTATGGGAACCAGGTTCAAAGATAAGTCAACACCGAAGTTTTTTGTTTTACCTACATTGGCATAAGTAGAATTAAAGCCAGTTAAGGTTGGAATAGTCATGCTTAATAATAAGTCATTGGTGTTAGAGTGATAAATATCCATTGAACCGCTGATACGTCCATTCAAGAAACTGAAATCTATACCATAGTTATATTGTGTTGTCTTTTCCCAACCTAAATCTTTATTTGCCATTTTTACTTGAGAAGAAGTGTAATAAGGTTCATTTGTAGCATAAGCAGGTGTTAGAGTAGAGCCAAAAGGTACATAGAATGACTGGATATTACCTAATGTAGAATATGCACTTACAGCTGAGTTACCTGTTGTTCCCAAACCGAAACGAAGCTTTAACTGGTTTATCCAAGAAATATCTTTCATGAAGTCTTCTTGGTCAATGCGCCAGCCCAAGGCGGCAGAAGGGAAGAAACGTCCAATTTGTGTCCGTCTGCTAATACAGAAGAACCGTCATAACGTCCGGATACAGTCAATAAATAACGGTCGTTGTATGCGTAGTTTATACGTGCCATGTATGATGCCAGCTGATTTTCAGACATACCGGTACTCATACCAGCACCATAAGTTGCTGCATCTGTAATGTCTACACTGCCCATGTTGTACCATTCAAAATTCTCATTAGGAATGGCGTTAGCACTTTCGGAACCACTTTCTTTATTATATTTGGAAGCTGATTGCAATAAGGTTACGCCTAAGTTATGTTTGCCGAATGTCTTGTTATAGTTGATCTGATTATCCAGTGTCCATGACAAGTAACGATCTGTTGCATATTTAGCATAGTTTTTTGAGCCCATTTTTACGGCAGAGTCTTTGCTGATAAAAATACCTTGACGATAGTGGCGGAAATCAGGACCGAAAGAGATTTTATAGCTTAGTCCCTCTAGAGGTGCCCATATTTTCCCAAAATCAAATTGTCCGTAAAAGCTGCCTAGTGCACGGAAAGTTTGGCGGTTATCGGTTGACTTATTCCATTCGTCAATCACAGTATAGACATTGGTGGTGGAGCCACAGGGGTTGGTAATGATATTGCCTTCTTCATCATAAGGAACACCAAAGCGTGGAATAGCTTTTGCCGCGCTATATATATCAACAGGGCCCGAGCCTGAAGATTGTCCGGTACGGGAATAACCATAGTCTTGAACCGCCCATGAACCGTTGATAGATCCGCCCATTTTAAACCAAGGTTTTACTTGTAAATCGACAGACATTGAGAAATTATAACGTTCATATTCCTGTCCTTTCTGAGTTCCTTGATTATTCAGGTAACCAACAGAGAAGAAAGCTTGCGCAGTTTCGTTACCGCCACTACCACTGATGGTGTGTTCATGAGTGATACCTGTTTGGGTCACTATGTCTGCCCAGTCGGTATCTGTTACTTTACTTCCATCCCAAGTACCGTTACTCCAACCTTTATTTACATTTGCCAAAGCTGCGGGATCACCTGATGCTGCGAAATAAATTTGGTCTTTATCGTAGTTAGGTTGTCACCGCGAGGATTGTTTACCGGATCTGAGTTATAATAAGCCCAACGGCGCCAGGTAATATAATCGCTTGCACTCATGGCAGGTGATTTGTCTTTTAGGGTTTCTAATGTGACAGAACCTGAGTAGTTTAAAGCGAGTCTGCCTGCTTTACCGCGTTTGGTGGTTATCAATATGACACCATTGGCACCACGAGAACCGTAAATAGCTGTAGAAGAGGCATCCTTTAAGATATCAATGGATTCTATGTCACGCGGATTGATCGTTTCAATTCCTCCAGCACTCAAGGGCACTCCATCTACTACATACAGAGGGTCTGATGATGCGCTGATAGATCGGTTACCACGAATACGGATTGATCCTACAGTACCCGGACGTCACTTGAGGTGATATCTACACCGGCAGCTTTGCCTTGTAAGGCTTCAAAAGCATTGTTCACAGGTCTTGTATTCAATTCTTCAGAACCAACACGTGCCATAGCACCAGTCACATCACTTTTTTTTCTGAACACCATAACCTACTACTACCACAACCTCATCCAGTGTTTCAGTATCCTCCTCCAAGATTACCTTAACGGTAGATTGTTCTTTCACCTGG
>ENA-OQCS01001576-OQCS01001576.1-human-gut-metagenome-genome-assembly--contig:-NODE-1576-length-11376-cov-11.765668_pt1 | contig 11376 bp, 10 predicted proteins | sample MGYA00242757_ERZ504575 | MGnify/ENA primary metagenome ERZ504575 (study PRJEB26092, sample SAMD00036297) | human gut metagenome | host: Homo sapiens | study: EMG produced TPA metagenomics assembly of... | reverse complement strand
TAGATCGATATCTGAAGTTTGGTGTAACTTGTCCGGAATGTCATAGACAGGCTTATCCTTCTCGTTTTATTACTATTTGTGAGAACGGCCATATGATGATTTCCCTTGGAGCTGGTGGGTTCACGGTGGCAATACAACCTGCAAAGTTTGCCAGCTTTGCAAAGTTCCTTAAGCAACCGGAAAGGGGTGTAGAAACAAGCATTTGTCGACCTGCAACAATTACAAGCCTCGTTGGAAAAGCAATGGGGTGTTTTTTAACCGGTTTTTTGGTGGATTCGTTTTGAGAGCAACTTTGAAATCAAATTTTGTTGCTTCGGCAATGAGCTGTTCTATCATAGAAATCTCTCTGTTGAGGTTGTAGAAGGTCTTTTGAATGAGGAAAATACAGGTTTATAGCGTTAGTGTAAACCACTCTTCTGAAGGTTAGCGATGACTTGTAACTAAAATAGCGACAAAATAAATTAAAAACTAAGATCAGTCTCTAAATAATTGATATTCTATGTGAAAGAGCGTATAATATAAGTACAAGAACAGGAGGCGATTATATGCTGGATGTAAATATGATAATTGCAAACAACATTCAGGCTGAACTGAAAAAGAAAACAAAAAGCAGGTTGATCTGGCAGAAGGAATTGGAGTCTCCAAACAGACAATGAGCAAAATTATGAATGGTGCAAGAGCAATCAATGCGATTGAACTTCATAAGATTTCTGAATATCTGCATGTGTCGATGGATTCTCTGATGAAGATGCCAGAAAAGCCGATGGATACGAATGTGATTCATGCGTTTATGGGGCGTGTTAAAACAGAAGAAGCAAGAAAGGGAATCCGGCTTGCGGATGAACTGTCCGACATGATTCTGTTCCACACTAGGGCATGCGAGAATGGCAAAAAGATGGAGCAGCTCTGGGAGGATAAGTGATGAACAATGTTCTGAAAGATAGCCTTTTTGTAAGCCAAAACAGGAAATTTGATGAAATTCAATTTGTTGTCAGGCAGTTTTCGGCAGAGTATGTCGGTAATTCTATTATCAAAGATAATATTTTTGCTGTTATACAGAACTATGCAAGAAAGAAAGAAATTGCACTGGAACTGCTTCGTTTTCCAATTCATGATGATGAATTATGGGCATTGACTTTTTTGAAGCAGGATACGATTTTTGTGTGCGTAAATACGGCACTTCCACTATGTAAGCAGTTTTTCGCTGCGTCGCATGAATTGTATCATATCTACTGTTATGTAGAAAATGCAGACCAGAGCTATATAAAAAATGGTTCTATGCTGGATTCGGCAACAGGTGATGAAACAGGAAGAACACAGGAGGACTTGGAAGCTAATGCCTTCGCAGGTCTGCTTTTGATGCCGGATCAACTTCTCCATGAGCAAATTCTACTGTATGGAATTGATAAAGATTTGGTTTCGGTAGATTCCGTTTTGATACTTATGGATATGTTTGCTATGCCCTACAAGGCAGTTGTACTGCGCTTGTTTGAAAGTGGAAACATATCCCACCAGCAGGCTGAAAAGCTGCTGGAGATAAGTCTGCGAATGTAATGAAAAGGGCATCACTGATAGGTAAGGCAAAGCGCTGGCAGCTTGATGGCAGGGGAACAGAATCTTTTGGCACACTCCTTGAGAAAGTTGAGTATAACAGACAGCATGAGTATCTGACAGAATCCAGAGAAAATGACGATGTGGCTTACATTACTCAACTGAAAAAAGAGTACGGTTTGGATTGAGGGGTGTCAAAGCGAAGTGAAAAAATATGCACTGCTAGATACCGATTTCATTTCCAAAACGCACTCTGTTCAAGATGGCGGCGATAATCATTTGATTGACCGGGTCATGGAATTGCCGGAATATGTGTTCTTTTGTCATGCGCAAATCGTAACAGAACTTAATCGGTATAATGCTGATGCGCCAATCTGGTTGAGCGAAAAGATTGCGCGCAAAAGATAAAAAGCTACACGGATCAAGAAATTCTTGAAAGCCTGTCACATGTACGAGGGCCGCTGGCGTGTGCGACTTATACACAGATGTTAAAATTGGCCTGTGATGTTTTTTCTAAAGATTACTTTTCGGAACATTATCGAGCATTGGAAGATGCTGATTACACGGCGATATCGAGAGAGGATTATTTGAAAGAGCTTGAACGACTCGATATCGAAGTGGGCAAGAAAAATAATCTTGGAGAAATCAAGTCTTTTGTGCTGTTGCAGGTCTTGTCGGTGATGCTTGGGGAGCAGATTTATGTGTTCTGCTCCGATGACCGAAATGCTCGGAATGGCGCTACAAATTTTGAAGATGTTCGATGTATTAGTCTGGTATCGGTATTCTCGCGTTTGAAGGAGGAAGCAAACTGGACGTTTGAAGATGCTGAGCCGTATATTGAATCGCTCATTGCATTTTATCAAGATCATCACCAAACTACTTTCCGAGTAATGGAAGCGTCTGAGGTTAGAAGATTGCAACGGATACCATGCAGACAGGTGTTGCAGGAAATCTTTAACGGAAAATTTATTGAATTGAAAAATGGTATGTTGCGGTACAAGCGGTAAGTGAAAACAGGTTAAAGAATACCAACAATCACATGTCTAGTTGGGAAACCAGCGGAGAAAGTTATTGCAATGATAGAAGCAAAGAGTTCAGTAAAAACAGAAACATCTTAAAAAGTATACAGAGTATATTGCGAAGAAAAATCGCATATGCTATAATGCTCGCAGGCAAAAAAGAATTAAAGTGTTTATAACAAAAAAATCAAAAGCCCTCGAAGTTGCAGCTTCCAGGGCTTTCTTCTTATTTCATTTTTTATTACAGTGGACAAGGAATCATCAGGTCAGAGCTCCGCTGTTTGTAGTATAGACGATAATTGTTGATTTTATTACGCAACAGGAATATTCAGTTAGGCTTACGCACAACAGAAAATTCTCATTCAATGCAGAAAGGGGCGGTTTTATGAAGCAGGATACACTGGAGGCAGAGCAAAAACGAAAAACGGTGTCATTCGATTATGCTTTTCGGTGCTTTGCATTTTATTGGAAGCAGCTTTTATCATTATCGTGATCACAAGGCTGAATGAATATGCGGAGATCGTTAATCTGCTGACTAGAGTCTTTGCAGGAATTCTGGTTCTGGCACTATATGCATCCGATCAGACCTCTTCCATGAAAATGCCGTGGATCATTCTGATACTTGTGTTTCCGATTATGGGTGTAGCACTGTATCTGCTGATCGGATTAAATGGCGGAACCCGTAAAATGCGAGAACGATATGCGGATATCGACAGAAAGCTTCTGCCGCTTCTGCCGGATAATCGGGAAAAACTGGAAAATATCAAAAACAAAATCCCAAAAGCAGGAAATATCAGTGAGTATATTTGGAAAAATGCAGGTTATCCCGTATACCAGAATACGGATATTGTTTATTATGATGAGGCGGTAAAGGGATTAGAAGCACAGTTATCAGCACTGTCAAAGGCTGAAAAGTTTATTTTTATGGAATACCATGCGATAGAAGATGCAGAGGCCTGGAAAAAGATCCAGAAAGTGCTGGAGGAGCGTGTGCAGGCAGGCGTGGAGGTGCGAGTATTTTATGATGATATGGGCTCTATTGGCTTTATTAATACGGATTTCGTAAAAAAGATGGAGCAGATCGGAATCCACTGCCGGGTATTTAATCTTTTTATGCCGGGTCTGAATGTATTTCTGAACAACCGTGATCATCGAAAAATAACCGTGATCGATGGAAAAGTAGCTTTCACAGGCGGCTATAATCTGGCAAATGAATATTTCAATTATACCCATCCTACGGACAATGGAAGGATACCGGGATCCGTCTTGAAGGCGATGCAGTTCAGTCGCTGACAGCAACATTCCTTGAAATGTGGAATGCAGCCAATGACAGGAATAATAATGAGGATTTCAGCAAATATTTTATAAGATCAGAATATAAGGCAGCTCAGAACGGATTTGTACAGCCTTATGCAGATAGTCCAATGGATGATGAACAGGTAGGAGAGGAAGTTTATATCAGCATGGTCAACAAAGCTGAAAAATACTGCTGGTTTATAACGCCATATCTGATCATTACGGATGAAATGACACATGCGCTGTGTCTTGCTGCAAAGCGGGGGATTGATGTCAGGATCATTACACCGGGAATCCCGGATAAAAAATGATTTACAGTGTTACACGTTCCTTTTATCATGGACTGGTTAAAAATGGAGTGCGGATCTATGAGTGGACACCTGGCTTCTGTCACGCCAAGATGAGCGTGGCAGATGACTGTATGGCAACCTGCGGAACCATAAATCTGGATTACAGAAGTCTTTATCATCATTTTGAAAACGGATGCTTTATGGCAGACAGTCCGGCTGTGTTATCTATAAGAAATGACCTGGAAGAAACAATGAAGGAATGTCGGGAAGTAACAGAACAATACCGTACAGGACGCAGTGCATATCTTCGTCTGGGACAGCTTTTCATGAGATTGTTTGCAGGATTATTGTAAGGAAGAGGTGTAGATCTATGTGTACAGCAGCAACGTATCAGACAAAGGATTTTTATATGGGAAGAACTCTTGACTATGAGTTTTCCTATGGGGAAGAGGTGACCATAACCCCAAGAAATTATGAGTTCGATTTCCGATATGCAGGAAAAGCAAAAACACATTATGCTTTCATAGGAATGGCGTTTATAGCAGGAGATTATCCGCTTTATTATGATGCGGCTAATGAAAAGGGACTAGGTATGGCAGGACTTAACTTTGTGGGGAATGCGGCATATGCAGAGGAAGCGACAGAGGCAGATAAGGATCTTGTCCAGGTGGCGCAATATGAATTTATTCCATGGATCCTTACCCAGTGTGCTTCGGTGGCTGAAGCAAGGAGGATGCTTTCCAATATGAAGCTTATGGGAACACCCTTCAGTGGACAGCTTCCAACGGCACAGCTTCACTGGATGATCGCAGACAAGGAGGAATGCATCGTTGTAGAATCCATGAAAGACGGAATGCACATCTATGACGATCCTGTTGGCGTACTTACAAATAATCCTCCATTCCCCGGTCAGATGTTTGCACTTAACAATTATGCGGGTGTATCCAGAAAGCAGCCGGAAAGTACATTTGCAGGAGTGCTGGAGTTGGATCCATACAGCAGAGGAATGGGCGGAATGGGAATTCCGGGAGATCTTTCAAGCCAGTCAAGATTTGTAAAGGTTGCATTCACAAAATTAAACGCAATATCCGGAGATGGGGAAAACGAAAGTGTCAGCCAGTTTTTCCATATTTTAGGCTCTGTTGATCAGCAGCGGGGATGCTGTGAGGTATCAGAGGGCGCATATGAGATCACGATCTATACTTCATGCTGCAACACGACAAAGGGAATCTATTATTATACCACTTATGATAATCACCAGATAACCGCAGTAGATATGTATGCGGAAAACCTTGATTCAGACAAGCTGATCCGTTATCCGATCATATTAAACGGTGAGATCCGATGGCATAATAAATAAGAACAGGATTTTTACAGAAGATAATGAGGTAGGAAGATGGAAAATTATTCAATAGTATTCAGCAGCTTAACCGGTAATACAAAAAGCTGCCAGTCAGCCGATCGTAGTGTATACAGAGATTTGACTTTACAGCAGAGAAAAATATCAAGTATAATACTATAGCATTATTAAAAATCCTTCCGGGAAAACAGAAAAACCACAATGATAAAGGAATATAACAAATGAGTATTTTAAATGTAGAACACCTGACCCACGGGTTTGGAGACAGAGCGATTTTCGAAGATGTATCTTTCCGGCTTCTTAAGGGAGAACACATCGGACTTGTAGGCGCTAATGGCGAAGGAAAGTCCACATTTATGAGTATCGTGACCGGAAAACTGATGCCGGATGAGGGCAAGGTAGAGTGGGCAAAAAATGTCCACGCAGGCTATCTGGATCAGCATGCAGTTCTGGAAAAGGGGATGACCATCGGCCAGGTGCTGAAATCCGCTTTTGATCCTCTCCTCAAAAAAGAAGAACGGATGAACGAGATCTGCGACAAGCTGGGAACTGCAGATCCTGACGAGATGGATGGTCTGATGGAAGAGCTTGGAACGATCCAGGACGAACTGACACTTCATGATTTTTATGCGATCGATGCCAAAGTGGAGGAGGTTGCCAGAGCTCTGGGCCTTCTGGATCTGGGGCTTGACCGTGATGTTACGGATCTAAGCGGCGGACAGAGAACCAAGGTACTTCTTGCGAAGCTTCTTCTTGAGAAGCCTGACATCCTGCTTCTGGATGAGCCTACCAACTATCTGGATGAGGAGCATATTGCATGGCTGAAAAGATATCTTCTGGATTATGAGAATGCCTTTATCCTTATTTCCCACGATATTCCCTTCCTGAATTCTGTAGTTAACATTATCTATCATATGGAAAATCAGGACTGAACCGTTATGTAGGAGATTACGATCATTTCCAGGAGGTCTATGCGGTCAAGAAGGCACAGCTGGAGGCTGCTTACCGCAAACAGCAGCAGGAGATCAGTGAGCTGAAGGATTTTGTAGCAAGGAATAAGGCCCGTGTTTCCACAAGAAACATGGCTATGTCCCGCCAGAAAAAGCTGGACAAGATGGATGTGATCGAGCTGGCAGCAGAGAAGCCGAAGCCGGAGTTCAAATTCCGTTATGGCCGAACACCAGGAAAGATGCTTTTTGAGACACATGACCTTGTGATCGGTTATGATGAGCCGCTTTCCAAGCCACTGAATTTTACTATGGAGCGAGGACAGAAGATCGCACTGGTGGGAACCAATGGAATAGGAAAAACAACACTTCTTCGAAGCCTTCTTGGACTGATCAAGCCTCTTTCCGGAAGTGTGGAGCAGGGCGAGAACCTTGAGATCGGATATTTTGAGCAGGAAGTTAAAGGTGAGAATCGAACTACCTGTATCGAAGAGCTCTGGCAGGAATTTCCGTCATTTTCCCAGTATGAAGTGCGTTCCGCACTGGCAAAATGCGGCCTGACGACCAAGCATATTGAGAGCCAGGTACGAGTTTTAAGCGGTGGTGAGCAGGCAAAAGTGCGTCTTTGCAAGCTGGTGAACCGTGACACCAATATTCTTCTTCTGGACGAGCCTACCAATCATCTGGATGTAGATGCAAAAGACGAGCTGAAAAAAGCTCTCCGGGAATACCGCGGAAGTATTCTTCTCATCTGCCATGAACCGGAATTTTACCAGGATGTGGTAAATGAAGTCTGGGATATGAGCAAGTGGACAACCAAGATATTCTGATAATGGATATAGATATATGGCAGAAAAGACCGATATAATTCAAAAAGTACAATAAATGGGACATAAAGATGACAGCATAAGGGCAGCAGAGTCTGCCAGACAGAATACAGAGGACAAATAAATGGAAGAAACACAATTGAAAAAATTCAGTATCGTTATGGAGGGCGGCGGTATGCGAGGTTTGTATACAGCGGCGTGATCGATGTTCTGATGGAAAATGAGATTTATGCGGACAGTGCGGTGGGCGTATCGGCTGGAGCTGTTTTTGGATGCAATTATAAGTCCAGGCAGATCGGAAGAGTTCTTCGCTATAACAAAAAGTACTGCAAGGATAAAAGACTTGCAAGCATCCGGAACTGGATCACCACAGGAGATGTATACAGCCGGGAATTCGGATATTATGAACTGCCCTGGAAGCTGGATATTTTTGACCGTCAGACCTACGCAGAAAATCCCATGAAATTTACAGTGGTGTGTACGGACCTGGATACAGGAAAACCGGTGTATCATGAATGTCCCAACGGAGATGTGGAGGATATTGAATGGATGCGTGCGTCGGCATCGATCCCGGTAGCTTCCCGACCGGTGAAGCTTGGGGGAAAGAGACTTCTGGATGGTGGTGTGTCTGATCCGATCCCTGTTAAGTGGATGCTTTCCCGGGGATACGAAAAAAACGTAGTGGTGCTTACCAGAGATGTGAAGTACCGAAAAAAAGCAAACCCGAAGATGCAGCTTTTTCTGAAAGCAGTATTACATAAATATCCGGCTTTTCTGAAGGATCTGGAGGAACGGCATATCCATTATAATGAAACACTGGAGGAACTGGCTTCTCTGGAAAAAGAGGGGCGCATTCATATCATCCGTCCGAGCAGTCCCATCCAGGCGGCGATGATCGAGCGTGATGAGAGCAATCTGGAGCGGATCTACCAGACAGGAAGAGCAGATATGAAAAAGGATCTGGAGAAGCTGAAAGCCTACCTGGATTCCTGAATCACAGACCGAAACAAAATTCGACTTATACCCCTTTCTATGTTATGATATTGGATATCATTACAACAGAAAGGGGTATTTTCAATGGGAGAAAAACCTCAGAATATAAAACACAGACATATAAGCCTGGGCGTGCTTGCCCATGTGGATGCAGGAAAGACGACATTATCGGAAGGCCTGCTTTTTAAATGCGGAAGGATCCGGAAAATCGGAAGAGTCGATCACAAGGATGCGTATCTGGATACCTATGAGCTTGAGAGGGAGAGAGGAATCACCATTTTTTCAAAGCAGGCAGTTTTTCCATGGGGGATATGGAAGTGACACTTCTGGATACACCGGGGCATGTGGATTTTTCTGCTGAGATGGAGCGTACCCTGCAGGTGCTGGATTATGCGATCCTGGTGATCAACGGAGCAGATGGTGTGCAAGGGCATACACAGACATTGTGGAGACTGCTGACACAGTATAAGATCCCAACATTTCTTTTTGTAAATAAAATGGATCAGGAAGGAACAGACAGGGAAAGACTTCTTGAGGAGCTGAAGAAGAAATTAAGCGGATGCTGTGTGGATTTTAGTGGAGAACTGGAATGCTCCGGTGCAGAAGCAGCAGGGAAAAAGGAGAATCCTGTGGATAACTCCGGGAAATCTCCGTCAGCTGAAGGAATGCAGCTGAAAGACAACGCCAGTGAAGCAGAAAAAGAGAATATATCCGGAACGCAGGGCGCTTCTGATAAAATAAATGGAACTGATGATTTTCTGGAAAATATCGCCATGTGTGAGGAGAACCTTCTGGAAAGCTTCCTGGAAACAGGAACGATCGCAAAAAAGGACGTGGCAGAGCTGATCCTGGAGCGAAAGCTTTTCCATGCTTTTTTGGATCTGCCCTGAAGATGGAAGGCGTAGATGCTTTTATCCATGGAATGGAGACCTACATGGCAGTACCGTCCTATCCCGCAGAATTCGGAGCCAGGATCTTTAAGATCGCCAGAGATGAGCAGGGAAACCGTCTCACTTATATGAAGATCACCGGCGGCAGCCTGAAGGTTAAGGAGACGCTGACCAATGCAGGAAGAAATGGTATTCTGGCAGAGGAGATCTGGGAGGAAAAGGCAGATCAGATCCGTATCTATTCCGGTGCAAAATTTGAAATGCTCAAAGAGGCAGAGGCAGGAACCGTCTGTGCAGTTACAGGTCTTACCGAAACATATCCGGGAGAGGGACTTGGCATTGAGGCGGATTCTGCCATGCCGGTGCTGGAACCGGTACTGAATTATCAGATCATCCTTCCAGAGGGCTGTGACGCCACAGGATGCTGAAAAGCCTGAAGGAGCTGGAGGAGGAAGAACCGCAGCTTCATATCATGTGGGATGAGCAGCTGGGAGAGATCCACGCCATGCTGATGGGCGAGGTACAGATCGAGATCCTGAAGCATCTGATCTGGGAGCGTTTTCATGTGGCAGTAGAATTTGGGACCGGTAATATCGTATACAAAGAAACCATTGCCGCACCGGTGGAAGGCGTGGGACATTTTGAACCGCTTCGTCATTATGCGGAGGTGCATCTTCTTCTGGAACCGGGAGAGAGAGGAAGCGGACTGCAGTTTTTTACTGCGGCAAATGAAGATCAGCTGGATCGGAACTGGCAGCGGCTGATCCTGACACATCTGGAGGAAAAAGAGCATCTGGGAGTCCTTACCGGATCACCCATCACCGATATGCAGATCACACTGCTCACCGGGCGGGCACATCAGAAGCATACGGAAGGTGGAGATTTCCGGCAGGCGACCTACCGTGCTGTGCGCCAGGGCCTCAAGAAAGCGGAGACACTTCTTCTGGAACCTATTACAGCTTCCGACTTGAGGTTCCGGCAGAAAATGTAGGACGTGCCATGACGGATATCCAGAGGATGCAGGGAACCTTTCAGGGGCCGGAAACCCAGGGAGAACTGTCGGTGATCACAGGAAGTGCGCCGGTGGCAAAAATGAGGGATTATCAGAGCCAGGTAGTTTCCTACACAAGAGGCAGAGGTCATCTGACCTGTACTCTGAAAGGCTATGAACTCTGTCAGGATCAGGAGCAGATCGCAGAGGAGATCGGATATGATTCCGAGAGAGATCTTGAGAATCCTACAGGCTCTGTATTCTGTGCCCATGGAGCAGGCTTCGTGGTTCCCTGGTATGAGGTAGAAGAATATATGCATCTGGAAGGAGCTCAGCTTCCGGACAGTAATGATGCCTATGAGGATTCCGACAACAGCTTTGCAGGAGTGCGTGCAGGTCAGGGAACAGCCAAAAACAGTCCGGATCACAGAACAGCCAATGCCGGCCGTGGAAAATATACATCCATGTATGGAAGCTACGAAGAGGAAAAAGAACTGAAGGCAATCTTTGAGAAAACCTTTGGTCCGGTGAGCTCAAAGAAATACAGCAGTAACAGCCGAAGCTTCGGAAATCTGGAAAGCGGAAGCAGCTTTTCCGGGAAGGGAGGCAAAGGCGCAGCAGATTCCGGCCTTCCGGCAAAAAACGGTCACGGCGCTTGGAGAAATAGCAGTCCGGCCATCCACAGAGAGGACTATCTGCTGGTGGACGGCTGCAATATCATATTTGCCTGGGAGGATTTAAGAGATCTGGCACAGGCAGACTTTCATGCGGCACAGTCCAGGTTAATGGACATCTTAAGCGATTACCAGGGAATCAAGGGATGTATCCTGATCCTGGTATTTGATGCCTACCGTGTGGAGGGCCATCCGGAGGAAACCTTCCAGTATCATAACATTCATGTTGTCTATACAAAAGAAGCGGAAACTGCAGACCAGTATATTGAACGCACTGTCCATAAAATCGGACGGAAGCATAACGTGACAGTTGCCACATCAGACGGACTGGAGCAGATCATCATTATGGGACAGGGAGCCGCCAGGATCTCAGCGCGCGGATTCAAAGATGAGATCGCTTCCGCAAAACAGCAGATGAGAGAAGAATGGCAGGAGCGCAGGGACAACAGCAAAACCTATCTCTTTGACAGTATGACACCGGAACTGAAATCTCATATGGAAGACATCCGTCTGAGAAGAAAGAAAAAGAAGAATTATA
>ENA-OQCS01001575-OQCS01001575.1-human-gut-metagenome-genome-assembly--contig:-NODE-1575-length-11381-cov-3.111249_pt1 | contig 11381 bp, 14 predicted proteins | sample MGYA00242757_ERZ504575 | MGnify/ENA primary metagenome ERZ504575 (study PRJEB26092, sample SAMD00036297) | human gut metagenome | host: Homo sapiens | study: EMG produced TPA metagenomics assembly of... | reverse complement strand
GGAATGAAACCACCTGTCGTAACTAGCTGATCCTCGTGGGTACCGGTCTTGGCGAAGGTCTTACGTCCATTGCTAGCTGTGCCACACCGCCTGCGCGTCAGGACGGACAACGCCTTGATTCATGGCCCAAGCAAGCGTTTGGATGATTTCCGGATCGACCGCCTGATGGCAGTTCGCGGAAGGCACCTTAATATCATTGCCGTCCACATCAGTCACCTGCTTCAGCGCGATCGGATCGCACTGCACGCCATTGGACGCATATACAGCGAAGATGCTTGCCATCGTCAGCGGGGACACGTTGACGTTGCCGACCATCATGGCAGGCACGAATGATGAGGTCTTGTCGAGCGTCTCACCGGTATTCGCATCATGATAGCCAAGTTCAGTTGCGGTATCGGCAATCTTGCACAAGCCGATGATGGATCCCATGGAAGCCTGCGTGGTGTTATGAGACCTTGCCAAAGCCAATGCCGGCGTTTCCGGGTTCACCGTTCCATTGGTTATTGCGTTGGTGACGTTCCACGTATCAGTGCCGCCGGTATAACGATCGCATGCGAACAACGAGGTCGAATACCTCGTGGACGTCTGCAGGTTCTCGTTGACGGAATGTCCCGCTTCCATCCATGCCACCAGATTGACAGGCTTCCACGACGAGCCGATGGAGAAGCCCATGCCGCCGCCGTCTTCTCGATCCACGGCATAGTTCATGGAATCCCTGGTCTGGTCGTTCTGCGCCGCTTCGGTGGCATCATACGTTCGATTCAGACCGAAGCCCAGCACTTCTCCGGTACCCGGTTTGACGGACGCCATCACGATTTCCATGCCGGAGGAATCTTCCGGTGGGATGGTGTTGCGCGCGGTTTCGTTCAACAAGGTGTTGGCATCGATATCCAACGTGGTGACGATCTTCAGACCGCCCTCTTTCAGCAGTCTTTCCCTGTCCTCGCTGGTCTTGCCGAATTCCTTGGAATTCAAAATCTTATGCACCACGTAATCGCAGAAATAGCCCGCATCATAGTCCGCGGCCATGCAACCGGTGGAAATAGGCTGGACATCAAGCGTATCTGCGAGCGGAGTATTGACCGCCTCTTGATATTCCGCATCCGAAATATAGCCCTGCTCGTTCATCAGCTGCAGCACGATATTGCGTTGCTTCTCGGATTCCGGCTGGTTCGATTCGACGGAAGGATCGTAAGCGTTCGGATTCTTGGTGATTGCCGCGATGGTGGCGGACTGCACGATGTTCAGCTGATCTGCGGTGGTGTTGAAATACCGCTTCGCAGCCGCCTGCACGCCATAGAGCTATTGCCGCCAAACTGTGCGATATTGAGATATCCCTGCAAAATTTCAGGCTTGGAATACTGCTTTTCCATTTGCACGGAAATCAGCATTTCCCTCATTTTTCGTGCGATGGTATCTTCCGACGCATGGTATTGTGCGATCGGATCGTCATCCTGCTGCGCCTGCAGGATCAGCACGTTTTTGACATACTGCTGGGTAAGGGAGGAACCGCCCTGATGGTCGCCCTTCATATATGTTTGGACGAACGCGCGGAACACACCCTGCACATCAACGCCGCCGTGAGTGAAGAATCGTCTGTCTTCACGCGCTACCACGGCCTGCTGCATGTATTTGGAAATCTTCTTCAACGGCACGACTTCACGATTCTGATCCCAGAATTCGGTGATTTTCGTGGTGCCATCGGAAGCGTACATGGTCGACTTCTGCGGCAGGCTGGTCACATCAAAATCAATACCTTCGACCGACAGCGACGGAATAACCGCCTTGGCGACGCTGTTCGCGCCGAAAACCGCCGGTAGGAGGAACAAACTGGCGGCCACGCCGCCACCCACACTCAGCGTGATGTAGGCAATCACGAGTGCGAGCACACGTTGAACGGTCAAAGTCTTCTTTTCGGGCATGGTGCCCATTCTAAAGTGGTGGGTCTACTAATCAACCGGCCGATCGCAGCCATCACGGGTTTCTCACAAACAACCGTAAAACTTGAAAAACACTGGAAAACAGTCGAAAATTATCGTCTCGATCGGCGAATAAGCATGCCAGGCTGGTAGATGATGATGGAACGGCCCTCACGCGCAATCCATCCACGGTTGGCGAAATCCATCAGCGCCTTGTTCACCGTCTCGCGCGACGAACCGACCAGCTGCGCCATTTCCTCCTGCGTCAGATCGTGCGGCACCTTCAACCCGCCTCGACCGGCTCGCCGAAGCGTGACGCCAGATTCAGCAGCGTTTTCGCCAAACGTCCCGGCACGTCCATGAACACAAGCTCCGAAATGCGCTCGTTGTTGTCACGCATGCGATGCGCGAGCACCTGAAGCATGTCGACGGCCACGCGCGGATGCTCGTCAAGCCATGCGAACAGGGCGTCATGCTCAAGCCATACGACTTTCGTGTCACTGGTCATGGCCACGGCGGACGCGGTGCGCGGTCCACCATGCGGATCGAACACCGGAATCTCACCCAGCACTTCGCCGTACGCATGAATGCTCAACAACTGCACACGTCTGTCGGACGATTGCCGGATCAGTTTGACGCGCCCGCGTTCCAGCAGATACATGCGGTGATCGGTGTCGCCTTCGCGGAAAATATAGTCGCCCTTGCTGTATTCGGCATGCTGCAGATGCGGCAGCAGTTCCTCCGCCTCTTCGGAAGAAACCTGCTTGAACAACGCGGTGTGCAGCAACGTCGCGCTTTCGCCACTGGGTCCACTATTGGTCTCGTTTGGCGTAGCCATTTGTCACACCTCCGTTCATAGGCACATCCTCTGGGCACGCCGCCAGGCGTGTTGCCGGGCGCGCTGCGCGCGTTCGAAAGCTTGTTGCGATTCCACATGCCCTCACGGAACACCAAGCTTCGTAACGTTCTCATTGCCCTTGATATCAGGGGCGGCTTCGACCATCGGGCTACATTGTAACTCGCCTGGCGGCGTCGAGCAGCCGTTCAACCACGTCTTCACGACTCATGCCCGTCTGCGAGCGCATTGGATCGACTCGTTTTACCGCTGATTTCACCGCTTTGTCCGACATTTTCTCACGTGAGGTGTTCAATACCCGCCCCATTTTTTCCGCGTCGATATCGTAGGCGAGGGTCACGTGGTGCAGTATGGCGCCAGGCCCTCCCTCTACTGGTGTGAATCGGCGTTGTGCGGCTCCGCCGAGTTTGCCGTATTGCGTGGCGATGTCGTTGAGTCCGGAGAATCGTACGTCGAGCCCGAGTTCCTTAAGCGCGCGCACCAGCCAGAAATCGCAGAGCCGGTATGATTCCTCGATGCTTATGCCTTGGGTGAAATCGAACGGCGCGTACAACGAGTAGGTGATGGTATTGCCCGGTTCGATGAACATCGCCCCGCCGCCGGTGCAACGTCGGACCACGGTGAATCCTTCCTTCTGCGCGACCGCCGTATTGACTTCGTCTTCGAGCGACTGGAATTTGCCGATGACCACGGCCGGAGCGGCCCATTCCCAGATACGCAGCGTGGGTTCGCGTTTGCCTGCCGCCACTTCGCGCGCCCATGCGATGTCAGTTTCCATTTGTTCGTTCGGGTCGCGCGGCTTGTCGTGGATGACGGTCGGTTTCAGGTCCCGCCAGCGTTCCAGATATTCCTCTTGTGTCAGCGCATTATGCATTCCCGGTTGTTCCCCGGAATATTGTTTCGTGGACCGCGCGATATTTCCGTTGCCCGTTGCATCTTCCGCATTACGCGATTCACTGCCTGTGATTGCGCGGAGAAAAGCGATGGCAATGCCTTCTGCCGTCATACCCACCAATCGCACGTTCGGATAGTTCGCGGTAATCGCTTGCAATCGTCGCGTAATGTCGCGTGTGGGCGCGCCTCGCTGGCTTTGCAGCAAGTTTTCCCAATCCTGCAATAGTCGGCGGGAATCCTTGTCATCGCCGTCAAGAAAGAAATCGCCGTCGATCCGACATTGTTCCACGGATTGGATGGAACTTGCACATTCGCGGAAATATGCTGGAATGTCATCAGAAAGCCGGACGGAAACCCCTACGAGTTTGCCGCCCGGCTGCTTATACAGCCCTCTGCCCATCAATCTTGGAGTTCTTGGCCGTGCCCATCGCGGTGCCAGTTGGACCCGTAGCTGGAGCACAGGATGAGGACGGCTTCGATCAGAGCCCAGATTCCGGAAATGATCGGTCCGATGAGGATGATCCATCCGATCAGGGTCAGCAACAGCTGGGCCACGGCCTTGCCTGTGTATCCCAGATAGAAGTTGTGCACGCCGAGGGTGCCGAGGAACAGGCCGAGCAGGCCGGCGACGATCTTCGACTTCTGCGCGTAGCCATAGCCGGGCTGCTGTTGGTCGCCTGATAGTAGGTCTGCTGCGCGTAGGTTGGTGGCTGATTGTATGCGGACTGCGTGTATTGGGGCTGAGTCGCTCCTGATAATAGGGGGTCTGCGCCGATTGTGCGTAATCCGTAGGTCCGTACGTCGCTGGCCGTAGATGGGCTGTGCAGGTTGCGCAGCTGAGTCGCTGCCGTAAGCGGGAGCGGCCGAGCCATATGCGGGGACGGACGAACCGTAGGCAGCCGACTGACCATATGGCTGACCATTGCCGTACGTACGCCGGGGATGTTGTTGCCCTGCGTACCCGGGGCATATCCTGCACGGGCTGCTGCGATGCGTACGGGTTGGGATTGTGCGGCTGTGATGCAGGCTGATTGTAGCCATCCTGCGACTGCTGTAATCGGCTTGAGTTGAATCGTTCGTCGCGAAATACTCGTCTTGGCCGGAACCGTTGTAATCGGCATTGTTGTCACTCATGGTTTCAACAATATCCCATAATTTGCCTTGTTGCTTTCATCCACCCTGAAAGCAATCCCTGAAATCCCCCTGAATATGCGAAACGCCTGTCGAATTCAAGCATGAACTCGATTTCGACAGGCGTCTCAACAGGCGAACATATCCGGCGCAATCATGCGTTCCGGATCATATGTCACATGCGTGCCAGAATGTCGCGTCCGACCTCGTCGGTGGAGCGGGTAGCGGATCCCAGCTCTTCGATGTCCGCTTCGACGGCCGCATCGATCTTGGCCGCGGCGTCGTCGAAACCGAGATGACGCAGCAGCATGGCCGCGGAAAGGATCGCGGCGGTCGGATTGGCCTTGTTCTGGCCTGCGATATCCGGTGCGGAACCGTGAATCGGCTCGAACATGGACGGGTATTCGTTGGAAGCGTTGATGCATCCGGAAGCGGAGTATCCGACACCGCCGACCACGCACCTGCCTCGTCGGTGATGATGTCGCCGAACAGGTTGTCAGTGAGGATCACGTCGAAGCGGGACGGATTCGACACCATGAAAATGGTGGTCGCGTCGATATGCAGATAGTCGTGGGAAACTTCCGGATATTCCTCGGCGACCTTATCGACGATGCGCTGCCACATGTCTCCGGCGTTGACGAGCACGTTCTTCTTGTGCACGAGGGTCACATGCTTCCTGCGCTTCATGGCCAGCTGGAAGGCGTAACGCACCACACGTTCCACGCCGTAGGCGGTGTTGATGGACTCGTGGCCGACCTCGTTCGGGGTGCCGCGGCGAACCGCTCCGCCGGCGCCGCAGTACAGGCCTTCGGTGCCTTCACGCACCACGACGAAGTCCGATATCACCGGGTTGGCGAGCGGGGAGGTCACGCCCTTGTACAGCTTGGACGGACGCAGGTTGACGTACTGGTCGAGATCGAAACGGAGCTTGAGCAGCAGGCACGTTCGAGAATGCCGGCTTGATACGCGGATCGCCGACTGCGCCCAACAGGATCGCGTCGGTCTTCTTGATGCGCTCCTCTTCCTCTTCCGGAAGAATCGCACCGTCACGCAGATAACGTTCGGCGCCAAGATCGAAATTCTCGTAATCGAATTCGGCAACGCCCTCGGCCGCCTTCTCCAGAGCCTTCTGAGCCCACGGAGTCACTTCCTTGCCAATGCCATCGCCCGGAATGACGGCGATGGTGTACTTCTTTGCAGAATCACTCATAGCACGCGACTCTAGTCAACGAATCAGCACGTGGACTTAAAACGCTCAACTAGTGGACATTCCTTGCCGCGTTCATGTACGAAACACACGAAAAGCATGAATCATACGAATCTCACAAATCGCACAGCCTAATCAGCTGGTAATACCCATCACGCCAAGACACCAAGCATTCTCATAGGAGATCTCCTCCACTGCTTGTACCTTCCAGACGTACCCCCATGACCAGCCTCAACCTCAATCTTCGCCACGCATCCACGCCCGCACGCTGCAGTCGGGCCAACCATTTCATCGGCTCCACATACAGCACACGAGTGTCATTCATCGACGTGGTAATGAAAATCTTGGGAAAAACCGCAACCCGCACATCATTTGCATCAGACGGCGCATTCTCATACGGCGTATATTCCTTCATATACCGATACACGTCCGCATTATGCAGCGGATCGCCCCACTCATCCCACTCCGTAACCGTCAACGGCAACGACGGATCAAGAATCGACGTCAACGCATCCACAAAAGGCACATCCGCCTCAACGCCCGCGAAACATTCGGGAGCCATATTCGCCACGGCACCCATCAACAGGCCACCGGCGGAACCGCCATCGGCCACCGTGCGAGCAGGCGACGCCAAACCGGCACGCTGCAATGCACGCACGGCATCAACGAAATCCTCAAACGAATGCTTCTTATTGAGCAAATGCCCCTGCTCATACCAAGCACGACCCATCTCACCGCCGCCGCGAATGTGCGGCACCGCATAAAGCACACCACGATCAAGCATGCTGATGCGAGACACCGAGAATCCCGGATCCGAACTGATCTCATACGCGCCATACCCGGTAACGAACATCGCCGAATCACACGCAGGCACATCCCTGCGCCACACCAAGGAAACAGGAATGCGCTCGCCATCGCGGGCGGTAACCCACACCCTGCGCTCCATGTATTCGCGCGGTTCAAATCCACCAAGCACCGTGGCACGCCTCAACAGGCGATCCTCGCCGGTCGCCGGATCGATATCATGCAGTTCGCCGGGACGCGTGTAACTGGAGAACGAGTAGCGCATGCGGGGCGCATCATACGAAGGATTGCCTCCCACACCAATCGAATACAAGCGCCGGGTCTCCCCCGGCATCGCATCGGCGGTCGCACCATCCGATGAGGTCATCGCCTTGCGGGAAACCCCATGCACGGCCGACCCCTCGCCTTGCGCGGCGGCCAATTGGTCGAGCGCGCCCCACACTTCGGCACGTTCCTCGTTGATCTCGTCCACCGACTCGTCGACATCCCAATCGTCTTCCAACGCGTGGGGAACCAGCTCGGTGAACTTCCATGGACGCCCCGCAAGAAAATCCTCCGCAGCGGCATCCTTCGTCATCACCGCAATATGCGTCAGGCTTTCCGCCCGGTACTGCAGCGCCACATAATGCCGGTGAATCGAGATCCCCTCAATGCCAAGACCATGCGCGCCCTGCAAAATGGCTGGATTGCAGGGATTGGAATACGGTGTGCCGATCGGCATCTCAGAAGCGCCCGGTTCGACCTCGTCGCCGTGCTCGCATCCGTACGGCGAACCGACGGCCACACGCACGCCCTCACCCAAACGGTACGGGGGCTCATGGGAGCGCATGTCGATCACATCGATTTCGAAATTCGGGTTCAACGCATTGTGATAGACCACGCGAGCGGAATATCCTCACCGCATTCGCCGGCACCTTCGAAACGGCTGAAACTCACGTCGTATTCCACGTCCTGCTCGCGCGGAATGAACGCACGGAATTCGCCTTCCGGATCGTCGGTGGAAAGCAGCAATACCTCGGTGGTAGTCTTCGACCCGGTGCCGATCACCAGATTGCGTTCGTCGAACGACAGGCCGATGCCAACCCAGAATCGTTCGTCCTGTTCGCGGTACACCTCCACATCGTCGACGATGGGAGTGCCGACGCGGTGCCTCATCACCGCGTATGGACGCCACGCGTCGTCGAGCTTCACATAGAACACCCATTGCGCGTCCGGTGTGAAGCAGGCGCCACCGATGCCTTGAACACTTCCGGCAGTTCCTTGCCGGTTTCCAAGCTGCGGATGCGGAAATCGTAACGTTCGTCGCCGCTGGTGTCGGTGCCGTACAGCATCCAACGTCCGTCTTTGGAAATATCCATGCCGCCGATACGGAAGAAATCATGGCCTTGCGCTTCGGCATTGGTGTCGAACACCACTTGTTCGCCGTCGATGGGCACGCCGATTTCAATGGTTGGCGGATCCCAATCGTCTGCGCCTCGAATAGGCACACGGCATTGCACCGCATACTGCTGGCCCTCCTGGGTGCGCACGAAATACCAGTAGCCATCCATGCGTGTCGGCACGGACATGTCGTTTTCCTGAACGTGCGACTTGAGCTCGTCGAACAGTGTGGAGCGTAGGGTTTTCAACGGTTCCATGCGCTGCTCGCAATACCGGTTCTGCGCGGCGACGTAATCCTGCACGTCATGCGATTCCTTGTCGCGCAGCCATTCGTACTCGTCGATGAAGGTGTCGCCGTGGAATACGCGCTCCTTCGGCACACGCTTCGCGATCGGCATCCCGCATTTGTCTTGCACGCTTTCGTCGCTTTCTCGCGCGCCCGTTGCGCCCTGTTCACCCCGAAAATCAGTCATGCACGCGATTATACCGGCATTGCATTCCCAATCCCACGCGGCACGCATCCCCTGCTCCGGGCGTACGAAAAGTCAGACGCCCATCTGTTGTTTCAGGAACGGCAGCATGGTTTTCATCAGATTCGAGCCGGTCGTTCCCGTGAATACCGGGACATCGGTGACCGGGATCGGCTGCGTGACCGCACGCCCCGCAACGGTGCCGAGATTGCCGGCGACTTCGCGTGGAGACAACTGCCGGATGCCGATCGCCAGCACACGCCCTGGTATCGGCGTGCGATCGTGGCGTACGTGGTCGGATCCCTCTGCCCGTCATCGCCGATCAGAATGAACTTCATATCAGGAAAATCAGCCATCAATTGTTCGGCATACTCGAGTTTGTGCTGCACTCCGGAAGGAATGAACGTTTTCGGGCGAGGATCGAGGTCGCGCAATAGCAGCGGACCTTCCGGAAAACCATGGTTGGCGATGAAATGCCGGATCGAGCTTTCCACATTCCATGGCGATGTCGACAGGTAGAAGAACGGCGCGTCCGGGAACATGTCCGCAATGCGGTTGAACAGCAGGTTCATGCCCGCAACCGGCATTTTCTTCTTTGGATCGAGCAGCAGCAGATTGTAGGCGGCTTTCATCAGGCTTGGCGCTGCGTGACCATGATGGTGTCGTCCACGTCGGAGATCACGCCGACTTTCGTACCGCTGGGAATGGTGAACAGGTTGGCTGTGACCGGTTTGCGGCTGCGTACCTTGTATGACACGTCGTGCACGCCCGGTTCGAGCGAATGTTCGGCCACGAGATCGAGATATCCTGCGGAATCGGAGGCTGCGAATTCACTGGAGACATTGCGCTGCGCGTCCACTTCGTCGTGCACTTCGGACGCGCCCACCTGCACGGTTTCGAGGGGCACGCCGTCGATGGCGATGCGCACCTTCGTATGCGGCGAGGGGATGGTGAGCATGGCACGGATGCCACGGGTCAGACGACCCGCCTGACGTTTGAAGGGCCCGTACACGGTTCGGCAGATCAGTCGAGAGTAATGTTCGGTGCCGTAGCCGACATATGGTTCCACGCGCGGATACCAGTTGAGATTGAGCACCATGCTTGTTGAGAACGTCACCCACTTGTTGAACGCTCTGGTAATGGTGCGGCGGAACAGTCGTGTCAGCGGAGGCTTGACTTCGATGCGTTCGTGTTTCGAAGCCGCGTCGAAGGTGGTGACCACCTTGCGTGCGGGAATGGGCACGGTCGGCATGTCATCTTCGGATATGGAATCCGGTTCACGCTGGGGCAACGGCTGCGGTTCGGTCATAACCCCACTATAAAGGCGATTATTGAATTACCTGGTACCCCAGCGTGAAAATCAGGGATTTTTCAGGGAATACCGATGATTTCCCATCCAATTTCCCGAATCGTGCCGTTCACTGAGCCACGATGTTGGCGTATTCCTCGGAGGAAAGCAGTCCCGGCTCGTCATCCTCAAGTTCGATTTTGAAAATCCAGCCTTCGCCATACGGGTCACCCGTTACGATGCTTGGATCGTCGCGGCCTCGTTGTTCACATAGCGAATCACGCCGGCCACCGGAGCGACCAGCGGCGTGACCGCCTTGGAGGATTCCAGTTCCGCCACCTCGTCGCCCGCCTGCACTTCGGTGCCGACTTCCGGCAGATCGATGTACACGAGTTCGCCAAGCTGGTCGGCCGCATATTCGGTGATACCCACCATGGCCGGCTCGGTGGAAGCATCCACCCACACATGCTCGTCGGAATATTCAAGATGCTCGGGAACATCCAGATTCGGCTTGTTATCGTTTTCTTCGCTCATGAAAGCTCATTCTACGTCAATCGTATGTATTTCCCTAGAGCAGTGCCGAAACTTGTTACGGGAGGTCGTGACCGAGCCATTCTTCGATCATGTAGCGGGCGATGGTGGCCTTTCCGGGAGCTCCATACGCCCTGCCACCAACTCGTTCATGTATTCGTCGCGGGTCACCCAACGCGCCTGCAGGGTCTCGTCGCCGGTCCACGCGCACGTCGGTGGTGTTGGCCACGCCTTTGAACGCCATCATGAGCGATGCGGGGAACGGCCATGGCTGCGATCCCAAGTATTTGAGTTCGCCGATGTCTATGCCGACTTCCTCTTTGGCTTCGCGCCGGCAGGCATGCTCCAGGTTTTCTCCGGCTTCCACGAAGCCGGCCGATACGGAGTACAGTCCGGTGTTGCGCCATGCGCTGTTGTGTTGCAGCAGCAGACGGTCCTCATGGTCCACGATCGCCGTGATGACGGCCGGTTCCACTCTGGGGAACAGCAGTCGCTTGCCGTCCGCTTCGCTGGTGCAGCGTTGCGCCCATCCTCCAACGCCGGTTCGGTCGGAGCGCCGCATGTGGGCAATGACGTTGGCGCGCATGCCATACGCCCAGCGAGATCGCCGTCGTGGCCTGGCCTGCTTCGCGCGCGCTGGCATGCGGTGCGGTCGAAGCCTACGTGGTCGATGCCCGTGATGAATTCGCCAACGAATATTGCATGAAGCCCTCAAGGCCAACGCCATGTACGAGGGCGTGTACCCGCTGGTCTCCGCCATCTCCCGTCCGCTGATCTCCAAGCACCTCGTGCGCGCCGCCCACCAGTTCGGCGCTGACACCATTTCCCACGGCTGCACCGGCAAGGGCAACGACCAGGTTCGTTTCGAGGTCTCCATCGCCTCCATCGACGACGCTGAAGG
>ENA-OQCS01001574-OQCS01001574.1-human-gut-metagenome-genome-assembly--contig:-NODE-1574-length-11381-cov-4.827883_pt1 | contig 11381 bp, 14 predicted proteins | sample MGYA00242757_ERZ504575 | MGnify/ENA primary metagenome ERZ504575 (study PRJEB26092, sample SAMD00036297) | human gut metagenome | host: Homo sapiens | study: EMG produced TPA metagenomics assembly of... | reverse complement strand
ATCCACATTCACATATTCAATTTTACAAATTAACAACACCGCCTTCAACCACGGTTATTAAAGGTTGAAAGAAAGGAGAAGTATATTGTAGTCGACCAGTTAGATGGGTCAATTACAATATACCAGGGAAGCAATATCTAAACCAATTTTCATATCAACTCCTTTTTGGTCAATATTTAGGATTATATCTGATTCAGATAAATCAGAAAAATTAAGAGTATCGTTACACAACTTTTTAAAAGCTTTTTGGGAAAGATTATAGTTTGCTTGTTGAACAGCAAGTTGTCCTAATCGAATCGCAAATTTACGTTTTTTCTTTAGTTCTTCAAAGAAGGCATTTGTCCATTCATAAGTTGGAGACTTACCTAAATTTACATTTGATTTCGTAAATGGATTATATATTGTTTTATCCACAGGTTCACAGTCGTAATAGAATATTCTATATAGTGAATGATTTACTTTTTCTCCATTGATACGTTCAGTTAAATGTCTTCTACAATATACATCTAATTCATCAGCTCTTTCTTTTGGGGTTAAGTCACCTAGACATGCATAAGCTCTTCTTCTGTAAAAACCACCATCAACAAGAATAGCAGTTTTAATTCCATCGTTATGATTCATTTTTTATATCCTTTCCAAATGAAAAAAGGCCTTAGTCACAACCTAATCCCTTATACTGGGGGTTCCGACTAAGACCGAGTTAACTGATTACTTAACATATCCGTTAAGGTAAACCTATCTTAGCAAAACCGTAATTGGGTGTCAATGATTAATTTGTTAAATTAATCACATATATTTATACCTATTATTGTACGATTAGATTCAATATAAACATCTTATAAGCTATGCGATATATTTATATTATTGAATAAATATAAAGTGTTGCGTTCATTGTGATGTTTGCTTTAAAACTTTATATAAAAGAAATTTATCACTTATATTCTACTACAATATTTAACAGATGGATATTTTAAAATAAAGTGAATATTGAATGTTAAATTCATCTAGATTAAATACATATTACACAGTACTTGACAATCCAAGGTAGTATGTATATCATAATAGTGAAGAGGTGATAATATGCAACCAAGAGCTGTTATATATTGCTCTAAACATGGAGCTACAAAAGAATTAGCACAATGTTTAGGAAAAAAATACAATCTTCCTGTTATTTCCATCGATCATATTTCAGGTTATTCCTTTCAGAATATTCCTGTATATTTTTGTGGATGGATTCGCAATGGAAAGATAATGGGATTGACTAAAGCTTCTAAATTATTTATGTGCGTTCAAGTGATAGGTGTAGGTGCTGTTGAATATAATGAAGCTTATGAACTGAAATTAAAATATAAAAATAAACTTGTGAATCAAGATTTTAAATATATTCAATCCAGCAAAGGTTTATCATTAAATCCTTTTGAAAAGGTGTATGTGGATGTGTTTCAACCATCTTTGATAGGAAAGAGTAAGGGCGTGGCGCATGAATACTCAATTTAAAAAGGGCGTCTTAGAATTGATTGTATTAAAGGCGATTGTGGCTGATGATCTATATGGATATCAACTTGTATCTAGAATTAATGAAGTGATTCAAGTGAATGAAGGAACGATTTATCCTTTACTGAAGCGTTTATCAAATGATCATTTATTAGAATCTTATTTAAAAGAATCAACAGAAGGCCTCCAAGAAAGTATTATCATATCACGAGTCTAGGACTTGCAAGATATGAGGCTTTATTAGAAGAATGGACCAATTTTTCAGAGAGTGTAAATACATATTTGAAGGGAGTGAAATAAAATGTTAAAAAGTGAATTTTTAGATTTTTTGAATCAAAATATCATTGATCAATGATAAAGAAAAAGAAGATATTATCCTAGAATATGGAACCTATATTGATGATAAGATCGCAAGTGGCGTATCCGAAGAAGAGGCAGTAGCCGGCTTTGGAGATGTGGATGAATTGGCTAAAGAGATTTTGTCTGCCTATAAAATCAATACAGATTCGATGGATCCATTATCAAGTAAAGCGGACAAAACAATTGATAAGGTATATGCAAAATTGGAGGGAATGTTTTCTAAACTAGGAAATTTTTCGATGAATGAAATCTTCCACATCGTATTCGATGCATTTGTACTTGTATTGATTTTGTGGATTGGAAAACTGATTGTGGTAAATCTATTATGTCGAATTGTGTTGTCTATGATTTTCTCTTTCTTTGCAGGATTCTATGCGATTACAGACTTTATGTTAAGTTTATGTCGCCTTCTATATGTATGTATTGCGATTTATTTCTTTGTGAAAGTCATGGCCAAAAGAGTAGAACGCTATCGTTTACATGCAAATCATGTAGGTGTGATGGATGACATTAAGGAAACGTGGAATGATAATATTAAATCGAATGATTTGCCTCCAACACCAGATCGCCCATTATATCATGAAAGAAAAGTGCATCATGTTGAATCGGATATATTAAAGGTGATACTCGTTTTTGCAATGATTCCAGTTTCATGCATATTGATCGGCAGTGGTATCGGTTTTGTTGTGATGATTTACGTAAGTATGGTGTATGCCACAACCAGTTTAGGACTCTATTGCATGGATATTGCCTTTGTACTAGGAAGTTTGGCTTTTTTATTGATGTTATTTCGTGCCTGGCCAAAGAAGGTGGATACAAATGCGTAAATTAGGTGTATTACTTGTTGTTTCAATCTTATTATTTGTGTTTGGTGTTGGAACCTTTGTATATGAATTCAGTCAAATTAGTCCCCATCAAATGGATTTATCTCAAGAAACACAGACAATGACGACTTCAATGCCAAATAGCGCTCGCTTATATACAAAGACGTATTTAAGTTCTGTAGGCGATGTGCGTGTCATTGTGGATGAAATGGTTGAAGATGATAAGTTACAAGATGATGCGTTAGTAATCACATATCCTAAAATGCTTCATATTGTACAGGATGAAGATCAATTGGATTTGCAGATGGATGATTATGAGATGTCAAAGGATTTACAAACATTATTCAAAACGTTTCGAACAAAATCCTATGATGAATATTACGCGAAAAATAATGAAATTCATATAAGTATTCGTTATGGTAAGGCTTTAAAAGATAAAATTACATTGGTCGATGATTACTATTAAGGAACAGTGAACACTGTTTCTTTTTGATTTTTAACAAGTATGTTAAAAATACTGTTATGAAAAATAATAAAGATTGGAGTCGTTTGTTGAAAATGATTCTTGTGGAAGATAAGAAGAAATTCAATACACGTAAGGTATTAAAAAAAGAGTAAAGTGACCAATACACCTTTACATAGAAGACAGGATGTGAAAAAATGAGTGATACAAAAACGATGTCAACAAGTGCTAGATTTGCCCAGATTGTTTCAATACTTAGAAAACACCACATCCAAAAGGGAATGGATCCAGTAAAATTTCGTATGATTTTAGAAGATTTGGGACCAACCTTCGTAAAGATTGGCCAAATCATGTCAACAAGACAAGATTTGTTTTCACAGCGCTATTGTAAAGAATTGATGAAGCTACGCTCTCATGTAACACCCATGCCTTTTTCGATGGTTGAACAAATTATTCAAGATACATATGGTGATTTGTTTCATGAAGAATTTGAGAGTATTGATGAAATATGTTTAGGATCGGCATCGATTGCGCAAGTACATGCAGCAACTCTAAAGACAAAAGAAAGAGTTGTTTTAAAGATTCAACGGCCAAAAATTTATGAGTGGATGGAACGTGATGTCGCATTATTAAGAAAAGCTGTAAAAATATTAAATCTATCCGATATTGTTTCAAGTGTCGTCGATTTAGATATGGTTATCGATGAATTTTGGTACACGGCTAAACAAGAAATGGATTTTACGATTGAAGCACAGTTTGCGAAACGATTTAAAAATGAATATAAGGATTGTAAATTTATTGATGCACCTAAAATTTATGATGAATATACACGAAAGAATATTTTAGTGATGGAATATGTGGATGGTATAGAAATTACAGATTCAAAAAAATTGGATGAACTAGGCTATGATCGTAGTGAAATTGCCGATAAATTGGCATTTAATTATATTTCACAAATCATTGAGAATGGTTTCTTTCATGCGGATCCGCATTCAGGAAATTTAAGAATTCGTGATAATCAAATCGTATGGATTGATTTTGGTATGATGGGAATCTTAGATGCGAATGAAAGGGAAACGATGAAATCGGCGGTTCGTGCCATCGCATTAAAGGATACACAGAAATTAGTCGATTGCATTTTAATGATTGGAGATTGTAAGAAAGAAATTGATTATTCTGCATTTTGTAATGACATGGATAAATTTGTAAATCAATATTTGAGTGTTCCTTATGCTCAAATTGATGTCGCAAAACTTGTACAAGATATGTTTTCAATATGTCATGTCTATTCGATTTCTTTACCAAAAGGCATAAGTATGCTAGCTCGTTCGATGATGACAATTGAAGGAACATTAACGGCTTTAGATCCGAATATGAATACGATGAAGATCGCAATGAGTCATAAGTCAAGTTTGACGCAGATTGATTGGCAAAAAGAAATGAAGTCGGGATTTAAGCGAAGTGTAGATGCACTTTCACATTCAATCGATATTCCTGTACAGGCTAGTGATGTACTAAAGATGGTTCAAAGAGGACAAATCAAGGTAAACTTAAATTTAATGGGTTCTCAAGCTCCACTTGCCAAAATTGATCAGATGGTGAATCGTTTGATTGTATGTGTGTTGATTGCAGCCTTGGTTGTAGGTTCAAGCTTGATTTGTACAACAAAAATGAAACCGACCATTATGGGTATACCTGCACTTGGCTTTTTTGGATATATCATTGCGCTTGGAATGAGTGTATGGTTATTTTTCAAAATGTTATTTTTACATAGAAGAAACAAATCGTTTTAAAAAGGGGATATAAGATGAAACAAGGAAAAACAGTAGTGGCATCCTTATTAATAGTATTTGTCACTTTAGGACTGGATCAATGGACAAAATGGGCTATTGTGAAGTCAATCAAATTAAATGAAACCGTGGAAATGATCAATCATTTCTTTTACTTGACATATGTTCAAAATACGGGAGCTGGATTTAGTATGTTTGCACAAGCTGGAATGGGCTTTTTTGCAGCACTAACTCTAATTGCCCTAGTTGCGATGGTATATATGTTTTTTAAAACGAATGATTCACGCTATCAAATTTGTTTATCTTTAGTTTTCTCAGGAGCTATTGGTAACTTTATTGACCGTATGAGTCTAGGATATGTTAGAGACTTTTTTAGTTTCTATATTTTTGGTTATCCATTTCCCGTATTTAATGTGGCGGATATTTGCATAACAGTAGGAATTGCATTAATATTAATCAGTATGTTTATAGACGATAAGAAGGAGCAAGCGAAATGGAAACAAGAATCCTAAAAATAGATGAAGATACAAAATTGGATCGTTTAGATAAAGTATTAGCTGAAAAGTTAGATTTTTCGCGTAAGAGAATTAAAGATTTATTGGATGAAGGAAATGTCTTGGTCAATCAAAAGGTGATGAAGGCGAGTTATAAAGTTTGTGTAAATGACGAAATTGAAGTTCAATTCCTGAACTTGATTCAACTCAAGTATTACCCGAACCAATTGATTTAGATATTGTATATGAGGATCATGATATTATTGTGATCAATAAACCAAAAGGTATGGTGGTGCATCCAGCTCCAGGACATTATTCGGGTACGTTAGTCAATGCTTTGTTGTATCATTGTAAAGATTTAAGTGGTATAAATGGTGTGATGCGACCAGGCATTGTACATCGTATTGATAAAGATACATCTGGCTTACTTGTGGTTGCCAAAAATGATGTGGCACATGAGGCTTTGAGTCAACAACTTCAAGATAAGACATGCCATCGAGAATATGTAGCTATTGTACATAAACCGTTTACACATGAATATGGCACGATTCATGCGCCAATTGGTCGTGATGAAAAGGATCGACAGAAAATGGCGGTTACCGCAAACAATTCAAAGGATGCGATCACGCATTTTAGTGTTTTAGAAAACTTCAGTAAGTTTGCGTACATTAAATGTCAATTGGAAACAGGAAGAACTCATCAGATTCGTGTACATATGCAATATATTGAACATCCAATTGCAGGCGATCCAAAATATGGTCCTAGAAAAACAATCCAAGCCAATGGCCAGTTATTGCATGCATGCGCCTTGGAATTTGTTCATCCAACAACACATGAAAAGATGCACTTTGAAGTACCGTTAGAACCAACGTTTGAAAAAGTATTAAATGAACTTAGAGAAGGGGAAGAATAATGCGTAAAGATGTATTGAGTTGGGATCAGTATTTTATGGGTATGGCACATTTGAGTGCTATGCGTTCAAAAGATCCAAATACGCGTGTAGGAGCTTGTATTGTCAATCCACAAAAAAGAGTGGTTGGACTAGGCTATAATGGTTTTCCTTATGGATGTGAAGATGATGAATTTCCTTGGGCTCGAGATGGGCAGTTTCTAGAAACAAAATATCCTTATGTGGTTCATGCTGAATTGAATGCGATCTTAAATAGTATTCAAGATCTACATGGTTGTACTTTATATGTTTCATTATTTCCATGTAATGAATGCGCAAAAGCCATTATTCAAGCCGGCATTACTTGTGTTGTATATGAAAGTGACAAGTATGATGGTACAGAAGGAAATATTGCGAGTAAACGCATGTTTCATGATGCGGGTGTAAAATTGATTCAACTTCCTTATGATATGGAGGTTGAAACAAGGATCAACAATCGTTAAAGAAGTAGCTTATGTTACTTCTTTTTTGCGCTTAGCTTGTTATGGGTTTATAATTAAAGTCAGAAATGATAAAAGGAATACATATGAAAAAACAAATAAATCAGTTATTACCAACGTTTTTAGTTATGATATTGATATTGGCATTAACTGTTACAACCTATCATATTAGTTTTAAACAAGAAGAAGAAAGTTGTTACAACCGATTAGAAAATGCGAGTAATGCCATCATTCAAAGTATTCAAAATCGTATGCAGGATGATTTGAATTATTTGCGTTTGATTGGAAAAGATTTTTCCAATGAAGATCATTTGCCTACATATGAAGAATACACCAGTCGATTAAGTACATTTGAAGATGTATCTTTGTTTGAACGCGTTGATTTATTGATGCAAAATAATATGTTATATACAATGCATAAAGATGTGCAACCAATTCAATCGAATGATTTTTTGACATTGAAAGCAGATGCAGAATATATGGATCTAGTACATACAGATCCACTCACAAATAAAAAGAGTGTGAATTATTATGTGCCTATCCAACAAAACGATTCTGTCGTTGCCTATTTAGTTGGTGTAATTCAATGTGATACTTTAGACGAGAAGTTTTATACACAAATATATAGTGGAAAGACACAAAATCTCATTATTGATACAACGGATGGACAGGTCGTGATGGATAATCAAGATATTTTAGATTATGACACTTTTTCAACGAATGGTTGTAAATTATTATCGCCTAAAAAAGACGTTATAAAACAAATACATGCTTTAAAATCAGGTGTTGTGAAATTTGAAAAAGATGGCATTAAAAAATATTTATGTTATAAACCGATTCAAGTTTATAATTGGGAATTAATTGTCATAGTGGATGAAGATGTAGCCTTTGCGAGTGCCTTGACATTGAAAAAGAATTATATGCTCATGGTTATTTGTGAAGTTGTGATTCTTCTGCTATATTGTGGGTTCTATATCGCAAAAGTTCGACGCATTTCTAAAAAATCGAATGAATTTGAAAAGGATCTAAATGTTTCGCATACTTTGATTCAATGTGTTCGTAAACTATCGAATGATACAAATCAAAAGGGAGCCATTGAGGATATCTTGAAAACTATTTGTGAATTTTATCAAGCTGAAAGATGTTATGTATTGGATTTAGATTTTGAAAATAAACAAACGAACAGCATCTATGAATATGGAAATCGAAATGATGATGTTCATATTGATAATATGGTCCGTCTATGTTTAGAAAATATGGATTTAGTGCAGCGTTTCTTTGAAAATCAAAAGTCATATTATATTGAAGATGTAACTCGTGAAATTTCAAAGACGAGTCCCATTTATTCAAGTTTTATTTCGCAAAAAATACATAGTATAATCCTTGTACCATTTGTGGATAATCATCAAATTAAAGGCGTTTTTGCGGTAGACAATCCTAAACAAAACTACTACCAAAAAGACTTTTTAGAATCTTTATGTTTCTTTATTAAAACGGCCATGACGCGTGAAAAAGAAAAGAAACATTTACAGAATTTAAGTTATGTCGATTCTTTGACTTATGCACAAAATCGCAATCACTTTAATGAATATCTTGATAAATATAAGTGTAAAGAACTTCATAGGGTTGGAGTGATTTATTTGGATTTAAATGGATTAAAAGAAATCAATGATAAAATGGGACATCTTGCAGGAGACACTTTGATTATTAGTGCTTCTTATGTACTACAAGAAATTTTTGCGAATAACTTATACCGAATTGGTGGAGATGAATTTGTGGTGATCGAACAAGATGTTTTGGAATCGGAATTTATGTCTAAATACAATAAGCTGCTCGTTCGTATGAAAGAACTAGAAATCAGTGTTGCGACAGGGTATATATGGAAAGAGCGTTGTTTAAATTTGAGTGAAATTTTACAAGAAGCCGATCAAAAGATGTATGAAGATAAAAAGCGCTATTATTCCATAGCGCAAAATGATCGAAGAAGGCGTTAAGCACCGATTTTTTGAGTATTTTTAAAATGAAGCTTTGCCACTTGGTAAAGCTTTTCTTTTCCAAATTTTTTTCACAAATTCTTTGCCACAAGCATCCACTTTACTACCAGCCCCCTTTTCGAATTTAAAATCATATTTTTCTTCCATAAGATCCCAAGCTTCTAAAAAGGCATTGCGAGCAAGAATGCTTGCACAAGCTACCGCAAGATACTTATTTTCAGCTTTTGTTTCAAAAGTAATGCCGCGAATTACTTCAGGAAAACCTTGTAGATAGCGATAATAACTTTTTCCTGGACAAATTGATCGATGACAATCTGTTTAGGAAGCGTATATCCTTTATGGATTAGATTTACATAGGCCTGGTTGTGTAAACGACATTTCATGTCCACCATATTACAAGAATCGTGCATATCGTTATATTTTGAATTGGGCACAATCAAAATACTGTGTGGACAGACATCTTTAATGAGTGGGGCTAGTTTTCTGATTTTGGTATCATCCACTTGTTTGGAATCTTGTATGCCTAAATGAGATAATTTTTTTCTTGCTTCTTTTGTGACAATACAACTAGCCACTACAACAGGACCAAAATAATCGCCTGTACCTACTTCATCACTTCCAGCCTGATCTTGTGCTTCTTTTTGAGGCGTTGCAGGTTCTAACCAAGAAAGATCAGCTCCCTGAAATACAACTTTACCACTTGTGTAAGCTGTAATTGTACACTCTTTTGTCTTGATCTGATAATACGTATATGGAGGTGTACTTTCTTTTAAAATAAAAGAAGATAATCGGTTTTTTAATTGAAAGATTTCTTCTTTTGTCATATTCTTTGTCAATGTTGCCATTTTAATCACCTTATTTAGTTTACCACAAAATTTATGTTAAAATAGGAAGGAATGGAGTGTTTTATGAAACGAAATTTTAGAGATGAACTAAATCAGGCTATTGATTTCTCGAGTGTATTAACTCAGATTTGCGCATTTTCAAGTTTTTCTTGTTCCAAAGAAAAGATTTTAAATGCGTTGCCTCAATTGAATAAATTAGAAATACAAGAACAATTGAATTATGCTAAAGAAGCCATCCAGTTTGAACAAAAAGGTGGTTTATTGAATTTCTCAGGAGCAAATGATATTTCTTTACCTGTTTCAAAAGCTGAAAAACAGATGACACTAACAAGTAAAGAATTAATTTCAATCTATCATTCTTAACGGCTGTTAAGCAAGCGAAACAAAGTTTAGACTCTTCTGAATTTATAGAATTAACCAATCTAGCTCAATCGATGGATGGATGTACACGTTTGATGGATTCCATCATTTCTAAAATCGATTTAACGGGGAGTGTTAAAGAAGATGCGACGCCTGCATTAAAGAGTATGCATAAGGCTTTGGTAGATACGCGTTTAGCTTTGCAGTCAAAATCGAGACAGTTTTTAAAGAAGAATAGTTCAAAATTAATGGAAAATATGACGACAACGGTTTCGGGACGTGTTGTTGTATTAGTGCGTGCCCAAGATAAAAATGCTTTTGGAGGTATGATTCATGGACAATCCAGTTCGGGTCTTGCCTATTATGTAGAGCCATCGTGTTTAGTAGCGGATAATAATGAGATTTCATCCTTAGTGATTCGTATTGAAGAAGAGAAGAAAAGAATCTGTAAAGAATTGTCTATGCAAGTAAAGAAACATGCACTCGCATTAACTTCGGCCTTAGAAACATTAACAATCATTGATGTCGCTTTCACAAAGGCAAAATGGGCCATTCGCTATGATGGATGTATTCCTTCTTTACAATCTAGAGATCATTCGTTGTATTTAGAGCATGCCAAGCATCCGTTGATTGATGAAAAGAAAGTGGTTTGTAACACATATGAATTAAATGATCAACAAGCTTGTCTTATGATTTCAGGACCGAATATGGGTGGTAAAACAGTAACTTTAAAGACGATTGGTCTATTTGTGGCATTAGCTCATGCGGCATTTCCTGTATTATGTCATAAGGCCATCTTGCCATTTTATCAATCGATGTATTTTGATATTGGAGATCATCAATCCATTGAAAATAATTTATCGACATTCTCAAGTCACATTTCTAGGCTTTCTCATATTTGTCAAAAGAGTGATGAGAATAGTTTTATCTTATTGGATGAATTGGAAATGGTACAGATCCTTTAGAAGGAGCCAGTCTTGCGGTTGCGATATTGGAATATTTGATTTCAAAAAAGAGTACGATCATTACTTCAACGCACTATTCGCAAGTAAAAACGTATGGAAAGGCCAATGAAAATGTCTTGGTATCGAGTGTTGAATTTGATCCAGAAACTCTTAAGCCAACCTATAAATATATTCCGGGTGTATCTGGGGCTAGTTATGCGTTTCATATTGCGAGAGAATATCATTTGGAAGAATCTATTTTGAAAAGAGCTGATTTTTTAAAGAATGAAAATGAAAAGCAGACGGAAAAAGAATTAGAGAAATTAGAGAAGCTTCAAAATGATGTATTGAAACAAAAAGAGCGTTTTAATGCATTGATTGAGGATGCGCATCGTGTTCAAAAAGAGGCTTATGAAAAAGAAAA